>Ga0315277_10000543_pt1 | contig 59873 bp, 53 predicted proteins | sample YL17G05_15_MG_FD_203695 | JGI IMG/M metagenome (GOLD analysis project Ga0315277, IMG submission 203695) | Sediment microbial communities from Yellowstone Lake, YNP, Wyoming, USA - YL17G05_15 | ecosystem: Environmental > Aquatic > Freshwater > Lake > Sediment | place: USA: Wyoming | collected...
AAGACAGCAGGAACAAACATTATCGGCGGAAGTTATTTAGGAGGGAATTACTGGGCATATCCAAACGGAACTGGCTTCTCGCAGACATGCACGGATGCAAATGCTGATGGAATTTGTGACAGCAGTTATACTCTTACAACGAATAATATTGACAGATTGCCTTTAACGAATGTGACTGCTGCAGGAGCAGGGAATATAACGGGCTGCAGGAACATAACTTCCTCGGGGACTTATTACCTTAACACGAGCATAATCAACTCGGCAACGAGCTATTGCATTAACATAAGCGCAAATAATGTTGTTTTTGACTGTTTGGGAAACAAAATTGATGGAAATAATGCTGCAATAGATGGAATTTATGTTTATAGGACATCAGCAGAAGACACAAATATAACAATACAGAATTGCACGATAACTGATTGGGGCAGCGCAGGAATTTGGTTTGAGAACGCAAGCAAAAATAATCTGAAAAACTTGAACCTTAGTTCTAATGATTATGGAATTTATATTAAACGAGGTTCATACAATGTGCTTAACAAGATTTATGCAAGCGCAGGCAGCCAGTTTGGAGTAATTTTGGATACAAGAAGCTCAAATAATAATATCACCAATTCTCGCTTAAATGAATTTTGGAGCGGGCTTGCAATAACAGAATCAGATAATAATACAATTATAAATCTTACTGCAGAATCTAATTCCTTTGCGGGGATTGATATAGAAGGCGTCAATGTGCAACCATTAAACAACAAGATTTATAATTCTTCGCTTAACAATAATGATATTGGGATTGAATTGCTGTCCGTAAATGATAGTTTGGTTACGGGGACTATGATTATAGGCAGTACTACAAGAGGGATTGATATTGGCGGAACTGATGATGGATGGTTCAGCACAAATAATACCTTTTACAATAATTTCTTAAATAATACGCAAAATGCGAAAGTTGGAGGAAGTATTTATCTGGTTAATTACTGGAACACAACAAAGACGGCAGGAACAAATATAATTGGCGGAAGCAATTTAGGAGGGAATTACTGGGCATATCCAAACGGAACTGGATTCTCGCAGACGTGTACGGATGCAAATTCCGATGGAATATGTGATAGTGCTTATACTTTGGCGACAAATAACATTGATAGGTTGCCTTTGACGAATGTAACTGCTGCTGCAGCAGGGGAATGCATGAATATAACTTCGCCAGGAACTTACTATCTGGATGGTGATATCATTAATTCGGGAGTTTCTCGTTGCATATGGATAAGGACGGAAAATGTAACACTTGATTGCCAGGGGCACGTCATTAATGGCAATGGTTCAGCAAGATATGGAATTTTTGCTTGCAATAGTTTTGCAGCTTGTGGTGCTTCGTATTATAATAATATTTATACTAATATCACAATTAAGAACTGCAATGTAACTAATTGGTATCATACAGGGACTGTTAGTAGTTATGGGGCAGTATACTTTTATGGTCTTAGCAATGTAACTCTTGTAAATATTAACGCAAATTCTAATCTTGATGTGGGAATAGGTATTTTTTATGGGGCAAGGAATTCTATAATAAACTCAACTTCTAACAACAATAGCCTATCTGGATTTTTGTTATACGGCAGCGAAAACAATATTTTAATTAACGTGTCTGCGGATAATAACAGCTGGGGAGGAGGTTTGAGTTACGAAAAGGCAGGGCTATACATTCAAAGCAGTTCCAACAGAATTTATAATTCCACGGCCAATAATGGAATTTATGGGGTATACCTTTATGGGGATAATAACACTTTAGTGAATATTACTTCCATAAACAACAGCTATGGCATGCATATTGAACAAAGTTCCAAAAATAGCATCTCAAATTCTTACTTATTGAATAGCACGTATCTTGATTTTAGCACTTATGCTGACGGAAGCACAGAGTGCAATAATTCTCTTGAAAATGTTGTAGGCACAGATTATAAACCAATTATTTATTCCAATTCAAAAGTAAACATACAAAACTGGAACAATAATGTTTCTGAGATTATTTTGTGCAATGCAAATTATTCTACGATTACAAATGTTAGCATAAGCCATCCTGCAAACAGGAACAATGGCATAATTTTAGCAGGGGCAAGTTATATCAATATTACAAACGTTACTGCGACTTACGTTTATGCAGGATTATATGCTTATCCTTCAAGCCCAAATAACAGGATAACTAATTTCTTCTCAAGCAATAGCACTTACGGGGCTCTTTTTGGGTATGGTTCGGGAAGTGCGGTTATAACTAATTTAACTGCCATCAACAATACTTACGGGATTGCTCTTTTTGGCGGCTCGAGTGATAATCATGTAATAATTAACTCTTTGGTTAAGTGCAGCAATTATAGTGTTTATACTATTTCTAGCTTGAATACAACGGTTACTAATTTAACCGCTATCAACAATACTTATGGAATTTATCTTAATAGTGTAGGGAGCAGGATAACCAACTCTTCTTTCCAGAATAATACGTATGGAATTTATTTGAATGCGGGATCAAACAATAATATAACCAATTCCTACATTGCTGGCAAATATGGGGTATATCTTTATGCTGTTACTGGAAATGACTCCATTTACAATAACTTCTTCAACAACACATTTAACACTGGGTTTGGAGTTAGCACGAATTATAATAACTGGAATATTACAAAGAAAGCAGGTACGAACATAATTAATGGAAGTTATCTTGGAGGAAATTATTGGGCTAATCCATCTGGCACGGGTTTCAGTCAGACATGCACAGACGCAAATAGTGATGGAATTTGCGACATACAATATAACTTAACAACGAATAACATTGATTATTTACCTTTGACGAATGTAACTGCTGCAGCAGGGAATATAACAGGATGCACAAACATTACAACTTCGGGGACTTATTATTTGGGCAGTTCAATTTTGAACTCGGGAACATCATATTGCATCAATATAAGCGCAAATAATGTAACATTTGACTGTCAGGGAAAGACAATTGATGGCGATGATGTTGCAGATTATGGAATTTATGTTTATAGAGCTAGTGCGCAGAACACAAATGTTACAATAAACAATTGTACGCTAACTGATTGGGATACAGCAGGAATATATATTCAGAGGGCGAGGCTTAATACCCTAGAAAACTTGACTCTAAGCTCAAATCCTGATTATGGAATTTATGTATGGTTTAATTCTGACAATAATACATTGAGAAAAATAACATCAAATAATAATCTGTATGGTGTTCAAGTTTCTTTTGTTTCGAACAACAACGAACTAACTGAAATTACGGCTGTTAATAATTCCCAATATGGAATTATGTTGTCACAGGGCCAAAATTTTAAGGTTTTCAATTCAACTTTATTGAATAATTCTGTTAGTGACTTGTATATGGATTCTTCATCAACAACTGATCCTTGCATGGCAACAATTATTAATGCAACAGGAACTGACTATAAACCAATTGTTTATTACAATAATTCTGTAAATATACAAAACTGGAACAATAATGTTTCCGAGATAATCTTATGTGATGCAAACGGCTCTGTAATTAATAATGTTACACTAAGCCATCCTGCAAACAGAAACAATGGGCTTTATGTTTTGTATACTGATTATGCAAATATAACTAATTCTAATATGTCAAATATTTATGATGGGGCTTATCTTGGAAGAAGCCTGAACAACAGAATAGAAAATTTATCCGTCAGCCACAGCACAAGAGGAATTTTTCTTTCTACAAGCTCTAATAATTATATATTAAACTCCCAAGTTATAAACAGCAGTTCTTCACGGACAGGTATGAGCATATTCGGTTCAAATAATACTATAATCAACTCTTCGGTGTATAAAGCTCCTTGGGGGATAAGCATTAACGGGGAAAACAATGTTATTACCGGATGTTCAGCAAACAGCGGCGATTGGGGGTTTACCCTTTCGGGTGGCTCGAATAATACTATTACTAAATCTTATTCTGTAAATAACAGCCAAGGAGTTAGACTTTATTTAGAATTCTCAAATAGCAGCATTTTCAATAACTTCTTCAACAATACTATCAATTTCTACAACGTGAGTGCAATTGGAACTGATTATAATTTATGGAACACAACAAAGACAGCAGGAACAAATATAATTGGCGGAAGTTATTTAGGAGGGAATTACTGGGCATATCCAAACGGAACTGGCTTCTCGCAGACATGCACGGATGCAAATGCTGATGGAATTTGCGATTCTGCTCTGACATTAACTACAAATAATATTGATAGATTGCCTTTGACTTATCCATCAGCAGACACAACTCCCCCTGGCATTAATTTCACGGCTCCAACGCCTTCTAATGGAACAAATACAACAGATACTTCTGTTCAGATTAATATTTCAATAACAAACGCTGCTGACTTAGCTGAGGTTAAATGGAATTGGAATAGCACGAATTACAGCCTATATGACAACTCTCTTGTGCTTATGATGAACTTTGATAATGTAAGCGCTTTGGGAGAGAATGATACTCTTGCTGTTGACGTTTCAAATTATGGGAATGATGGAACAAGGAAGTATGGTATTAACATTACGCAAACTAATGTAACTTTCCGTGTGCAGAGTTATCAATGGGATACATGGATAAAACTGCATGAGGCAATATACGCTGATTCAGAAAATGTAACTAATCTGACAGGGAAGCAGTATGTAAGAGGCGCAGACTATGAGATGAATTATACAGATGGTTCTATCAAGCCATTATCCAGCGGCGATATGTACAATGGTGGAGGTAATTTTTCTGGCATAATCAGCATGAATTATAATGACACCAACCAAGTAATCACAACACAAGGAAAATATGGCGGGGCTTATAATCTTGACGGGATTGACGATTATGTGAATGTTTCTTATTCCAACAGCCTTAATGTATCAAAGAGTATGACAGTTTCTGCGTGGATTAAGCCGGGTTGGGATACGTATTCTTCTGTAGTCAGGAAAGGAAATAATTTTTATCTTATTCATAGTGGTTCCACTCATAGTAATCAAGCGCTTTTTGGGTTGTATTATACCGGCGGTTTGGGAGATGCGGTTAGTGGAACATCCAGTATTACTACGGGACAATGGACTTATTTAACTGGGACATTCAATGGCTCTGAGATGAGAATATATGTAAATGGCGTGTCGGAGAATTCGGGCGCCTGGGCTCATGGCGATGTTTACATCGACAATCATCCGCTCTTAGTTGGTGCATATACCGATTATCCTGGGCGTGCCTGGGGGCAGTATTTCAACGGCTCAATTGACGAAGTCCGCGTTTGGAACAGGTCGCTTAGCGCCGATGAGATTAAACAGCAGTATTATTCTAATCTTTACAAATATGCAAGCGATAAATGGGCACTTTATGTTAATGAGAGTGCACCTTATGGAACACATACTTATTTGGGATGCGCTAAAGATGCAAGCGGGAATGAGAATTGCACAGAGCAGAGAACAATTACTGTTTTGGACGGAACGCCTCCAAAAGTTACGATAGCCAGCCCGACGGCAACAGCTTATAGCACAAATACGGTTGGAGTTGATATAAGATTAAACGAGCAGGGATATTGTGAGTATAGCTTAAATGTAGGAGTTACAAACAGCACTTTGAGTGCAAATGCATCCAATACTGGATTTACGGGAACTTTATCAAGTTTGGCAGATGGAAGTTATACTTTAAGGGCTTATTGCAATGATTCTGCTGGCAATATGAATAATAGCGAGAGTGTGGCTTTCAGCGTTTTGGTTTGTGGGAATGGGGTTTGCGATGCTGGAGAAAGCTCGGCAACCTGCCCGGCTGATTGCCCTTCCGGAGGAGGTGGAGGCGGAGGTATTTTGCCGCCAGTGCCTCCAGTGCCTCCAGTGCCTCCTGTACCACCTACGCCTCCAGTGCCGCCTACACCGCCTGCAGAGAATATATTGAATGAGATAGCCAGCGTTGCACGGTCAAGTGATTTGGATTGCATCTCAAATTGGGCGTGCTCTGCATGGAGCTCGTGCGACAATGGAATTTCAACTAGGAAGTGCGAGGACTCGAAGGGATGCAGGGGTGGTTCGTGTGATAAACCAGTTGAAAGAGTAAGCTGCGAGGAAAGCAGGGAAACATGCAAGCCTGTCTTTGAATGCAGTGTATGGAGCGATTGCAAATATGGCTCGGACAGCACAGAGAGCATTTTTGAAAATAATCTTATCTATTCAGGCTATAGAGAAAGAACGTGCAAAGATACTGGGAGATGCACCTTAGGTTATGCAGACAGGGCTTGCTGCACTTCTGCTGTTCCTCTTCAGATTAGGAAAGAGGTTGTCTGCGGGGTTGAGACATTAGTAAGTGTTAACCCTATTACCAATGAAACTGTTGTTAACATTGATGCAGAGTCGTGGCAGCTTGAGCAACGCCTTGATATAACATTCGTGCAGAGCAGCAAGAAGTCATATTGTTCTCCTTGCTATGATGGAGTAAGGAATGGGAATGAGACGGATATTGACTGCGGAGGAGAGTGCAAGCCGTGCGTTGCCGAGAGCAAGATTAATAAGATAATATTCTATGGAATCTTGATAGGGCTTATGCTTGCTTTCCTGATTCTTTTGGCAAAGAAAATAAGTGAAGAATACTTATTGTCCAAGATAAGGAAATTAATAAAATCAGGAAGGGAAATGCTAAGAAAAGCAGAGCGTTCTTCCGCGATGGAAAATTATGAAGAAGCGGCAAGGCTTGCAAAGAAGTTAAATAAGGAAGACAGGAAAATAGCAGATGGGCTAATTGCAAGATACTACCTTAATGTAGAAAGACAGGGAATGCTGTTTGAGTCGCTTAAGAAGAAAAAGGGCTATTGAGAGTAAAATTGTCTGAATTGATTTGTTGAGAATGATTAATATAACAAAAAGGATGTTGTAATATTAATGATGTGCTATTAATATGGGATTTTGATAATTGATGGATAATTATTAATATGCTGTGACAAAATTGATTGTTGAGGTATTAATGGCAATATTAATTGCTGGATAAATTCTACTTTCGCTTAATAATAATTAAGCGATTGTTTGGATGATTAAAGAGCAGAATTTTGCTTTTGAATTACAAACTTTGAGCCGACAAATTCCGAAACAACCGCAGTTATTGTTATGCTGTCAAGCTTTGCCCTGAAAAGCCCTTCTTCCAGAGAGGTGTTTGTCTTTTCTGATGTTTTTTTAAGAAACGATTTTATTTCATCTGCAGAAAGAAGGAGTGCAATTGGTTCAATCTTACCCTCTTTTTTAATTAAAAGATTTTTATCGGGGCCCGGGCACTCAATGCTTTGAATTGAAGGATCTTCTATTAAGCTGTCAAGTTTTTCTTCTGCCCCTTCTGGTTTTTTGATTTCTGGCGAAGGCACTTCGGTTTCTTCGGAGATTTCCTGCGTATTTGGTTTTGCTATTGTCAGCGGCATGATTATTTCTGGAATAATTACTTCTTGCTGCGAGATTTCTTTTATTGCTGGGATTGGAATTGTTCTCTCCTTTGTTTGCTTGAGAAGCTGCGCGTTTTCTATAAGTCTCAGGGTAAACTCCATCAAAAATAAAGTCCTAAAATCCTCTTTATTCATTTTAATATTTTGGAAGTGGTTTTCCGCCTACTGATGGCTTAAATTCTTCCTCGTTTGGCGGGGCTCTTTGGATTGGCTGGGGAGTGAAAGGTGTTCTTAGAGGCGGTGCCGGGCGCGCGGGGGCGACAGGCGCTCTTTCTTCTGGCGGCTCGCCATACAATCTTTCTTTTATTCTCTCTCCAAGCAACGTGAGGCCTTTTGCAATTGTCTTGTTCTGCCCAAGAAGGGTATTAATTTTTTCTAGGAATTCCTTGTCTTTTTCACCTTCTTTTATTTCCGGCTGCTCAGCGAAGCTGCGTGCAGACATCTCAAATAGGGTAAGAAGCCCCGAAATCTGCTCTGAAAGCTTGTCAAATTTCTCAGCCATGTCGGTGTTTACCTTTTGAAGTTCGACAAGATTTTCAATTATAGTCCTTTCGAGTTTGTCTGATTTTTTTACTCTTATTTCCCTTATTATTCTTGTTTTAACCTTTGCTTTCTTGTGGGTTGCTCTTTTTACAACGCTTTTCTTTGGTATTTTTACGTTAACTTGGACGATATTTTGCCCATCAGCAGAAGTCGTAACTTGCCTCTTTTTTGCCATAACTGATAAACGAGGAATTTGTTTATAAACCTTTTTAAAGGTTTCTTATGTAATATCTATAAGCTAGGGGTCTGTAGTACAACGGCTTAGTATATCTGCCTCCAGAAAATTTATAATGGAGCAAGCAGAGGACGAGGGTTCAACTCCCTCCAGGCCCATTTGTATTTTAAGATATAATATGCAAAGATGTCTATGTTGTTTGTTATTAGTTTTAATTGCCGCAAGCAACAAATCACATCTTCTTAAGAACATCAATTTCTTCGTAAGAAATGGCTGAGCCCTTGAACTTGGTGGCATAAAGGGCCGCTTCCAATGCTTTTTTGCCTTGGATGTTCAGAAGCCCTTTTTTGTAGGCGACATAAACAATTTCTGATGAGCGGATGAATCTGAATTTGGAAAATTCTTCAAGTTTGCTTTCATCAACCTCAACTCTTTGATGTAAGCGGTCGGACATTAATCTCCCAAGGTTCTCTCCTTTTTCCCCGAGAATTCTTGTAGTGCGCTCGTCTATTGCAATAAGACTTTCGGTTCCTTTTTCTGCCAGCTTTGAGCTTAGAGCCAGGCAGGAAATTTCTGCTTCGCTTACAATTTTTACCGCAGTTCCTTTTGCAGAAACAGTAGTGTTTGCAATTTCCATAAGCCGAGCGGTTTCTCTTGCAAGCTCTTCATCAGAGATTCCGATTGAAGAGGGCATTTCCAGAATTCCTCTTTCAATAAGATTGCTTACTCTCAGGGCGCCAAGCTCGAACCTGTAAATTCCTATTGGCCTGTCAACTGTTTCATACTTTACCTCTTTTGTGATGAGAAACTTGCCGTTAAAATCTTTCTTTAGATTTTCTAGAAGGGGGAGCAGTCCGTTCATTGAGAGATTTATCAGGGTGCCTGAGTCAAAAATAAGTGCTTTTGCGATGTTTTTAGCTTTTTCTTTTGTCATGAGAAGAACTCCAGAGCCCTCTGCGCCCGCTTTTTTACGTCAATAGTTAGATTTTGCTTTATGTCCCCAATTGCTGTCTGCCCGGTGTATTCGGAAAGTTCCCATTGTGTGACGCCAAGAAGGTGTGCGGTTTGCTCCATTGAAATCCCGTGCTCATATATTTTTGAGGCTTTGTTGACAGATGCTTTTCTGAGAACTTCTTTTATATAAGGCTTTAAGTTTATGGAGATTGATTCTATTGTTTTTCTTATATTCACAAGGTACTCCTCAAACTTGTCAAATTTTTCCTGCTTTAATGCAAGAACTGCCAAATCAAGATAGGAGTTTATTCTTTTTGCAATTGTGTTCCAGTTTTTTATCTTAAGAGTGGCTTTTCTTTCTATTAGTTTTTCAAGGGTGTAGTTAATAATAAGAACAAGAATTTCTCCTCTTTGCTGCTCAGTTGAGGAAGTGTGAATTGTCTGATTTGAAAGGTCCTTTAGTTTAAGGACGTCTTCTTCTATAAGAGCTTTTTTGGTTGCTTCAAGAACGTCAATAAGATGCTTTGTCTCCTCTTCCATGATAAAAACAGGAGAATTAAGTATAAAAAGATTTGCTGTTTTTTATTCGAGGAAGACGGCAGCCGCAATTGTTGTTGTCCATAAGCCGTCTTTGTTGCCTTCTGCTGACTGGCAGATGTGGGTTGTTTTAAAGATGATGCCCGATGCCTTGTAAATCTGCTCTCTTTCGTGCCAGGCTTGTGCGGGATTGAATTCTATGCCTAATGTTGTTGCGAGCATTGTAGCAGCCAAGTCTTCTGCGTACTCTCCTGCAATGTCTGCTTTTTCGCCGAATGCGTGATGTTCTGACAGATAGCCGTAACTGTTGGTGTCTTTTGGAACTGCCAAGCCAATTGCTGATGAAATTAGTCTGTTAGGCTCGCTTGTTTCGTTTTTTGCCATTACGCAAAATATCATTTGGCCAGGCAGCATTTCTTTAAGTCCATCTTCTTTTGGAATAATTTTGCAATTTGGGGGAAGAATAGAAGAAACATAGACAAGATTGTACTTTTCTATGCCCGCATTTCTCAATGCAAGCTCAAAGGAAGCTAATTTATCTTTGTGCATTCCTGCTCCTTTTGTAAGAAAAATTTTTGTTGGAACTTTCATTGCTCTTTTAAATTTTAATATTATTATCTTTATCAAAATCTGTATTTAAACTTTTTGTGCATAAAAGTTTTACATAGAAAGCTTAATAAACAATTTTTAACTCTTTAAATTATGGAAGTTTTGCTTGACACTAATTTTATTATTTCGTGCGTGAGAAAAAATATTGACTTTATCTCCGAGCTTGAGGGGATGGGATTCAAAGTTATCCTTCCAAATGAAGTTTTTGAGGAGATGAAAGATTTGAAAAAGCGCTCAGGAACATCGCATGCTGACAGGAGTGCAATAAAAGTTGCATTTGAAATATTTGAAAAGCAAAAAATAAAGAAAATAACAATTGGCTCGGGAAAAGTTGATGATATGCTGGTTAAGAAAGGAGCAAACGGATATTATATAGCAACTTTGGATGCACAGATAAAAAGAAATGTGCCTAATAGAGTTGTTATTAATGATGCCGCAAAGAGAGTTGAAGTTGAGAGAAGTTAGGGCTAAAGTGCTAAGATTGCTAAGCTTTATACATCAAAAATCCCAAAAGGATTCACCAAGAACTTTTAGTTCTTGGGTGCCATCAAGAATGCAACTGCAAGCATTCTTGAGGTTTGTGGCTTAAAAGTTGCTTTAGCAACTTTTAAATAATAATTTAATCTTATATTCTTAGCTTAAATAGCAATTAATCAAAAAGGAGGTGGCAGAACAAATGGCAAAAGTAGTATCTAAGGGTGTTCAGAAATTGCTGAACTTTATTGTTGGGCTAACAGGCGTTCTGGTAGCTTTAGCAGTTGGTTTTGGAATGGCTTATGGAACCTTAATAGTGCCCGTGATTCCTACAGTTTTAACAACGGCAGCCGGATGGATTGTTGTAGTGCTTACTGTTTTAGGAGCAATATTGAAAATAGCTGACAGTTTAAGTTAATAAGCTAAGAAGATGGCATTAAAGAAGGAATTTGCGAAGAGAACTATTAATCTTATTTTTATTTCTTTTCTACTTTTTATTATTTTTACTTCTATTTATCTTTACAGCTCGGCAAGGACAAAAGTCAATTTTCTTAACAGCACGGTAAATCTCATAAGAGATACGATAAAGGATAATCTTTTGAATTCAATGAATGAAAATATAACTGGAATATATAACTTGTTTTTCCTCCAGTTGGTTTTGTTTATAGTTTCCGTGACTGTTCTCACAATTGGGCTTAGGTATGTTGCCGAACTTTATATGATTTATAAGAAGGATTCGCTTATTGATCATTTGACTGATGTTTATAACAGGAGGGCGATAATGTTCGGACTCGATAGAGAGATAAGAAGGGCTGTCAGATTTAAGCATCCATTAAGCATTGCAATACTTGATATTGATTTTTTTAAGAAATATAATGACATAAACGGGCATGTTGCAGGAGACAGGTTGCTGGAGAGGATGGGAAAACTGCTCAAGGAAAATTTAAGAGAGTTTGATTCTGTCGGAAGAATTGGAGGAGAGGAGTTTTTGATAATATTCCCGGAGCTGAAACTGGATGACGCTCACAAGGTTTGCGAGAGGATAAGAATTGCAGTTGAAAGGATGCATTTTGTCGGGGAGAAAAATCTGTCAAAACAACAGGTAACTATAAGCATTGGGCTTATTACTTTTGAAGGCGAGCAAATCGTGGAAAAAGAGGAACTTATTGAAAGGGCGGACAAAAGGCTTTACAGGGCGAAAGCTTTGGGAAGAAACATGCTTGTTTATAATTAGTTAAAATCTGTGTTGATAAAAGTTGTTTTGACAACTTTTAAATAAGCTTTTTTTCTTAATATAATATGATAGATATCAAGCTTATCAGGGAAAATCCTGAAATTGTAAAAGAGAGCCAGAAGAGAAGGGGGCTTCCTGTTGAAGATGTTGAGAAAGTTATCAGGCTTGATAAGGAGTGGAGAGTTCTGAAAGATGATGTTGATAATTTAAGGGCTATGAGAAACAAGGTTTCTCAGCAGATTAATGATGTAAAAAAACAGGGGAAAAGTGTTGATAAATTCTTGAATAAAGCAAGAGAGCTTCCAAAATTACTGGAAGAGAAGGAAAAGACAGTGAGCGAGAAAGAGGTTGAGAGGAATCGCTTGTGGAGAGAGCTTCCTAATATTGCCGACAAAAATATTCCTGTTGGAGATGCTTCAAAGAATAAAGTATTGAAATTGTTTGGAAAGCCGGAGAAGTTTAAGTTTAAAGTTAAGGATCATGCTGATTTATTGATAACTTTGGACCAGTTAGACATAAAAAAAGCATCGGAAGTTTCGGGAACAAGATTTTATTATTTGAAAGATGATTTAGTCAAGCTTAATTATGCGCTGATTAATTTTGCGATGGATATCTTGAGAGAAAAGGGTTTTGTAATGATGCAGCCGCCGTTCATGCTAAGAAGAGATGTTCTTGCTGGGGCAATGCCTTTAGGAGCATTTGAAGGTGCAATATACAAAATAGATGGCGAGGACTTGTATCTTATAGGAACTTCTGAACACGCATTAAATGCTTTTTACGTTAACGAAATTATTTCAGAAAAAAAGCTGCCAATAAGGATTTCTGGGATATCAACTTGCTTCAGGAAAGAAGCGGGCACTCACGGGAAGGATGAGAAAGGAATATTCAGGGTGCATCAGTTTGAAAAGGTTGAGCAGTTTGTGTTCTGCAAGCCCGAAGAATCTTGGAAAGAATTTGATTTTCTTTTGAATAATTCTATTGAAATGTTGAAACAGCTTGAGATTCCATTCAGAACTGTAGATTTGTCAACTCAAGATATAACAAGAGTTGCGACAAGAACAGTTGATGTTGAAGGATGGTTTCCGGGGCAAAATGCTTATAGGGAACTTGGAAGCTGCTCAAATTGTTTGGATTATCAGGCAAGAAGAAGCAATATTAAGTATCAGGATGGAAAGGATATGAAATTTGTTCATACCTTAAACAATACAGCGATAGCGACTGAAAGGATGCTTGCCTGCATTGCTGAGAATGGGCAGCAGGCGGATGGAAGCATAAAAATACCAAAAGCGCTCTGGAAATATGCTGGCTTTAAGGAGATAAAATCGAAGAAAGCTGAAGGAAAAGGCAAGAAATAATTACCCACAAGCTATAAAGATTTTTGCAAATCCTTATTGCATTCCGTCTTTAAAAAGAAAAAAAAAGACGGAAGCTTTAAAAACCAATTTTATCTTTATTCTGAATGACAAAGGTAAGAGTAAAACTCAGCAGCATGGACATAAAGCAGTTGAACGAAGTAATTGCAGCTATAAAGGAAATTACAGTCAGAGCGGGGGTGGCAATGAGAGGGCCGATTCCTATTCCTACAAGAAGGTTAAAAGTAACGACGAGAAAGTCGCCTTGCGGGGATGGAAGTTCTACTTTTGACAGATTTGAGATGCGAGTCCATAGAAGAGTGATTGACTTGCCTGCAGAAGACAGAGTTTTGCACCCAATAATGAAAATCGCAATTCCTCGCTCGGTGCAGATTAAGATTGAGATGAAGGACTGATTGCCTGAATTGTTTTACGAGAGTTAATTAGTATACAAATGTTTTTAATAACTATTTTTATTAATTTTTTATGATACGAGACATGACTGCTGCTTTGATTGTTAATGCAGAGAGAAAACTCTTGTTGGTTCATAATACAAAGCATGATGGATTGAGAATTGAGCCTCCTGGCGGAAAAAAGGAAGAAGGAGAAGACTTAATAGAATGTATAAAAAGAGAGGTGAGAGAAGAATTGGGCATTGAGATAGAGCCCTTTGAATTATTTGGGGTTTATAAAACAAATTCTCCCGAGGGAGAGTTTAAGGTTTTTATGTATTTATCTAAGATTCTCTCCGGCAAGCCAAAGATAATCGAAAAAGAGAAGATTTCTGCTTATGGATGGTATTCAATTTCTGATATGGAAAATTTTAGGGAGAAAGGAATTTTGGTTCCAAATCTTGTTTCTTCGCTGGATAAATTAAGAAAATGTGTTGCTAATTAATCCTTTTTGCCCGAAACATCTATCTTGTTCCTGTCGGCTTCGTTGAAGCCTCCGACTACTGTTATAGGTGCCTTTAATGCAGGATGCGGATTATAATCAATAAGCTTAAAATCCTCAAATGTAAAATCATCAATATCTTTCTTCTCAGGGTTTATCCAGATTTTTGGAAATGGCCTTGGTTTTCTGCTTATTTGTTCTTTAACCTGCTCATAGTGGTCTTCGTAAATATGAATGTCTCCATAGGTGTGCACAAAGTCTCCCGGCTCATAACCGCAGACATGCGCAAGAATAATCGTGAGCAGCGAGTATGATGCAATATTGAATGGAACTCCTAAAAATGAGTCACAGCTTCTCTGGTATAACTGAAGCGAGAGCTTGCCATTTGTGACATTTATATTATACAAAACGTGGCAGGGTGGAATTGCCATTGTTGTTCCGGGCTTTGACATTTCATAAACGAATTCGGGATTCCAGGCGGAAACACAGACATGCTTCCTGTCAGGATAAGTTTTTGTTTTCCAGATTGCCCATTTTAACTGGTCAATTAATCTTCCATCTGATGCTATCCACTTTCTCCACTGCCTGCCATAGACAGGGCCGAGCTCGCCCCACTTCTTGACAAACTCGTCATCTGCGGGAAGAGATTTTATTTTTGCAGCAAATTCTTCTATAGTAAGATTAGGAACTTCGCCTTTTTCTGCTGCTTTCTTGTATTCTTTGTATGCCCAATCATCCCAGATGTGGACGTCGTTGTCTACAAGATATTTTATGTTTGTAGCACCTTTCAGAAACCAGATTAGCTCATAGATAATTCCTTTCATAAAAACTTTTTTTGTTGTCAGGAGAGGAAAGCCTTTTGACAAATCAAATCTTATCTGCCTTCCAAAAACACTTCTTATCTTTTTTCCTGAGGCAAAATCGGTTTTTTCATAGCCATTAGCCATAATATCCCTAAGAAGGTCGAGGTATTGCTCTTCTGGATGCCTTTCCTCTTTTTGCTCCATTCTAATTCAGAGAAAGGTATCTTTTTAATATTTATTATACAGAAAACAATACTTTTTATATGCCTTTGTTTGATAGTAATTTATGAATACTTGTGTTAAAATAAAGAGGCTGAATCCTGACGCAAAGGTTCCTGTTCATGCAACTTCGGGTTCGGCAGGCTTTGATTTATACTCACTTGAAGAAACTTTTATTTATCCCGATGAAACAAAAAAAATAAGGACAGGAATTTGCTTTGAAATTCCCTATGGATTTTATGTAAGAATAGAGGACAGGAGCGGACTTGCAATCAAGGGGATTCATAAAGTAGGGGGAATAATTGATTCTGATTATAGGGGAGAGGTTTTTGTAGTTTTGCATAACACTATGTCTTCTCCGTATAAAGTTGAGAAGCATGACAGAATTGCGCAGGGAATTTTAACTCCTGTTTCTCAGGTAGGCTTTGAAGAGGTTAGCGAGCTGTCCGCAACTGAGAGAGGCGAAGGTGGATTTCATTCTACAGGAAAGAGAGACGAGAAAGAGGTAATAATAATTGCAGGAATTGCAAATAACAATATTATAGGAAAGGGGAACAAGCTGCCGTGGCACATTGCAGAGGATTTGAAACATTTTAAGGATTTGACTTTTGGAAACCCAGTGATAATGGGGCGCGCCACTTATCTTTCAATTTTGGATTATTTAAGGAAGCCGTTAGATGGAAGAACAAATATTGTCTTAAGTGACGTTCCGATTGACAAAAAAGAAGGATTTATTTTCTGCCCGTCAATAGATGAAGCGATTAAAGAAGCGGGAAAGCATGGAAACAAGATATTTATAATCGGGGGAGCGAGCGTCTACAAGCAGATGATTGACAGGGCTGACAAGCTTGAAATCACGCACATTCACAAGGATTTTGAAGGGGATATTTATTTTCCAGAGATTAATCCTGCGAAGTGGGAAATTGTAAAGAAAGATGACAAGAAGGGAAAGAATTTTGAGTTCAGTTTTGTAACTTATGGAAGAAAGAAAGAAAAGCCAATTGAACTTGGCGATAAAAAAGGATTGTTCATCACGTTTGAGGGCATAGATGGATGCGGTAAAAGCACACAAATAAGGAAGTTTGTTGAATATTTGTTTGGCAGAAGCAAGCACAACCATATTGTTTTGACTAGAAATCCTTACAAAAACAGGAATATACGGGCAATTTTGAGGGAAGACGAAGATCCGCTGACAAGGGCGGAGAAACTTGCCGAGCTTTTTGTTGCAGACAGGAAAAATCAGGTTGATGAGCTCATTGTTCCAAATATTGAGAGAGGGCATTTTGTAGTTTCTGACAGATACAAGCTTTCAACTATTGCTTATCAGGCGGCGCAGGGGCTTGATGTAAATTCTTTAATAAAAAGGCATGAAGGGTTTGCTGTTCCCGATGTTACTTTTGTTATTGATGTTTCTGCGGAAGAGGCGGGGAGGAGAATGTTGGGAGAAGCGATTAGGGATGAGCATAAGTTTGAGAAAAATAAGACTTTCCTTGAGATAGTAAGGCAGAATTATTTAAATCTTAAAAACAATTTGCCCAGCGAAAAGATTTTTATTATCAACGGCGCGCAAAGCCCCGAAAAGGTTTTTAGCGACATAAAGGAAGTTTTTGAGAGGGAAATTGAGAAACAGAATGCCTGATAGTAATATAATTATTAATAAAATAATAAACTGTTAAGATTGATTGAAGTGGTAATTTCTTGACTTATTATTATAACTATGGGCTAATGATATTAAGAAAACATAGTTTTTATTCAATTTTATCTTTTTCAATTGGGAACTTCCTGCATAAACCATAAACATCAAGGCGGATTTTTGCTTTTAACGTGGGGTTGTTAATATCTTTCAAAACGGCGGAAATCCAGTTGCCAATTTGAATCATTTCAGGCTCTTTCATGCCTCTTGAAGTTATCATAGGGGTGCCGAGGCGGATTCCTGATGGCTTGAATGGAGTTGACGGATCAAAAGGAACTGTGTTTGCATTTGTTATTATTCCTGCGTCTTCTAATGCTGTTGCTGAATCTCTGCCGAGCCCAGGTTTTGCAACGAAAGGAGTTTTAATTAAGTCAATCAGCAGAAGATGATTGTCTGTGCCTCCTGAAACAAGATTTACTCCATTTTGCATAAGCGTGTCAGCGAGGACTTTTGCGTTTTTAACGATTTGAGAAGCGTATTCTTTGAATTCGGGAGCGAGAGCTTCGCCGAATGCGACTGCTTTTGCGGCAATTGTGTGCTCGTGAGGGCCTCCCTGCAAGCCAGGAAAGACAGCCTTGTCTATTGCATCCGCAAACTTTTCCTTGCACATTATTATCGCGCTTCTCGGTCCCCTTAGTGTCTTATGAGTGGTTGTTGTTACAACATCGGTGAATGGGAAGGGGGAGTCGTGCATTCCTCCTGCGATTAAACCTGCTATATGCGAGATATCTGCCATACTTATTGCGCCGACTGACTGGGCAATATCGTGAAATTCCTTAAAATCTATTTTTCTTGGATAGGCAGTGTAGCCACTGATAATTAGTTTTGGCTTTTCTCTCTCTGCAATTTCCCTTACTTTTTTCATGTCAATCAATCCGGTTTGCTCGTCAACGCCGTAGGAAACAAAATTGTATTCTTTTCCCGAGAAGTTTACAGGGCTTCCATGCGTTAAATGTCCGCCATGGCTTAAGTTCATTCCGAGAATTTTATCTCCTTTCTTTAATAAAGCAAAATAAACAGCCATGTTTGCTGGAGAGCCGGAGTTTGGCTGAACGTTTACGTGCTCGGCACCAAAAAGCTTTTTCGCTCTTTCTATTGCGAGAATTTCTCCCTCATCAACGTGCTTGTTTCCCTGATAGTATCTTTTTTTAGGATAGCCCTCAGCATATTTGTTTCCTAAGATTGAGCCGCAGGCAGCCCTCACTACGGGACTTGCATAATTTTCAGAAGGAATCATATTAAGAGTGGTGTCCTGCCTCTCGTTCTCTTTTTCTATTATATCAAAAACTTCAGGGTCAGAAACGCTCATCCTCTTCATGCTTTTTGATAAACGAGCAGCTTTTAAATAATTGTGGTAAGCCAAGAGATATGTTGGGTTATTAGAGGATTGAGGATTAAGATTTGTTTAAACAGAAACAGATTATTTAATTTGCTCATATTGATATATTGTTATAATTATAATTTTATTATCAAGAATTCACACTTTAATTGAATCTATAATAATCGTTAGATTTATAACTGATTTTAAGAATATAACTTTATGCCCGGATGGCACAATGGCACTGCGCGAGTTTGGAGAACTCGTTTCCGCAAGGATACCCAGGTTCGATTCCTGGTCCGGGCGTTTTTTTATTTTTCGCATTTTTTCAAAAACGCGGGCAGTTATTGCGCTGCTGTTATGATGGTAATTACGTCTACACCATAGAAAAATATATAAACGATGTAGACGTAATTATATTATGGTTTACACAGAGATTAAAGAGGTTAAGAAAAGGAAATATGCCTATCGGGTTAAGTCAATCAGGAGCGGGAAAATGGTAAAAAAGAAAAGGGTTTATTTGGGGGTTGACTTGTCTAAATCGGAATTGGCTAAGAAAGAGCAGGAAGCAGACAAAGAATTGCATCTTCTTTCGACTTTATTAAGCGAGGGAGAGGAAAGAGAGCTTGAAAAGGTAAAAAAAGAGTATTTATCAGAGCCTAAAGCGAATCTTGAAAACAGATACGAATCATTCATCTCGCTGTTTACCTATGATTCTACAGCAATAGAGGGAAATACGCTGACATTGCAGGAAACCTCCCAGCTGTTATTTGAGAATATTGCCCCAAGAAAGTCTTTAAGAGAAATAAATGAGGTAAAAAATCACAAAGAGGCTTTTGACTATCTTTTGAGGGAGAAAGAAGATATTTCAAAAAAGATAATCCTAAAGCTGCACGAATTAGTCACCAAAGATACGCTAAAGAACGAATTAATTCCCCAGATTGGGAAATATAGGAATATTCAGGTGTATATCAGGGGAGCTAAATGGCTTCCTCCAAAGCCGAAAAATGTGCCTAAAGAAATGCAAATTTTATTATCCTGGTATTCTAAGAATAAGAGCAAATTACATCCCTTGATTTTAACTGCTTATTTTCATTCTGCTTTTGAAACTATTCATCCGTTTGTAGATGGAAACGGAAGGGTCGGCAGGCTCTTAATGAATTTTATACTTAGAAAGCATAATTATCCCATGATAAACATTCCCAATAAAAAGAGATATATCTATTACAAAGCCTTGGAGTCTGCGCAGATTAAGGGAGATTTAAGACCTCTTGTCAAATTTTTATTCGATTTGATTAAGCAAGAAAGCATTAAGTTTTAATCTATTACGTCCACAACAATTAGATATTTCTTTCTGATGTAGACGTAAGTTAAAAAGGTTATAATCTAGAGTTAACTTCTTAAAATATTTTTGCTTGTTACGGAGCTGTTAATATCTTCGCAAAGCATGACAATGCTTTTAAACCGCGTTTAATTTAAGCACAAATGAAGAGGATGGAATTTGATTCTCAGGGACGATTGTTATCTGTTGACAATAAGGTTGTTGATTATAGTGCTGTTAATTATAATCCTCGCGGCGAGAAAGCCAAAATAAAACTTCAAACTTCGGATTCTCTTAGTTTTTTACGTGAGGGGGAAAGGGAAATGGGGAATATTTTTGAAAAAAATTTCTGGAGTTTGCATCAAAATGGCTCTTTTCTGAAACCCCTGATGTTCTCTAATGGAAAGACGCAGGAAGATGTTGTAAAGGAGATTTGTGATTTGGTAAAGCAAGGAACAAAAGTAATATTCCTGAAGGGAGCTTGCGGTACGGGAAAAAGCGCCATAGCGCTGAATCTGGCAAGAGTTTTGGGCAGGGCGTCAATAATAGTTCCTGTGAAAGCCCTGCAAAATCAGTATGAAAAAGATTACACGGATGGGAAATATTTAATCAAGCTTTCAGGGGAGAGAATGAAAATTGCCATGCTTACCGGAAGAGAAAATCACGATTCTATAATCAAGCCCGGAGTTTCATGCGCGGACCCGTTTTTGCCAGACACAATAAAAATAACTGACAAGAATTACAGTCAAATCCAGGAATATTATGAATCAAACCCATTGATAAGAAATAAATCCAACATTAATATAGAAAGATTAACAAGGATAGCCATAGCTCCTGCAAATCCCTATTGGAGCCCGATAATTTCTGCGGAATTCGGAATTGCAAATTTAACTGATGCAAAGAAATATGATTATTTAGGGTGCGACGGCAAGAAGTACATATTTTATCACAGAAAAGAGGGCTGTTCTTATTATGACCAGTATCTGGCTTATAAAAAAGCAGATGTAATAATATTTAATTCTGCGAAATATGTCTCGGAATTGTCATTTGGGAGGAAACCCCTGACTGAAATTGACATTGTTGATGAGGCTGATGTGTTTTTGGATAATTTTTTTGAGCAGGCAGAATTAAATCTTTCGTGGCTTTCAAATTCGCTGAGAAATCTTAATGTTGACAGCATTTCTGCTGCAAAATCCATCGATAAAATAAGGGAATTAATTGAGCTTGAAGAGAAGAATAAGAAGGCTCTTGGCATTGACGAGTCCCAAATATTCAAAATAGAGGAGACTAAAATAAAGCAGATACTGCAGATATTAAACTCCGATTCTGAATTGCAGTCAGAAATAGCAATTGACGAGCTTAATTATGCCAATAAGGCTTTAGAAGCTGCAAGGGACTTTTCAGAATCGCTGCAGGAGGCATATGTTAATTACAGAAAGGAGGACGATAATCTTTTCATCAAGCTTGTAAGCGCTAATCTGTCTTACAAAATAAATGACTTGTTGTCAAAAACTAAAGCGCTTGTTTTTATGTCTGGCACACTGCATTCAAAGGAAGTTTTGGAGCATATCTTTCAAATTAAGGATTATAAGGTTGTTGAGGCTGAAACGCTCAGTCCAGGAAGCATGGAGATAATTAGGACTGGCGGGGAATTTGACTGCAAGTATTCTAATTTTCAGTCAGGGAAGCATTCAAGGAAAGATTATTTGTCTGTTTTGTCAAATTGCGTTAGCAAGGCGCCCGACCCGACCTTGATTCAGGTTCATGCATTTCAGGATTTGCCGTCTGAAGAGGAGAAAGTAAAGTTTGAAGTTAATAATCTAATATCACGAGAGGAGCTGATTTCAAGGCAGAAACGAGACCGCTTTGGGAAGGAAATAGAAGATTTTAAGAGAGGAAAAATTCACAAGCTTTTTTCAAGCAGATGTTCAAGAGGGGTTGATTTTCCTGGAGATGTCTGCAGGGCAGTTGTTTTTACCAAATATCCCAATCCCAATATAAAAGATATATTCTGGAAAGTTATTCAGAATACACATCCAGACTATTACTGGGAGTTTTATAAGGACAAGGCAAAAAGGGACTTTATTCAGAGAATTTACAGGGCGATAAGGTCAAAGGATGACCACGTTTATGTTTTATCCCCGGACATAAGAGTTTTGCAGGAAGTTAAGAACCTTCAGAATGGGGCTGGAAAATAAGTAGTTATTTTTTATTAGTTCTCTTTGTCAATTCTCTCTGGTTGAGATACATTAAAATTACGGCAGGAATTATGAATAGCCAATCAACTAAAAATACCAGTGCCAGGCAGATTAATGCGATGACAGAATAAATGATGACTTTTAGGTTTGGCTTTATCATTTTTGTACTAATAGCCGAGGAAGCGCTTTCTCAGCTCTTTCCTGTTGAGAACGAGGGATATAAGGATGAATATAACAAGCACGAGAATAAGTATTATATCTTTTAGTCGTGTGAGGATTGGCTCAAAAATGTATTCTGCAAGAAGGATATATCCCGCATAAAAATAAAGGATGAACAAAATCGTTGTAAGAATCTCTGCAATGAATCTTGATATTTTAAACGAGCTTCTTCTGCCGATTGATTTCTTTATCTTTTCCTTTATTTTTTCAGCGAGAGGTATCACAACTTTTTCCCCGAGGATTTTTGCAGTCTTTTCCCTGATAAAATCTGTCACAGGAAAAACTATCTTTGTCATTACAAAATCATCGAAAATAGTCAGAACCATTACTGCAAGGACAAGAGAAATTAGCTCTATATTGCTTGTTAGGAATGCAGGACTTAGTATTGCGCCAATTATGTTCACCATCTTTTATGCTTGATTAAAGAATTTTGCTTATATAAATCTTATTGGTTTTATTCTTAAAAGAGGATAATCGTTAGGTTTATAATTGATTTTTGAAATGTATAAGTAAGCCCGCATGGCACAATGGTACTGCGTGAGTCTCGAAAACTCATTTCCTTCGGGATTTCCCGGTTCGATTCCGGGTGCGGGCGTTTCAAAAATGAGAAGAATAATCAGGCCATTCAGTGTTCTTGGAAGGAGCATTAGGAAATTAGTTGATAAGAATTATATTAAAAATAAACTAAAGAAAAGAAAAGGCAGATGCAGAAAATGCGGGCAGTGCTGCAAAGGGTGCATTTATCTTGACAAGAAAACCAATTTATGCAGGACTTATAAGAGTCGCCCGTGGTTTTGCTACAAGGATTTTCCCCTCGATAAATTTGACCAGAAGCTCTGGAATGTAAAGAATTGCGGGTATAAATTCAAGGACTAATTCTGCTTAAGCTATTAATTGTTACTTTAAAGGAGTTACAATTAGAAAGGTTTAAAAGCCCTGCTTATATGATAATTTTATGACAAATGGCGTTGTAAAAGGCGTAGCTGAATTGCTTGGCAGAGCTTTAGCTCTCAGAAGCCCGGAAGAGCTTTATGTTGGGCCTTCTTTAAGAGAGACGGGGAATCTTGCTTTTGCTGTTGGCGGGGCCGACGCTGGAAAGGGCAGCGGGGCGACAAGATTGCCAGACCGCCAGAGACAGAGAGCAGTCCCTCCTATATGCATCAATCTTGAAAAAAGCAAACGTGAGGGACTGGATGAATATGATGTTGAATGGATAGTAGCTGTTTCTGGGCAAATAGCAAGAGAGATAAGGGGCATGGAAATAGATGTAAATTTGGCTGGATTGGAACGAATTGTTGGGGACCAAAGAGCACTTTGCGGAAAGGGTGTAGTCTTAGGCGGAGGAGATGGCACTTATTTGCTTAATGAGAAATTAAATCCTTACAAGAAAAATCCAGGGGAGAGTGGCGCTCATGACAGGAGGCTTTTGGTTGTTGGCTGTTTTCCTGACCAGATAATTCATTATGTTCATGATTATAATCCTGCTTTGTTCAGTGCGGCTGATAGGATAGAAGAAATTTGCAAAAAAGTGGCAAAAGCTAATGTGCAAAGAAAGCTTGCAAGGTTTGCTCCGGTAAATAGAAGATATTGTGTTTAAATAATTAAATCAAACTAGACTTAGAGTTGTTTTTTCTCGCTTGCAAATTTAAGAAGTATGATTGAAAGGAATGAAATTGCAGAGATGTAAATAAACATTATCTGAGGGGAGAGATTCCATATAAGTCCTGCTATAATTCCCGCGATAATTGTTGTTATGCCTCTTGCTGAATGGTATGCTCCGAGAGCGGTTCCTTTTTCTTTTCCTGCAAAGTCAGCTACAAATGCCTTTTGGACAGGTTCAGTAATTGCCATTACAAGCCCGTATAGTGCAAATAATATTACAAGCGAATACAAAGAAGAGAGAAATGCAAATCCAATTGCTACAACAAACATCAGCACATAGCCGAATATTAATATGCGCTTTCTGCCCATTTTATCTGATATATTGCCTGTGATTATCGGAAATATTGTATAAACTATGTTAAAAATAATGTATAATATGAGAGAAGTGATGATGCTCCCGGTAATATCTCTTACCCTTAGGAGAAAGAACAGATAGACTCCAAAGTTGGCGAGGGCAAATACAGAAGTTACAAATATTATATATTTTAGTTTTTTATCAAGTGAGGAGAGCCCTTTGAACAGGGATTTTTTTATTGGGAGAGTTTTTGGCTCCTTTACAAACAAAAGCGGGAGAAGGGAAAGCACGGAGATTCCTGCCGCAATAAATATAATTGAATTAAATTGAAGGTTTAATTTCCAGAGGAGCAATAAGACTATAAGAGTTCCAAAAATTCCTCCAGCGCTGTCCATCATTTGGTGTATGCCAAAGCCCCTTCCCTTCTTTTTTGTTGAGAGCGTGATTATTGCATCTCTTGGAGCGTCTCTCATTTTTCCCGCTCTTTCGAATGAAACAAATGCGATTAGCTGCTGATAACTGCCGGCGAATCCCATTAGAAATTTAAGCAGTGCAGAGATAAAATATCCTACGGCAATAATAGGCAATCTTTTTCCTATTCTGTCCGAGAACCAGCCTCCTGCAATCTTAAGAATGCTTGCAAGCCCCTCCCTCAAGCCGCTGATTAATCCTACCGCAATTCCTCCTCCACCAAGGGCAGTGATATAAAACGGCAGAATTGGGGTAATCATCTCGCTTCCGACATCGTTAAAGAAGCTTGAGCCGCCGAGCAGTACAATATTGCTAGTGCCGTTTTTTCTGTCTATTGCCTCTTTTTTCATAATTTATTCAGGCGGCGCGGGCTTTAAAATATTTGCAAACTAAGATATACTTTATGCTGTCATAATGAATATAAACCCTTTTTTTGATAGAACTCTAAGAGGCTTTGAAAATGGTTCGCGAAGGATTTGCAAATGCAGTGAAATTTAATGTAGGTTGTGCTGTGGTTTTAGCTGGTTCTGATAGTGACAAAGGGCATATTGATGAGATAGTAAAAGGATTGGAAATATGGGGAATCCCTTTTGATGTAAGAATTTGTTCAGCTCATAAACAGCCAGAAGAATTGATGGGCATTGTCAGGGAATATGATAGATTGGAAGGGTCTTTGGTTTATATTGCTGTGGCAGGAGGAACTGATGCGTTGTCAGGAACAGTTTCATTTAATTCTACGAGGCCTGTGATAAGCTGTCCGCCCGGTGATGGAATTAATATGAGTTGCTTGACTAATCCGCCAGGAAGCTCAAATGCTTATGTTCAAAAGCCCGCAAATGTTGCGAGATTTGTGGCGCAGATGTTTTCAACCGTAAATCATGGATACAGAGACAGATTGTTAGAAGAAGCCAGAAAGAAAAGGGAAAAGCTAACAGTTGCTGATGCTAAATTAAATGACGAGTATGCACGTGGAGAAGCAAAATGAGTCTTGAAAATCTTGCGCTTGCGAAAACGGACGATTTTCCGATAGAGCATGAAGGGGATGTTCATGACGGGAAAGTGCGCGGGGTTTATTGGTTGACGCCAAGAAATAGCGCAAGATTGGGTGAAAGGTTTGGAGCAAATGCTCCGGCTGATGCTCCACTTGGAATAATGATAATAAGCGACAGGATTTCTGCGTTTGAGGTTATCTGGCACGGGCAGGATGGATTGCAGGGGGTTCCTGGAAAGGGGGCTGCATTAAATGCTATTAGCGAATATTGGTTTGGACAGCTTGACAGATTAAATTTAGCTGGAAATCATCTTGTTCACGCGCCACATCCTTTAGTTTGGGTTGTTCAGAGGGCTAAGCCGGTTATGGTTGAAGCAGTTGCGAGGCAGTATATAACAGGAAGCATGTGGAGAGATTATAACGAAAAAGGAGCGAGGTTATTCTGCGGGATTCCGTTGCCTGATGGCTTAAAGAAAGATCAGAGATTAGATACACTTCTTTTAACTCCAACAACAAAAGGAACTTTGAGAGGAATTTCTGGAGTGCCTGAACAAGATGATGTGAACTTAACAAGAGAGCAGATTTTACAAAATTTTGAGGCATTTGGCTTTGATTCTCCTGAAGATGTTGATTTTTATGAAGCTTTGTTAAGCTGCGGGTTTAGAGTAATAAGTGATGGGCTTAAGGATGTTGGGCAGATATTTGTTGATACTAAGCTTGAATTTGGTTATGCACCAGACAGAAAAGGGCAGAGAAGAATGATTATTATTGACGAGATTGGAACTCCTGATTCGTCAAGAATGTGGAGTGCTGCAGATTATGCACAAGGAAGAGTTGTTGAAAATTCAAAAGAGGACTTCAGGCAGTTCTTGCTTGGAGTGCACGGTGGAAAACCTGAAGATATTCTTTTGAATAAAAAAAGAATGCCTGAGAGAATAGAACTTGCAGCAGGCTACGAAGTTCCAAATGAAGTGATGATGAGGGTTTCCGCGATTTATAAAAAAATGGCAGAAACTATTACAGGCTATAAATTGCGTGAAATGGAAGATCCAAGAGGAGAAGTTATGGAAGCGCTTTCAGAGCTTGGGGTTTTGGAGACTGCTTAAATGGCAGAAGCAAGAGACGTTGATTTGGTTGGAAAATTAAGCGAAGAAGAAAGAATAGACTTGGAAAGAAGAATGGGTTCTGTTTCTCCTGAAGAGGGAAAGTATGCTGATGATGCCAATCCTTTGCGAAAATATTTAAGCGATGGCGCGGAATGGAGAGAGTGCGCAGCTATCCAGTTATTATTATTGCAGGCGCGCCATCATTTTGGGCAGGCAACTACGGAGCAGGTTGCCGAAGTTGAGAGAGCGCTTGAAAAATTCAGCCCAGCAAATGCAGCTTTACTTGAGGAAAAAGTAACAAAGCACGATCAGCTCGCTGTTCTTGAGGAATTAGGAAGACATATTTCTCCAGAGACTAAGGCACTTCTTCATCCGGGGACTACTTCATATGATGTTTTGGATACGGCTCGTGCTGTGCTATACAGAGGAGCTTGGAAAAAAATTATTGCACCTCAGGTTGGAAAGGCTATAGAGCAACTTTGCGAGATTGCCGAGCGCTCGATGGAAGTTTTGCAGGTTGGAAGAACACATCTGCAGAATACTTCTCCTGTTCCATTTGGGGCGACTATTGCGGGATATGCGGCGCGATTGGCAGAGCGCGCAACTAGGTGTGATGAATATTTTGGAAGGTTAAGAGGAAAAGTCAGCGGGATTGTTGGAACAGGGGCAAGCATTGACATGGTTGTTGGAGAGGGAAAATCGCGGGAGTTTGAACAATGGGTTTTAGGCGCGCTTAGGCTTCCTATTGACAAGACAGCAACACAGATTGTCCAGAAAGAAGCACTCGCTGATGTCGGGCATGGATTAACTACATTAATGGCGGTTCTTGCTGACTTTTCAAATGATATAAGAATGATGTATTCTTCTGCGATTGGAGAAGTAACTTCAAGAGACAATGCTGCTCGTTTAGGCGGCTCGAGCGCTGATGCAACAAAGAACAATCCAATTCAGTGGGAAAATATGTGCGGAAAAGCGGTAGTTGTTGAGAGTGGGATGAGAATTTTGTATGATATGATTCATTCTGATTTTCAGAGGGACTTGCGAAATTCTGTTGAGGGAAGATACCAGCCGAGAGCGATGATGGCACAGGCATTTGAAGCATTCAGGAGATTGAATAAAGCGTTGCCTCAATTGTCAATTAACGAAGACAGGATGGCTGCAAATCTTCAGCCGGTGAGAGATAATCCAAGCGAGGCGATGGTTGCAATTTTGAGAGGAATTGGCTATGTTCATCCACAATATGGAGTGGGGCATGATTTTGTAAAAGAAATGGGATTAAGGGCACAGAAAGAAAAGAGAAAGCTGCTTGAAGTTGCACTTGAGCACATGCATTTCGGAGCGGCGTATGACGCGCTTCCTCAAAATAAAAGAGAGATTCTTGAGGGAAGACTTGAGCTGTATACAGGTTGCGCTGTGGAAAAGGCAAAAGATAATATAGAATATGCAAGGACTGTTGCTCAAGGGTTTGAGGCTGGGGCGAAACATGGCTGACGATTTGGGCGCGCTGGAGAGAATGCTTTACAGCGGAAGGGGAATAATTGTCGGAATGACAAATAATGGAAGCCCATTTGTTGGTTATTCTTTGACGGGAAGAAGCCCGTCAAGCCAGGCGAGGAAATTAGTTCATGACGAGAAGACACATACTATTTTTACTGATGTTACAGATGCAGCACAATTGAAAAAGGGAAGCCCTGCATTGCTTTTGTATCCTGCTGTTGCTTTTGTTCCTGGAAGAGGAATTGTAGCAAGCAACGGTGCGCAGACGAAACTATTGTATTCTGCGGCGAGAAGCTTGGCAGATGATTTTCCTGCTTTAACAATCGGAAGGGCATTTGGGCATCCTTTTTTTGAGTATGATCCTAAAGAAAATAGATGGATTGACATAACAACATTTGAGCCGGATGAGCCAAATTTCACCCCAAGAATAAGCGCGTGCATGTATCTGCCAGAAGGAGTGTGCGCGATGCATCATGTTTCACGTGTAAGGGGAACGACAGATGGGAAAGCAGAAAGAGTAACTGCTTGGCATTTAAAGAGAGGAAAAGCGCATTTGATAACAACTTATAAGGGCGGAAATGAAAGTCCACTTGAGCCGTCAGATGGAGAACCTATTGAGTTGGCGTTTGGTTCTGGTTTAGCAGAGGATATAGCAAGGAGCATTTATGAAGCAATAAAAGGAAAAACTCCCGAGGCAAATTACAGGGTTGCCGTCGCTGTGATGTTGTTGGACAGGGACAGCAGAGAAATGCCTGTTAATGATGCAATTAAAGTTGTTGCGATAAATAAGAGTGAGTGGGGAGTTTAAGATGGCTGAAGAGAGGCAGATGCCGAGCGCCGAGCCGACAGATGTTTCGACATTTAGAGAGGCATATAAAAAGAAAACTCCTGTAAAAGCAAATTTCTCTCAAGAGGTAGAAGTTATTTTTAGAGATTTTGATGAAAAGGGAAAACCAATTGAAAGAAGAAGATTATATCTCCCTGTAAAATATCAGCTAAGATATGGAACAAATCCTCATCAGCCTTTTATGGCTTATTTTCCTGTTGGATTGCCTCTTTCTGTCGGCGCTTTGGAAATGCTTAAGGGCGGAAAAGATGGTTTATCTCTGACAAACCTGCAGGACATGAGCCAGGCGCTAGGTTCATTAAGATATTTTCCTTGTCCGGCAACAATTGCAATGAAGCATCTTAATCCGTGCGGCTTTGAAGAAGGAAGTCCGAATGAAGAATCTGTGGCAGATGCTGCATTGCAGAAGAAGGGGGAAACTCAGGCGGAACTTTATGAATTAACAAGAAAATGTGATGAAAGAAGCCATTTTGGTTCTGTTGTTGGATTTAACAGAAGAGTTGAGCCACAAACGGCAGAAAGAATAATGGGCTCTTTTGTAGAATGTGTTATTGCACCGGAATATGCGCCAGAAGCTTTAGAAATATTAAAAAGCACGGAAGGAACAAAGAAATTGAATAATGGAATAAGGGTTGTAAGAGTTCAGAATATGGATGTGGTTCCAAAGTTTATTGGCGATGATGTTTCAGATTATTTGAATACAAGAAATCTTATTGATGGTACTTTAACTTTTGAAATTCCATATCTCACCAGAATAAGAACGATAGATGATTTTGTTTTGAGACCTATGATTCCGAATTCAGATCCTGCGAGAAATGGGGGAAAAGATTATGTTGTGCAGACGCTTCCAACAACGGAACAGCTTGGTGATTGCCTGACTGCATGGTATCTTAATATTAATGTAAGGTCAAATGGAATTGTTTTTGTAAGGGATGGAAGAGCATTAGCAATTGGGACGGGTCAGCAGGAAAGAATAGGGGCAGTTGAACAGGCAATTGCAAAAGCAAAACAGAAAGGGCATAGTTTAGAAGGGGCAGTAATGTCGTCGGATGCATTTTTCCCTTCAAGAGATTGCATAGATGCTGTTGCTGCGGAAGGCGTCAGAGCGGTAGTCTGGCCTGCAGGCTCAATGGCAGATAATATTGTGATAGAAGCGGCAAATGAGCATAATATTGCATTAGTTGCTACATTAGAGAGATGCTTTGCGCACTTCTAAAATTAGTTTTAAAGAATTAAATCTTTTCCAGCTTGGCGCCTTTATCAGTATCTATTATCTTGAAGCCAAATTCCTTTATTCTTTCGCGGAGAATGTCAGCTTGCGCCCACTTTTGATTTTTTCTTGCTGTTTCTCTTTCTTCTACCAGCTTCTTTACGTCTTTTGGAATTATAAACGAGGTTTCTTTCATATCTTTGAAGCCGAGTCCAAGGACTTCATCCCATTTTTCCAACAGATTGAGCTTTTTCTTTGAGTCAAAATCAAAGTCGTCAAGAACTTTATGAAGTATTTGAACCGCAAGAGGCATATTTAAGTCGTCGTTTATTGCTTCTATGAATTCTTTTTCATATTCAGCCGAGTTGTCTTCTCCCTTGTGGCTTTCCGCTTTAAGGGCGATGATTTTGTGCTTTATCCTGTTAAATGATGTCTGAGCAGCGTCTAAATTATCAAGAGAAAATTCGAGAGGTTTTTTGTAATGAGTTAGGAGGCAGAAATATCTGAATGCAAAAGGGGAATATCCAAGTTCTTTCAAGTCGTTTAAGCGATATACATTGCCAAGAGATTTTGACATTTTTCCTTCTCTGAAAGTAAGGAAACCACCATGAATCCAATAATTAACAAATTTCTTTCCTGTCGCTGCTTCGCTTTGTGCTATTTCATTTGAGTGATGTGGGAAAATCAAGTCAGTTGCGCCTGTGTGAATGTCAAGCTGTTCGCCAAGGCATTTTATTGACATTGCAGAGCATTCTATATGCCAGCCCGGGCGCCCTTTTCCGAGCGCAGTTTCCCAGAAAACATTTCCGTCTTCAGGGGTGTAAAATTTCCAAAGCGCAAAGTCCTGCGGGTTGCTCTTGTCATATTCATCTTTTCTTATTCTCTCTTTTGTTGTTTTTATCTTTTCAAGCTGCGCAAGCTTTCCATAATTCTTGAATTTGCTTATTGAGAAGTAAATGCCGTCCGATGCCTTGTATGCATAACCTTTCTTAATCAGTTTCTGAATTAAAGAAACCATATCATTAATGCTCTCAGTTGCCCTTAGAATGCAATCTGGTTTTATTATGTTAATCTCGTTTATGTCTTTCAAAAAGGCATTCTCGTATTTTGTTGTCAGTTCTTTAAGCGATATTTTTTCTTCTCTTATCTTTTTAATTATTTTGTCGTCAACATCTGTAAAGTTCATTGCGTGCCTGACTTTGAAGCCATTGTATTGCAAAACTCGCTTGATAAAGTCGTTCATAAGGTATGTTCTTAAATTTCCTACATGAACATAATTGTAAACAGTAGGGCCGCAAGAGTACATTGTAACGAGGGATTTCTTGATTGGCTTGAAAACCTCTATTTTTCGTGAGAGTGTATTGTATAACTTTAGCATATTTTAATTACGAAGAAGGAGATTAAAAGGGTTTTGCTTAAGTTTAAAAAGGCATAGAAATTGTAAGATTTGTAATCAATCACAAAATTGAATTATAGTTGTTGAGAAATAGCTCTTAAGCGATGTCTATTTCTACGATTTAAATTGGCTGAAAAGCTATGATATAAACATGGAAAAGTTCAGAAAACTTGGACTTGGAGAGCATATACTTCGGTCCATAAAAGAAGCAGGGTTTGAAAGCCCGATGGAAATTCAGGAAAAAGCAATTCCTTTAGCTTTGGCTGGGAAGGATATAATCGGCGGCTCTGCGACCGGTTCGGGAAAGACGCTTGCTTTCGGAGCGGCAATAGTTGAGAAAACTTTTAAAGAACGGGGCATTCAGTCGCTGATTTTGGCGCCAACCAGAGAGCTTGCAGAGCAGGACGCTTCTGAAATGGCAAAATTCTCAAAATACAAAGGACTTTCTGTTAGCATAATTTATGGAGGAGTAGGAATGGCTCCTCAGGTTGAGAGTCTTGAAAAAGCAAATATTGTTGTAGGAACTCCGGGAAGAATTCTTGACCATATGAGAAGGGGAACTCTTAATTTGTCAAAAGTAAGGTTTTTAGTTTTGGACGAGGCAGACAGAATGCTTGATATGGGATTTATTGATGATGTTGAGACAATAATTAACCAGTGCCCGAAGGAGAGGCAGACATTTTTGTTTTCTGCGACAATAACTCCTGATATTGAACATATTGCAAAGAGGCATATGAGAAACCCTGTTGATGTTGCAGCAGAACAGCACGTTGACCCTTCAAAACTAAGGCAGATTTATTATGATGTTCAGCCGAATGAAAAGTTCTCGTTTCTTGTACATTTGCTTAAGAATGAGAAATCAAATATTGTAATGATATTCTGCAACACAAGGCATAATGTTGAGTTTATTTCCCATAATCTAAAACGAAATGGAGTTCAAGCGATTGCAATTCACGGCGGGCTCGCGCAAAACAAGAGAAGCAGGGTAATGGAGCAGTTTAAGGCAAATGAGGTTTATGCTCTAGTTTGCACCGATATTGCAGCAAGAGGACTTGACATTGCGGGTGTTTCACATGTTTATAATTATGACTCGCCAAAAACAAGCAAGGATTATATTCATAGGATTGGAAGAACTGCAAGAGCGGGAAAGGAAGGGATTGCGATATCAATTGTTTCAAACAGGGACTATGATAATTTCAGGGCCGTGCTGAAAGACCCTTCAATAGAAATAAAGAAAGAAGAAGTTCCCGAAAATATTGAAAGAGCATTTATGCAGATAAATGCAAGAGGTGAAAGGGGAGAAGGAAGAAGATTTGGAGGAGGAAGCAGGTTTGGAGGGGGCGGAAGAAGTTATGGAAGAAGCGGCGGAGGAAGTGGTGGATTTAGGGGAAGAAGCGAGAGAGGAGAAAGAAGAGGCGGGAGCAGATTTGGCAGTGGGGGCAGAGGAAGAGGATTTGGAAGAAGCGGCGAAGGGCAGAGGCGAAGATATTAATTATTTAATTTCTTTAATAAATTTTTGAATTTCTTTTATTGACTTTAAGTGCATGAGCTTTTCCCTTAAAGAAGAGGCGTTGTTTATTCCTTTTATGAAATGAGCTCCGAGGTGCTTTATTTTTGGGATATTAATAAGATTATATTTTTTAGCAAGAGAGATGTATTGCTTAAATTGATTTAAGTTGTCTTTTATTTTTGGAGCTTTTTCTCTCTCGGTTTTGAGGTAGTGCAGAATTTGCTTGAAGATAAGAGGATTTCCAATTGCTGCGCGCCCGACCATTGCGCCGTCGGCAATTTCAAGCATTTCTTTTGCTTTTTCTCCAGAATTAATATCTCCATTGCCAATTACAGGTATTCCTATATTTTGTTTTACTCTTTTAATCCAGTTCCAGTCGGCTTTTGCATTATAACCTTGAGAGGCAAGGCGGGCGTGAATTGTCAGCGCGTCTGCGCCCGCTTTTTCAATCTGTTTTGCGACTTCCATAACATTAAATTCACTGAAGCCGAGACGAACTTTGGCAGTTACTGTCAAGCCAGATGATTTTAGGATTTTTATTATGCTGTAGATTTTTTTTGGATTGTTAAGAAGATAAGCGCCTGCCTTTGAGCCTGTGATTTTGTCTGAGGGGCAGGCGCAATTAATATCCACCAAGTCATAATTCTTGAGCTTTGGAATTAAGGATTTGAATTCGCTGATGCTGCTTCCTGTTATTTGAATGCCAAGAGGGGAGTCTGCTTTGGTTGTTTTTAGCGTATCAGAAGTTTTTTTGTTTTTATGTAACATTGCACTTGTGTGAATCATTTCAGTGTAAGCTAAAGAAGCGCCGGCTTTTCTGCATAACAAACGGAAGGGCAAGTCGGTAATATCAAGCATCGGCGCGAGAACTATTGGATTCTTGAGATTTATGCTGCCGATTTTAAGTGTTTTCATATTGTTGTTTTACATTATTCTCTTTTGTTTAGCATGTTTGTCTTGGGGATGTTTCAATACTAATTATATTCTTCTAACCTTTGAAGCACGAGAACATTTAAATATTAACTGGCTTTAAAGAAGAGATGGAAAAGGATATTGACAGAATTCAGAAAAATGCTGATACCGAGATTGTTGTAAGAGTTGATGATTTTGGAGGCAAGAGAGGGGTGACTATAAGAGAATTTGTAAAATCTGAGAGGTATACAGGGTTTACTAAGGCTGGAACGAGAATTCCTGTGGAAAAGTTTGCGCAGTTCAAGGCGGCGATAAATTCAATCAACGAGGCAGAGCTTGCAGAAGCCGTTAGCAGTCAAGAAAAACTTCCTTCTGGGGGAAATGAGGTGAAAGGTGAAAAAAAGATTGGTGAGAAGAAGGAAGAGCTTGACGTGGACGAAGAAGCCGCAATTTAATTAGATTTATCAAAAAGAGGAAAAGATGCCAACGGGCGCGACAACTACTTTAGAGGGGATTGTTACTTGCTGTTATTATCAGGTTCATTCTAATGAGCGCGCGCAGCAGCCAGGAGAGCACGGGAATTGCCCGAAATGCCTCACAGATGATAAGAATAACCAGTGCGGTGGGATAAGGAGGCTGACTATTTCTAAAGTGAAAAGAATGCCAAAGAAGGTTGAAAAAATTGAAATAGACCCGAAGAAGAAACCTAAAATAAGCCCTGAAGAGGAAAATAAAAGAATTGAAATAAATCCATTTTACTTGCTAGAATTAATAGAAGATTATGTTACAGATTCTCCTATTGAGAGAAATGATGAATATGTAAGGGGGCTTCTTGAATCTGTAAAAGATGAAGTTGAAAGAGCAGTTCTTTTTTACAGGTATGCAATGCAAATAATAGAAAAAACTGCAAAACGCTGCGCGCCGCTAGGAGGCGCGGAAAGACTACCTTTTGATTCTTCAGTTTTTGATCTCTTGGATTACTTAGAAGATGAAGGTGAAAAGAAGAGGCTTAGAGAATACTATTTTAAGTTAAGAGACAATCCACAAAGGCAACAGACAGCTTGAGGGTTGGTAAAATCATTTGAATTAGATTTATAAGGTGTTTTTTCGTTCAATTTTTATGAAAGGCAAAGAAACGAGCACAAATGAGAAAGCGAGAATAAGACAGCCAATAGTAACGGTATGCGGGCATGTAGACCATGGAAAGACAAGCATATTAGACAGGTTTAGAGGAAGCTCGGTTCAGGAGGGCGAGGCGGGGGGAATAACGCAGAAGATTTCGTTTACAAAATATCCTTACGAGCAGATAAAATTATCTTGTCCTATTATAGACACAAAGGGCGTGAAGCTTGAGATTCCAGGATTTTTGTTTATAGACACGCCAGGGCATGCTGCATTTACAAACTTAAGGAAGAGAGGAGGGGCTTTGGCTGATTTGGCGATTCTTGTTGTTGCAATAAAAGAAGGGATAAAGCCGCAGACGGCAGAGGTTCTGCAGATATTAAAGGCAAACAAGACTCCTTTTTTAATTGCCTTAAATAAAGTTGATACAATTTCGGGATGGCAGAAGAAAGAAAATTTAAAAGAATCCATTGAATCACAGGCGGCAAATGTTCATCAGGAATTTCAGGAGGCGCTTTTGACATTCCAAGGCTCATTACAGGAGCACGGATTTAACTCTGCATTATATTATGAAATAAAAGATTTTACAAAAGAGATTGCGCTTGTTCCATGCTCTGCCAAGACAGGAGAGGGAATTTCTGAGCTGCTTTTTGTTCTTTGCGGATTGTGCCAAAAATTCTTGAAAGAGAGACTAAAAATATCTGACAAGGCAAAGGGAGTTATTCTTGAAGTCAAGAAAGAGAAAGGAATAGACCACATAGAAGCAATTCTTTATGATGGCGAGCTGAATGAGGGAGATGAGATTGTTGTAGGAAGCTTCGGAGAGCCGATTGTTACAAAGATAAGGGCGTTAGAAGAGATACAGCCGCTGTCTTTTAAATATGAATCTGTAAAAAAGGCTGTTGCTGCAACGGGATTGAGATTGCATCTTGCAAACAAGGAAGGAATTCTTGCGGGAATGCCTTTCCAAAAATCTGAAAAAGATATAGAAAAGATAAAAGCAGAATTCAAGAAGGAAATTTCCGGAGTGGTTAAGCTTGACAAGCAGGGGATTATTGCTAAAGCTGACTCGCTTGGAAGTCTTGAGGCGTTAATGATTCTTTTAAAGCAGGAAAAAATACAGGTTTTAAAAGCGGGAATAGGGCCTATAAACAAGACAGACATTGTTTCTGCAAAATCAAATCTTGAAAACGAGCCGCTTAACGCAGTTGTTGTGGGATTTAATGTTGGTTTGGAGGAAGGAATTGATACAGAAGGAATTAAAGTTTTTGGCGATGATGTTGTTTACAAGCTGATAGAAAATATTGTTGAGTGGCGCAAGAACAAGCAGGCAGAGATTGAGAGAGAAAGATTGATGGGACTTGCGACAGTATGCAAACTGGAGATTTTGCATCAGCATATTTTCAGAAATTCAAATCCTGCCATTTTTGGAGCGCGTGTTGTTGCGGGGCGCGTTAAGGTAGGAATTCCGATGATTGATGAGACGGGGGAGGAAATTGCCCGCGTCAAGTCGCTGCAAAAAGAAAAGGAAAGCGTTAACGAAGCAAAAGAAGGAGAAGAATTGGCTGTTGCATTGCCTGGGATAATGTTTGACAGGAAGCTGAAGGAAAGAAAATATCTTTATGCGGATGTCAGCGAGAAGCAGTTCAAGAAGTTCAAGGACAACAAGGATTTGCTTTCTGCAAATGAACTTAAAGTCCTGCAGGAAATCGCAGACATAAAGCGCAGGAAGAATGACAAGTGGGGAATGTGATTTATAATATAAAAGATTAAAAGGGGCAGTTTTCAGTTAGGGGGATGCAAGTTAGAAGGGCAAAGGTTAGAGGGCTGAAGGATTATTGGACAGCAACTGATATTGGGATTATGGCTACCTGCCCACGTCTTTATCTTTATAGTCTTGGAAAGAAAGGCAAAACAACAACAGGCGATATGGCAAGAGGCAGCCTTGTGCATCGCCTGGTTGAGCCCAAGAATTTCTTCAAAGAAGATGGCTCTCCAAAGTATCAATCTGCAGAGAAATGGGCAAATTATTGCGCAAATCAGTGGCAGATAACAGAAATCAACGAAGGCACAAGCAGAGGGGTTCCAATAAAATGGAGGGATTCAGCTGAGCCTTATATTTTAAAAGATTCTATACATGGAAATTGCCTTGTTGCGTATCAATATCTTGTTAGCAAGGGAGTGCCGCTTATGGCAGAAAAGAAGTTCAGGTTTGCTCTGGAGTATGAGGGCATGGGAGCAGATGGAAAACCTGCAGAAAGGGAAATAAAATTCAGGGGAAGAATGGATGAAGTTAGAGCTGGCATGCTCATCCGCGATTACAAAACAGGATATTCAAGAATAGGGGATATGGAAGCAAATCACGGATATCAGTTAACTCTTTATGCGCTTGCATTCTCCGCGCTTTGCAGGGGAGACGAAGATTTCAGGAGGAAGGCAGGAGTCAGCGACGAAGAAGTTGCAAGGTGGGTCGAGCAGAATCTTCTTATTCCAGATAATATTCAGGTTGAATTAGTACAGTTTCTTAACTGGGATCAAAGAATTCAGGTAATTCCAGGCGTTGCAATGAAAAAGCTTGAGGCGTTTGTTAAGAGAAATTCTGAAAGATTTAGGGGGAGATTTATGAAATTTCTTAATGCGAATACAACAGAAATAAGCGCATCGGCAAGAGAAGAACTCGAGAGCTTAATTGCAGGGGTGGATGAAGAATCTAAAGCAGATATTGAAAGGATATTGAATGAGCACAGGAGAGTGTTATTGCCGCCTGCCGAATTCAGGGCAACAAGAATGGATTATCACGCAAGAGAGATTATTGATTTAGTGGATTGGTTTGAGCTGGTAAAATCTACAGGGGATTATTGGCCTAGAAGAGTTAACTGTGATGGTAAATGTATCTCAAAAAAAAGGTGCGATGAAGAAACCAGAAAGAAAAGAGAGTCAAAGCTGCCTGTGCAGACAAAGATGTTTGAAGAGCCATATTACGAGCCGGTTGAGAAACCAAGAATCAAGGGGCAGATGCGCTTTAAGTTCAGGGTTGAAAGAGTTGAAGATGACGATTCTGAGGAAGCAGCGTAGAATTATTGCGGTAAACTTTAAAAAGCCCCTTTTTCTTTGAGAGTTATGGTATTCAAGTTTAATATATCAGATAAGGGAAAGGCATGGAAGGCTGAGGGGGAATCGATTTCTCTTCTTGGAAAGACAATCGGAGACAAGATAAATGGAAAAGAGATAAAGCCTGAGCTGGAGGGCTACGAGCTTGAGATTACGGGCGCTAGCGATACCTCAGGATTTCCGCTTTCTAAAGATGTTGAAGGACAGGGCTTGAAAAGAGTTTTGCTTACAAAAGGCTTTAACATGAGAGACAGGACAAGCGGGTTAAGATTGAGGAAAACAGTAAGAGGAAAATTAATTTCTGATACAACCTCGCAGATTAACATGAAGGTTCTTAAAGCGGGAAGCAAAAAGCTTGAGGAAGTTTTCCCCGAGCAGAATCTGGCAGAGCAAAGCTCCGCCAGCCCTTCAGCTGCAGTAGCTACTGAAGGTCAGTCAAAGGCAGAAAAGCCGAAGGCAGAAGAAAAGAAAGCAGAAGCTCTTAAAGTTGAAGAAAAGAAAGCTGAGGTAAAGGCGGAGACGCCGAAGGCGGAAAAGCCTAAAGAAGAAGTAAAGGCAGAGAAGAAAGAGGAAAAGAAAGAGGAAAAGAAAGAATCCAAAGTTGAAGAGAAAAAGACAGAGGCAAAGGCTGAAAAGAAGGAAGAAAAAACTGCTGAGAAGAAGTAATCATTCTTGATTAAAGAAAATTAAATAGTTGATTTTATTTATTATGTCATGATAAAACTTGATAAGTTGGAGAGAGATTTAAGCAATAAAGAGAGCATATTCACAATGCTTGCTTCAGAGGATGTACTAAAAGAAGATTGGGACAATGAATTTGATAAAGGGTGGGACAATATTTAGATAAAAAGATATTCTCTTGCTTTCTAAATGTCTTAAGTAATCTTGAAAACCACACATTTTTAAAAGCAGTATTTCTGAATATAATTAATGGCAGATAGTGAAAAATCAAGAGAAATTGAGACAATTAATGTTGGCATAGTCGGGCATATAGACCATGGAAAGACAACGCTCTTGCAAAGGCTGAGCGGAAAGTGGGCTTCCAAGCATTCTGAAGAATTGAAGAGAGGAATTACAATAAAATTAGGATACGCAGATATTTCTTTGTTTAAGGACGAGAAAGGTTATAACAGAGAAGGAAGGGGAAGGCACGTAAGAGATGTTTCTTTTGTTGATGCTCCTGGACACGAAATGCTTATGGCTACTATGTTAAGCGGAGCGGCAATAATTGACGCCGCTATTTTAGTTGTTGCGGCAAATGAAGGTGTAAAGCCACAGACAAGAGAGCATTTAATTGCGTTGCAGGTAAAAAGGGTAAAAAATTTGATAGTAGTGCAAAACAAGATTGACTTAGTTGATGAAAAACAGGCAGGGAAAAATTATAATGAGATAAGGGAACTTTTGAAGGGAAGATATGATAATGCACCTATTATTCCGGTTTCTGCCCAGCAGGGGATTAATGTTGATAAAGTATACGAGGCAATTGCTGAAATACCAATCCCTGAGAGAAACTTGGAGGGAGAGCCTATTTTTGTAATTGCAAGAAGCTTTGATATCAATAAGCCAGGAGTAATTCCTGAGCAGATGCATGGATCTGTTCTTGGAGGGGCTTTAAAGCAGGGCATTTTGAAAGTTGGAGATGAAATTGAGATTAAGCCGGGAAGAATGGTAAAAGAAGGCAACCAGCAGAGATATGTTTCTTTAGTTACAAAGGTAAAAAAACTTTTTAAAGGTTCAAAAGAAAGGAATGCGCTGACGCCTGGTGGAAGCATGTCAATAGAAACTGAATTGGACATGGCATTTGGGAAGAGCGATGCTCTTGCTGGAAATGTGGTATCACTAGTAGGAAAGTTGCCTGCGTTGACAAGTCAGATTAAGGTGAGATTTAAGTTATTTCCAGAAGTTTTTGGGGTTGGAGAGCATATAAAAGTTGAGAATTTAAAAACAGCCGAGATGCTCATGCTTAGCATTAACACTTCTATAACCGGAGGATTTGTAAAGACAATCAGGAAAGATGAGATTGAAGTTTCCTTAAAACTGCCAATAGTCTCATTTAAAGGAGACAGCGTTGGAATTGCAAGAAACATTGCTGGGCACTGGAGATTGATTGGATACGGTGAGATAGTATGAGTGGTTTGACTGGAATTGTTGATGGAGTTAGAAGCCTTTTTGGAGGGCGAGAAAGAACCGGAGAAGCCAAAGAAGGAAAAAGAGAAGAAATGCCAGAACTAAGCCAGGAAGAACAAGTAGCTGAACGTTTCTTGCAATCAAGATACTTTTTTTATGATTTTAGGCATGATATAATAAGAGGAAGAGAATTTAATTCTTTTCAAAGAGCAAATTTTTATGAAAATATTGAACGGCAGGTTGGAAGAGAACCAGTATTATTTACCCCGAGTGTTTTTGAAGTAATTTTAGTCAGGATTCTTGGGGACAGGGGTGCTTGTGCTAGATTGGGTTTGTCTTATGTTGATTTTGATAAGTCAAGAGATGACATTAGAGCTGGGCTTTTGTTCTTTTATGAAGATTTGTTAAAAACTGCTCCTGAAGATCCTTTGCTTAGATAAGTTATTTAAACATTAATGTTTCTTTAAGTGGATTATTAAAGAGGAAAGATGAAAATAGAGAATTCTGAGGTTGCGCGTGTTTTGTATGAGATAGCAGAGATGCTTCAGATGAAAGGCGAGAATAGATTTAAAGTTCAGGCGTATCAGAGGGCAGCGCGCTCGATAGAGCTCTTGCCTATAAGCATAAAAGAAGTTTACAGGAAAAATGGCTTGAAAGGAATTCCTGGAGTTGGAGAGCATATTGCGCTTAAACTTGAGGAGCTTTTGAAAACTGGAAAGCTGAAGTATTACGAGAAGCTGAAGAAAGAGATGCCTGTTAAAATAGATGAGCTGAAAGGAGTTGCGGGGCTCGGGCCTAAAAGAATAATAAGATTATACAAAGAGCTTGGAGTTAAGGATTTAAAGAGCCTGAAAAGAGCTGCTGAAAGAGGAGAAATAAGGAAACTCAAGGGTTTTGATGTTAAAGTTGAGAAAAATATTTTAGAAGAGATTGGACATGCTGGAAAAGAGAAAAGATTTCCTCTAAATGAAATAAAACCTCTTGCTGAGCGGATAAAAAAGAAGATAGCGAAACTGAACTCGGTGAAAAGAGTTGACATTGCCGGCTCGTACAGGAGAAAGCAGGCAACTGTAAGAGACATAGACATGATGATGATAACGACAAAGCCAGAAGAGGTTATTAATAATATTTCAAAAATGAAGGAGATTGGCAAGATTTTAGCAAAAGGAAAGAAAAAACTAATGGTGCGATTAAAAAATGGAATTGATATGGATGTTCGTGTCTTTAAGGAAGAGGAATATGGGGCTGCTTTGCAGTATAATACAGGAAACAAAGAGCATAACATAACTTTGAGGAAAATTGCGCTGAAGAAAGGGCTGACTTTGAATGAATATGGTTTGTTTAGATTAAAAGACAAGAAGAAGGTTGCTGGAAGAACAGAAGAGGAGATTTATAACAAGCTCGGCTTTAAGTGGATACCTCCTGAAGAAAGAATTAATAGGAATGAATTTGAGAAATATAAACTTTAAAGTTTAGATATCACAAAGTCCTTGAGTGTTGCTGCGGACTAAATCCACAGTTTGTTTGGACTTTGTGTGACAGAGAACAAACGACAGAAAAAAAGCAGAAGTTTGTTGCTCTGTATCAAAAATGATTTGCAGTTGATTAAATAATAATTATTGATAAAACTGGATGATTGATAGGTGTTAGGCAACATTGATGATGCGGGCTGTTTAGAATTATCAGTATATCTTAAAAACCTTAAAAGAAAAAGGTTTTTAAACCAATTTTTATGTTGTATTATATTACTCAGGAGTTATAAGATGTTTTACTTGATAGAAGTTGAAGACCATGTAAGGGTTGAGCCGAAACATTTTGGCTTGCCAACTCAGGAAGCTATAGAAAGACAGCTTAATGAGAGTTTTGTTGATAAGTTCAGCAAGGAATTAGGATATGTAATAAGTGTTGTTTCCGTTGATAAAGTTGAAGACGGAGTTTTAGTTCATGGGGATGGGGCGGCTTATTACAAGTCTCTTTTCAATCTTCTTGTCTGGATGCCTGAAATGCAGGAGCTTGTTTATGGGACAATTTTAGAGATTACGAATTTTGGGGCATTTATCCAAATAGGACCTGCAAAAGGGATGATTCATATCTCGCAGACAATGGAGGACTATGTTTCTTTAAGCAAAACAGGGACTTTGTCAGGGAAAGCTACAAAGAGAAATTTAGGAATTAAGGATGATTGCATTGCGAGAATAGTTGCGATAAGCTATAAGGGCGATGAGCCGAAGATTGGCTTAACAATGAGACAGCCGGGGCTTGGCAAGTTAGAATGGATAAAGGAAGACAAGCAGAGGAGAGAGGCAGCAACAAAAGCCGCCACGAGAAAAGCAGAAAAGAAGGGGAAAAGGGAGAAATAAAAATGACAATTAAAAAAGCATATAAAATAAGCGAGTTGAGCGGAGAGAAAATAAAAACGAAAGAAGAATTGCCAAGCAACTTAAAAGGAAAAGTGGTTGTTTTGAATCATGAAAAATCAGAGATTGCAAAAAATCTTGAAATAACTGAAAATGGGATTTTTGCAATCAAGTCAATATGAAGATACAAAAGGATTTTAAAAACGGGCTAATGAAGAGGCGCGAGTTGGAACTTTTAATTGAATCTGAAAAGGCGCCGAACTTTGCTGACGTGCAGAAAGAACTTGCAAAAGAGATTGGTGCTTATGAAGATTTAGTAGTCGTAAGGGCGATAAGAGGAAGTTTTGGAAGCCATGGGTTTTTAGTTGAAGCATTTATTTATAATTCTCCTGAGGATAAATTGTGGGCAGAGCCTAAGAAAAAAGTCAAGAAGAAAGAGGAGGTTAAGAAATAATGGCTGAAGAAACAGAAAAGCCAAGAGCAGAGAAAGTAAAAGAAAGAAAGGGAAAGAAGCCTCACAAGAACAAGCCAACTTCTGCAAAGTATAAGCATTACAGCATCGAGGGCGGCAAGATTAAGAGGGGGAAAACCTGCCCGAGATGCGGGCCTGGAATTTTCTTGATGCAGGCAAAAGACCGCATTTATTGCGGGAAATGCCATTACACCGAGTTCGCAAGCGAGAGTAAAAAATAATAATATAACGAGCTTGCGGACGAGCTGAGTTTGAAAAGAAGTAATTTGATTGGTTCTAAATGACTTGAAAGTTTGTAAAGGAAATTATTGTTAATGCACAAAAAGATTACGAAATTATTATTAGAAATGGTATTAAAAGTGATTGAAAATGGATTATTTTATCATCAGCAAATAGGATAATAAAATTAGATAATAACGAAATGTTATCTTTTCTAATAGTTTAATTAAAAGTCAAAGAGATAGCAGTGCCCGATTCTAGACGGGATTACTTATCTCTCTTTTTATCTTTCCTCTTTTTTCCGCAGAATATTTGATATTTCAAATATTTGTTAAACCCTAGAAGAGGAGGCGTCACCCGTTCAAAAAGAAGGATGATACGTCCTCTCCTGGGAAAAAGAGGTGATATTATATTAAATGAGGAGAGGTATTTAAAGCTTTCTGTTTGTTGTAACTTCTTAATGAAGACAGATTTTAACGGGGTGAACTTTGAGGGTTTTAAGGTATTTTGAGAGAATAAAAGCATAAAAAGGAGTGTGATTAATGGTAATTATGGATGAAGAGAGCTTTGAAGAGGTTGAGAGGAAATCTATAGGCAATAAACTGCCAAAGGTGAGCCAGGGGCAGATTCACGAGCTTCTTTTTGGCGAGAAGCTGAGCTGGCAGTCAATTATTTACGACCTGATAAACAGCGAGCAGCTTGATCCCTGGGATATTGATATTTCGCTCCTTTCAAACAAATATCTAGAAAAAATAAGGGAACTTGAGGAGCACAATTTTTTCGTTTCAAGCAAGGTTTTGTTTGCGGCAGCGCTTCTTTTGAGGATAAAGTCGGAGATATTGCTCAATCAGGAGCTTAAGAGTTTGGATGACATCCTGTTCGGCAGAAAAGAGGAGAAGAAATATGTTCAGGAAAGAATTGAATTAGATGAGGATATTCCTGGACTTGTGCCAAGAACTCCAATTCCAAGATTTAGAAAGGTTACATTGAGCGAGCTTATGGCTGCTCTTGGAAATGCAATAAAGACGGAGACGAGAAGAATCAGAAGGGTTGTTATTGAAAAACAACAATTTCTTGAGAGCGCGCTTTCTTTGCCAAAACAAAGCGTAAATTTGCATGACAGAATTAAGCAGATTTATTCACGGTTGCAGGCAATTTTCTCAAAGAGAGAGACGAAACTTGCTTTTTCTGAGTTTGCGGGCAGTAATCCCAAAGACAAGGTTTATACTTTTATTCCGCTTCTTCATCTTGACACGCAGCAAAAAGTGTGGCTTGAGCAGGAAGGGCACTTTGAGGAAATTTGGATATTGCTCAAGCATTTATATGAAAAACAGAATGCTGAGATGCTTGAAAAGATGAAAAAAGAAGTCGAGGAAGAGCTCGAAAAGATGAGCGAGAGCATGACAGACGATGAGAAAGAAAGGGCAAAGGAAATAGAAGAAAGCTTTGACAATCCGCTTGGCAAGGAAATTTAGTGTTGCGGATAAAAGTGCCTGTATTGTTGACTGATTAAATTGCCTAAATAATTTTTAGTAATATTATTAATAAAAGAAACAATGATGAGCTGATGGTTTATCGATAATAATCTGTCTTATAAAATTGTCTTTGCTGTTATTTTTGATTATTTTATTAGCGCTTTTAAAACTTGCTTTTCGGTGAGGTATTTTTCCTCGCCTGACTTCATGTCTTTTAACTTGAGCTTGCCTTTTTCAATTTCTTCTTCTCCTATGAAAATTGCGTATGGAATTTGAAGCGAATTTGCATAGTCAAGCGCTTTTCCTGGCTTGCCGAATTCTACGACGCAGGAAACATTGGATTTTCTTAGTTTTTTTGCAAGTTTAATTGATTCTTTGTCCTGACTGAGGGAGATTATAATAACTTGAGTTGCTTCAGCTTCAACTTTTGCAAGCTCCGATACTCTTTCTAAGCCGAAAGAAATTCCAACGGCGGGAATTTCTTTTCCAAGATACTTGCCGACAACTTTGTCATATCTTCCTCCTGCACCTATTGTTTCTTTTTGCCCTTCTATCCTTATTTCAAAAATATCTCCGGTGTAATAGCCGAAGCCGCGTACCATAAAGGGATTGAACTCAAGTTTTACTCCATAATTAGAACATTTTTCCATGAGCTCTTCAAGCTCTTTTGCCCCGTCAAAAGCATTTTCTTTGAAGAACTCTAGGCTCTTTTCAAGAAGCTTAAATAAAGTTAAAATCTGATTCTTGTCTGCATATTTCTGCAAGTTGACTTTTATAGCATCTTCCCCTATTTTGTCAATTTTATCAAGCTCGCGCATTACATTCATTGGATTTTCAATCTGAACGCTTGCTATTATTGAATTGAGAAGCTTGCGGTTATTCACCTGAATTTCTGCATTTATTTTTAATTCTTTTAAGATATCTGAGACAAGGGAAAGGCATTCCGCGTCGGCGTCTATTGATGATTCGCCGACTATGTCTGCATCGCACTGCGTGAATTGCCTGAATCTCTTTGAGCCGGTTGGTTCATCTCTAAAGACCTCTCCTATCTGATATCTCCTGAATGGCAGCTTGATGTTGGGATTTTCCTTGAATATTCTTGCTAATTGGAATGTAAATTCGTATCTTAAGCCGAGGTTTCTTTTTGCCCTATCTTGAAGGCGGAATCTGTCTGAGACGGCTTCATCCTCCGCTTCCAATGTATCTGACTTCATAAGCTCATCAAATTCTACAACTGGAGTTTCAATGGGTAAAAAGCCGTAAAGCTTGAAATTTTTCTCGATTATCTTCTTTACAGTCTGCCTTTTAAGTGATTCAGGCGGCAAAAAGTCCTGAAAACCCTTCACTGTGCTTACTTCGATGTTCATATTTTTACATTACCTCTTTGTTTTATTAACCTTTTGTATGTAAAGAAATTATCAGAATTGCAATTAATGAAAACAACCAGCCCAAGAAAGGGCCTTTGCTCTATTTGATGATTGTAATTTCATATTAATTTTACTGAAGTAAGAAATTTAAATGTTTCTATTTAGCTGATACAAATTAAGTAAAATCTTCAGGGTGTGTTCTGATGTTGTGCTTTGAATCTTCCCAACCTACAAATCTTTGATCTGTATTTATTTTATCTTTAAAATCTCTTTCTAGTCTTTTGTAAAATCTTCTATCTACTATAGTCATTCTCATATAAGGGTATTGTTCTTGAAATAAACTAATTTTTGCATAAGCTGCAGCGTTCTCTAAAGGATGCGCCATTATTTCGTATGCTCTTATTCGGTTATCTCTAGTTATACTTAAAAAATCTGCAAAAAGAATAACATTGTCGTCGTTGAAGATATCTCTTAATTCATCTGGAATTGTTAAACTTACTGGAAAATCAGTTTCAAATTCTCTCCCGCAATATAATAACACTCTCGCTAAGTTTGCTTCCCAAGAAGATTTTGCGTTGTATCCTATATCCTTCCTAAAACCATGATTTGTCGGAAGAGCCTCTTTTCTAGAATCCCCAAATTGTGCTCTATCCCAGTATCTTCTGCGAGATTTGCTATTAATCTCCATCATGAATGCTTTGTATTTAGGGTCTTTCCATTTTCTTTTTATTGCTTCGATTGTTCTCGCTCTGTATTCAGGATCTCTCCATCTTTCTTGTAGTGCTTCTGATAATGTATCTGCTCTTTCTCTAATTGTTTTTACTATTCTCGCTCTGTATTCAGGATCTCTCCATCTTTTCTTGGATAATTCTGAAATTCTTCTTTTCTCTTTAGGATCTTCCCATCTTTTTACAATTACTTCTAACATTCTCGCTCTGTATTCGGGATCTCTCCATCTTTCTTCCAACAACCCAATCATTCTTTTTCTATACTCTGGATTATCTTTCCATCTTTCAGTCAGCATATTAATCATTCTTGCTCTATACTGAGGATCCTGCCATCTGTCTCTTGAAGTTTCAGTCATCATTGCTCTGAATTGGGGATTTTGCCATAGCTCTGTCATTGCTTCTAATTGTTTTTCTCTTAAATCAGTAGTCTGCCATAATCTTTTCATCCTTTCAACATGTTTTCTTCTAAATTCTGGGTCTCTCCACCTTTCTTCTAGAACTTCGGTAACTTTTGCTCTGTATTCTGGATCTTCAAACAATCTCCGCATAGATTCTTCTCTTGTTAGAGTCGGAAATCCAAGATATCTAAATAATTTTCCAACCATCAAATGATCCATATTTAATTCTCTAGAAATATCTCTTAAACTTCTTTTTTCTAATTGGTGTTCTTGTAACAAATAGTCTGGTAAAGAGATATTGCGTTCGCTTCTAATTGCTCTATCTGCTTCTATTAGCCTTGCTCTTATCTCTGGTTTTACTTTAGGGAATATGTCTTCTAGACTCTTGCCCAAGTATGCTCTTGTCTGTTCTTCGGTAAGTATCATTATAAAATCGTTAAAAGAAGACTATAAAACTCTTTCTAAAGAAAAAAGTATTTTTATTAATATATATCAAGACTATCAGTAGGGAAGGAATTCAACCTTGCTTTTAGTCATCTTATCATAAAATTCAAGCTCGGGATTTATCTTTTTTGCCTCGAATATGAGCAAATTAAGCCCTTCCCAGAAAAGAAACCATCCCCCCGGCTGAAGCAGAACAATCAGGAATTCATTAAGAAGATTTTTTTGTGCGTAATAAAACAAGATATATGCGGCAGCAAACATAAATATAACTCCAAAAGAAACGAACGCCCATCCCTGCTTAAAGATACTTTTCTTTTCTTTTCCAAGCATTTCGTTATGCTTTTTAAAGTGCTTGTGCAATCTTTCTTTAACCATTGTTTCTGTCTTTGAGTTTCTTCCTTTTGACGGCACAAGAAATCTAAGCTCGATTGTTCCGGATGGCTTGTCCTTGCTTGCTTTCTTTATTTCGTGAAGGAAGTCGTCTGATAGCGCCCTTTCGGAATAAGGGCGTGGGTCGAAGTCTGAAAAAATGTCTGAATAATTGTTAAGCCAGAGGCTTATTTCAGACTTTTCAAGAATCTTTTCCTCTTCCTTTTTAAGATTATCCTCTTTTTCCTTTTCAAGCATATCTTTTATAGGAATAAGATGTTTTTAAAGCTTAAGATGAGGAATGAACGAAGAAGCGGAAGGAGGGAGTCGGACCCTCGTCTTCAGCGCCACAGGCTGACATTCTACCGTTAAACTACATCCGCCATAATCGGGTGTGGAGGAGAAGGTATAAAAATATTCCTGATTGGTTATTGTAATGAGCAGAGAAAAATTTGGGTATTATGCGCTTAAGCTCACGGGAATTTGCATAATTGTTTTTGTCTTGCAGATGCTATTTAGTAATTTTACAAGTTTATTTGTTTTGAACGCAAGGGCATTCCCTGAGGTATGGAGATTTATTACGGCAATCTTTTTGCATGGAAGTTTAGTGCATCTTCTTTACAATATGTTTGCGCTCGCGCTGTTTGGAAGCATTTTGGAAAAGATTATCGGCAGCAGGAAGTTTTTAATCGTGTTTTTTGTTTCTGGAATCTTTGCAAATATAATCGGAGTTAATTTTTATTCTTCGTCTTTGGGGGCAAGCGGGGCAATATTTGGAGTTTTAGGCGCGTTAGTAATAATAAGGCCGATGATGGTTGTTTGGGCATTTGGGATGCCTATGCCAATGTTTATTGCGGGAATTTTGTGGGTTGTCGGTGATTTAATTGGGATTTTTGTTCCGAGCGATGTTGCAAATATTGCTCATCTTGCGGGGATGGCTCTTGGTTTGGTGTTTGGAATCTTATTTAGAGATTGGGGAGAAAAGAGAGCCGAACAGCAAAAGATTGTGCTGAATGAGAAAGCAATGAGACAATGGGAAGACAACTATCTGGAATGATTTGAGTTATTCTTTAATATTTACTCCTTTATCTTCTTTGACTGCCTTTGCTTCTGTCTTCTTCTCTTCAGCTTTGGCTTCTTTCTTTTCCTCTTTCTTCTCTGCCTTTGCTTCTTCTTTTGGTTTTGTTATTTCTTCTTTTGGTGGCTGTCGAATCCCGACGGATTTTTCTTTTATTTTGACTTCAGGCTTCTGGAATTCAGCATGCTTTCTCTTTTGATAAACTATTACTGCGGTGATTATTGCCGCAATTATTATCGCGAGGACGATTATAAAGATGATAATCTTAATTATTGTTGCTCTGTCAAGAGAAATGCTTTTTTGAGTGCATTCTTGAGATTGCTCCGGCTTGCCTGCGTTGGTTTTGCAGTTGTTTTTGTCAAAGCAAAGACGGGTTTGTTTTTCACTTGCAGGGCAGATAGATGGAAACCAGCTTGTGCAATTCCAGACTGGAGCGCATGCTGTTTCTTTCCCTGTCACTTCTTTTATTGCAGAGCTTGTTAATCCACTGACTATAAATTTACTCTCGTTTATTTCACAGGAATATTGCCCCTCTGTTCCCGGGCAATCAACGAGAGATTCATTGTCTGAATTGCATGGTTTGCTTAATTCACTTATGTCAGAAACGTGGGCATCTTTAATGCATACTTGATTGCTGTCAGGATCGAGCTTGTCCACTATAACAGTTTTTGCATATTCAATTCCATTTATTATTGTGTAACCGAAACTTGAGCCGTTTTTTTGGGTTTTGAGCTCCATGCCGCTCATATCTATTGTTTCTGACAGTTCTGCATAAATAATGATTCTAAGCGAGCCGTCTTTGTTAATCCTGAACTCTCTTAGCGTTGACGCTGTGACATTTGTTTGATTAATGTAATTTATAACTACATCTTCAAGGGAAGTGTTGCACGAGAGAGTTTCATTTTGGGGTTTTTCTTCTTCGATGTTGCAGTCGTTTTCGTCTGTATAAAATGTCGTGAGCGTTTCATTGATGCAAGAAGTGTTTTCTGGAACCCAGGAAGGAACGCAGCCCTCCGTAAGAAATATGTCTTCTGCGTATATTGCTGTGCTTATGGAGTGCTCGAGTGATGTTGCTCCTGCTATCATTTTTGTTGTATTTTCCCCCTCATTTTCAATTGTCTCGTTTTTCATGAAGCTATAATAAGTTGTGGTTTCTGTTGAGTTCAGTATCCAGTCTCCCTGCTCGATTTTAAATATAGAATTAAATTCGTTTTGTGCTTGAGAGGCGCTATAGGCTGTTTCCCTTAAGTTTACACATTCTTCTGGTAAATAAAAAATATCATTTCCTTCAAACTGGTAAATTTCTCCCAAACCCTCTTTGCTTGTGATTATATCCCTGCATTCAGGAGTCATGTTGACATAGAAGGCAAGAATTGTCTTGGAGTCTCCATCGGAAAATAAAACATCCCTGCCAAAAAGATAATACAAAAAGTCACCTTTGACTTTGTAGGCCTCGTATATTCCGCACGGGCTTGTCTGTTCTCCGGGCATCTCGACTGTAATTCCAGGTGAGCTTTCCTTAAAGATAGAATCCCATAATTGCGCTATGTCAGATCCAGAGCAGCTTTGGGGAACTGAAGGAGTGAATACTGCTTTTCCCGAGATGCTTGGCGCATCCGGCTTGAGAAAGATTACAAGAATTATAATTGCTAATAATAAAATGATTAATACAAAAGGAAAGAATTTATTTCTGTTGTTATCTCTGCTACTTGGAGGGTTATTATTTTTATTAAACTTCTTGACTCTTTTTTTCATATTTATTTTTATATAATGAAATATAAAAATGCTTGTGCTGCTTCGTTTTTGATTCACTCTTGCTGCGGTGCTCCTCGCTTTGCTGCGGGCATCCTCGCTGCGGTGAACAAAAATGCTCCTGCCGGCTGAAAGAACCTCTTGGCTTTGAATTAGTTCTTAGTGCCGTCAGTAGCATGGAGTTTGAAAACTCCATTCATGCTCCTGCCGGGATTTGAACCCGGGTTACCGCCGCGAAAGGGCAGTGTCCTTGACCACTAGACTACAGGAGCCTGAAGTTAAGAAATTTTAACGGCTTTTAAACTTTCTCTTTGTTATGATAACTTTGTAGTGAATTTTCATGATAAAAAGAAATAAATACCTGTTTGGCTTGATTTTTTTATGAACAACAAGGAAATGGTTGTAAGGGAGCTTATTAAGAGGGGCTATTCTATAAGAAACGGCACAAAGGTATGGGATGTTTCTGATTCTAAATTATGGTTTTCTACCCCTGAGCTTTCTAAAGCCTTTCTTGAACTTAAGAGAAATAGCTTTTACAAGGAACACGTGGACGACAGGGAAATGCTTCTCTTAAATGGAAATACGAAAAAAATTGTTGAGATGCTCGGAACCAAAAATTTTAATCTGATTGAAATAGGGTGCGCAGAAGGAAGCAAAGCAGCAACTTTCATAAAAAATCTTCCCAATAATGTAAAAATCAAGTTTTATCCTATTGATGTAAGCTCTTATTTTATCGAGCAGGTTACAAATAAAATAAAAAATCTTTACAGCCCAAATGTGGTTGAGATTAAGCCTTTTATTCAGGGATTGAAAAATTTTGATGACATAGTAACTTCTCTTAGAAGCGCAGAATACAAGCAGAATGTGATTTTGTTTTTGGGCTCGCTTTTAACAATGGGAGAAATTACTGATACTTTATTTAAGCTGAGCAATGCTATGCTTGATGGAGATGTTTTAATTATCGGAAACGGCATAAGGACCGGGGAGAGATTTGCCGAGCTTGAAAAATATCAAGACCCTCTTTTTGACAAATGGTTTGTAAATGTTATGAAGAGCTTGGGCTTTACTGAGAGCGAAATAAACTACGATGCGAGGTTTGCGCATGGCAGAGTAGAAGGGTTTTACAAAGTTAAGGTTGACAAGCTTGTTGGGTACGACAGCAAGCATATAAACTTCAAGCCAGGAGATGAGGTTGTTATAGGCATCCACTATAAATATTACGAGCACGAGCTTAAGGAATTAATTGGGTTATATTTCAAAAATATCGAAGTAATAAAAGACCCGACAGGAAATCACGCGCTGTTTATCTGCAGGAAATAATTTTGCTTTTATATTATCTTGAAAACTAACCTTTAAATATTCTCTAAAATTCAGAAGTTTGAGATCCCGTAGCTCAGTTGGTTTAGAGCACCGCTCTTATAAGAGTATGCTTCGATGGAGGCATATTTTCGGGCTGAAAAGCTAAGAAAGGCGGGGGTCCTGGGTTCAACTCCCAGCGGGATCATTTACTTATAGCAAATAAAATGTCTGAATGATTTGTTGGATGATAATTAATAAACAACGATTGAAAAGCAAGGTTATACATTATTAATAATCGTAATAAACTATTATAACAATCTATTTATACCTTCAAAATTTTATGACTAAATGATAATAGGGGTGACGGGAAGCATTGCTGCGGGAAAAGAGACGCTTACAGGATTTTTGAGAGAAAAGGGATTTATTTATTTTGAGACGTCTGCGTTGCTTAAGGAAATGCTCACAAAGAAAGGGCTTGAGCTTACAAGAGAAAATATGCAGAATCTTGGCGATGATTTAAGAAAAAAGCATGGAATAGGCGCGCTGATGGAGCTTCTTCTTGGAAAGACAGAAAAGGGGAAAAATTATATTTTTGACAGCCTTAGAAATCCGGGAGAGGCGGATTTTTTAAGGAATGAAATTGGGGATTTTTTTCTTATAGCCGTTGATGCCCCTCGCGAAGTTAGATTCAAGAGAATTATGCAGAGAGGAAAGCCAAGCGACCCTAAAACATATGAGGATTTTCTAAGAGTTGATGAGAGGGACTTGTGCGACAAGGACAATCCGCTTGGGCAGCAAGTAAAGAAATGCATTGAAATAGCGGATTTCAAAATAATCAATGATACGAATTTGGAGAGCTCCATGAAGCAGGTTGAGGAAATCTATAAACAACTGATTGAGCCAAAGAATGCTGGATAAATAATTAATTAATAGCAAATGGGCTGATAATTAATCATGAGACACTAACTTCTCATTTATTTGGTTATTGAGATATAATAAATAATTTTGTGTGCAAGCAATAATTATTTATACTCATTTTAAGAAAGAGGATTATGCTTATAGGGATTGTGGGAAGGCCTAATTCAGGGAAAAGCACGTTTTTCAAGGCGGCGACGCTTGTAGATGTTCTTATAGCAAACTATCCGTTTGCGACGATAAAACCAAATCACGGAATGGCTTATGTTAAGATAAAAGATTTGGCTTCCGAGTTTGGAAAGGTGAGCAATCCGAGAGAGGGTTATGTAAAAAAAGGATTGAGGTTTGTTCCGTTTGAGCTTCTTGATGTGGCGGGACTTGTTGAGGGTGCATCTATGGGAAAGGGTTTGGGAAATGAATTTCTAAGCGACTTGGCAGGAGCTGATGCTTTTATTCATGTTGTTGATATGTCGGGAGAGACGAATGGAGAGGGGAAGCCTTCTGTTGACTATTATCCAGGGAATGACATTAGGATTATTGAGAAAGAGCTTGACTTGTGGTATAGAGGAATATTAAATAAGGTTTGGAAGGCGTTTGTGAGGGGTGTTGAACTAAAAGGGACTAATTTTGCTGTGGCAGTTGCGAAGCAGTTTTCAGGGCTAAAGGTTACAGAGGACGATGTGAAAGCAGTTTTATTAAAAACAAAATTAAATCCTGAAAAACCAACTTTGTGGAATGAGGAGCAAATAGCCGAGTTTGCCCGTTCATTAAGGATGAGGACTAAAGCGATGATTATTGCTGCAAACAAGATGGACAGACCTAACAGCAGGGAAAATCTTGAAAAAATAAAAAAAGAGTTTGATTATCCGATTGTGCCGTGCTTTTCTGACGGAGAATTAAGCTTGAGGCAGGCAGACAAAATCGGATTGATAGATTACATCCCAGGAGAAAAAGATTTTGGGATTAAAAAAGAAATAAGCGAGAAGCAGAAAGATGCGCTTGAGGAGATTAAAAAAGTAATAAAGGAATATGGCTCAACTGGAGTTCAGGAAGTTCTTAACAAGGTTGTTTTTGATATTATGGAGTATATTGCTGTTTATCCTGCTGGAGCGAAATTAAGCGACAGCAAAGGCAACGTTTTGCCCGACTGCTTTTTAATGAGAAAAGGCTCGACAGCCCTGGATTTTGCATTCAGGTTGCACACAGACATTGGAAATAATTTCGTAAAAGCAATTGATGTAAGAACAAAGAAAGCCGTCGGCAGGGATTATGTGCTGAAGCACATGGACGGATTAGAAATTATGGTAAAATAAATTAAAGATGATAATTCATGTTAAGGCAAAGCCAAATTCTTCAGAGGAGAAAGTTGAAAAGATATCAAATAATGAATATGAAATTAATGTAAAGGAAAAAGCCGAACAAGGCAAAGCAAATAATAGAATAATTAATATATTATCAAAGAAATTTAATGTAAGTGCTAAAAATATAAAAATAAAGAATCCAGCATCAAGGAAGAAGATTGTTGAGATTGAACAACAATAATTAAAAATGTCATTTTCTTGGAAATAACATGATAATAACAGTAAAGGTAAAATACGGAACAACAAAACAGGAGATTGAGAGCTTTGGAAACAACAGGTATCTTGTTTATCTTCTGTCAAAGGAGGATGAAAATCCAAATGAAGAGCTTTTTGCGCTGCTTTCGCGCAAGATGGGAGTTCCTCAAAACAGAATTGTTATGAAGCAGGACGGAATTCATAGCAAGATTATTGATGTCTTATGAGATATGAGAATGCGCCTGACTTGAAAGAGAGGATGATTGACATAATAAGGGCGCTTGAGATGAGCCATGTTGAAATTGAGAGAATTGAGTGCTTCAGGAGCTTTGGCTCATCATCGCGAAGGACAATAGCGCGCTGTCATGCCCTTGGAAAGCTAATGCAGAAGGCTATGAAAACTTCAGCTTTCTATGCAATTGAATTTCTTGAGAGATTTGAGAGATTAAACAGGAAAGAGCAGGACAAGGTTATAATTCACGAGCTTATGCACGTTCCAAAGACGTTCGGAGGGGGCTTCAGGCACCATGATTTTGTGCATGAAGACAATGTTGATTTGTTGTATGACAAGTATGCCAGTTTGAAAGTAAGAAATAACAACAATACGAATGAATTGGAAATTAATAACAATAATAATAACAAAAACACCAGGATTTTTAGGTGGTTTGGATAGATTGGTTATATAAGTAGGGTAAAATTGTGTCAAGATGCTTTTATCATATAGCAGCATCTTGAGCATGTCAAGAGCCCTGCTCTTGAGCACTCTCAAAGTTCAGGGAACTTTGAAGTCCAAAAGTCCAAATCAAACAAACTCAAGGTTTTTTGATTTTATTGCTGTAAAAATGAGATTTTTGTAGGTTAAAATGGTGCTTTAACGATGGAGTTGTGAGGAAAATGCTTATAAAGCCCTTTTACCTTAATTTTGATGTAGGATAATGTTATAAAAGAGGCAGAATGGTATTTAAGAAATACATAAAAAGAGGCGGAAAGCTTTACGGGCCATATTTATATGAGAACAAGAGAGTCGGCAGTAGGGTAATTACAACTTATGTCGGGAGAGATGAGGCAGAGGGAAAAAGCGTTCTTAATACGGGAGAGAAAAATAATTTTAAGTTTTTGCTTCTTGGGATTGGAATTTTAGTAATTGTTTTGCTTGCTGTGCTTGTTCATAACGGTATGATTACAGGAAAGGTTTCTGAAAATGGAGAAAGCTCTGATGCTTCTGCAGGAACTTCGGCTCCTGCTGATTCTGGCAGTAGTGAAGGAAGCAGTGAAGGACAAATTGCTCAGGAAAGCGGAGCAGCACCTGAAGCGGGAACCGAACAGCAACCTCCTTCAGATGAGACAGCAGATGCAAGCAGTAATGCGGAAGCTTCTGACGGCGCGGAAAGTCCTGTGGAAGCAGAGAATCCTCCTGCGCCTGCTTCGGAGACCGGGGAAGTCAGCGAAGAAATGCCAATAGTTGTCAGAAACGAGACAGAAACAATTACAAATGAAACAGCAGGTGAAATAATTTCCAATGAGACAGAAGGTGTCATAAATGAAACAATATCAAACGAGGCAATAGCAAACGAAACTATATTGAATGAGACAATCTTAAATGAAACGATAATTAACGAAACAATCTTGAATATTACATCAAATCTAAACTTTTTCAAGGATATAGAAACGATAAGATTGGGCATAAACGAAAGCGCAGAGATTGACTTGAGCGAGCATTTTGCAGGGGCAGAGAGATATGAGTTTGTTGCTTCTAATATAATAGGAACATTTGATGAAAACATATTGACTTTAAGCGTAGAGGAGGGATTCAAAGGAGCAAGGAAAGGAAAAGTAATTGCTTTCGCTCTCGTTGAAGGGGTAGAGCAGAGTGTTGAAAGCAATGAATTTAACATTCTTGTTTCATCGGGCGCAATTAGGATTGACACTTCGCACGATAATATAAAAGTTGGAGAGCGCGTAAAATGGACTGCAAATGTTTCTTTGGAAAACGCAGGTGAAAATGTTACAATTGAACTGCCAAAAGAGGCAGAAGACATAAGTGTTAAAAAAGTTGATGAGAGCGGGGAGAATATTGAAGTTCAAACGAGTATAATTACAGGAGAGGTTGTTTATTCGGGCGAGGGAAAAGGAGTTTTATCAGTATTATGGAATAAGATTACAGCGTTTTTTGGAAGTATGACGAGATTTACAGGGTTTGCTGTTGAAGAAGGTGCAACAGCGGAAGATAATGGAGCAAAAGAGGTTGTTCTACAAGATAATGCAACAAATTATGTGATTGAATATTACACTGATGCTCCTGTTGCAACTGAAAGTGAAACGGATTATGGTAAACAAGTCGTGATATCAGGACCAGACAACTTGAATTACACAGATGTGCTGTCTTATACAAACATTTCTGAGGTTTTGAGTGTTGGGCAGGAAGATGCAATAAGAATTTATTGGGTTGAAAATAATTCTTATGTTGATTTTGATGCCTATGATTTGGATGGAAACAACTTTATTGATTATGTAGAGTGGATTACTCCTCACTTAAGCAATCAGACGTTTGAAATAATTTTAATAACAAAAGCAGAGCATCTTGATGATAACAGGACTTTTGTTGAGGATGTTTATGAATCTGTAAAGAGCTTAGATGGCAATTGGACAACCATTCCTGCTGGAGATTATCTGCGCGTGACTTTTGAGCAGTCGCTTGATAGCACAAGGGATATAACAATTTATGCGAGAAGCAATGTTTCGGGAAATGAAACAAATGCCTCAATTATTGTTTACAGAGAAAATAGCAATAGTTCTGTGGCAGTATTTGATAGCATCACGAGCGAAGGTTACTATAAAATACTATTAACAAACCTGAGCGAAGGCGAGAGTTATAGCACTTTTGATTTGCTTTCTGTTGGCGGTGTGGAATATGATTATGTTGTTGACCCTGTTGGCGTGAACGCAAAGAATATGCTTGCTTATAGGGGAGGGGCAGATAACACTATTCCTGTTTATAAAACACACAATAGCACAGGATTTAGCGCGGCAGGAAGCGCGCTTGACCCCGGTACAGGAGTGTTAAGAGATGTAAGAGTGGTTTCAAGTAAGAGTTCTAGCTCTGATGAAAAAATATTATGTATTCATGATGACAACGCTGATGTAAAGTGCCAGATATGGAACGGGAGCGTGTGGAGTGGGCTGACGACATTTTCTCTAAATTCGGGAACTTCGCCTCCTGTTGGATTTGGGCTTGACTATATTAATACAACAGATGCAATTGTCTGTTATCTTAATATAGCGGGTACTTCAAACCAAACACTTCCTTATTGTAGTATTTGGAGTGGCTCTGCCTGGAGGTATGTAAATGGTTCAAGCACTCCGGGAGGGTCTAACCTGGATTTAATCAAAATATTTTCTGATCCAAGCTCAAATTATGTTGCTGTAGGAACGCATGACGCCGCGGATGATATAAATTACCAGTTTTTTGATGGAAGCACTTTTGGAAATCTGAAGGAGGTTGAAACCTCGGGAAGCAGCAATTCAAACGCGTTTACTTTTGACGGCATATGGCTAAAAGACGGAAGGTTTATGGCCGTGTGGTTTGACAATGCGGGAGACAGATTGCGGGCGCAGTTCTTTAACAAGACGTCTGGCTGGGAAAGCACAGTTTACGATGCAATAACGGAGCTTGGATCATCGCTTGTACAGGAACCATTAGCTGTGGCAAGGGTAGGTGCGAATGAAGCGCTAATTCTTGTAGCGAGCGGCACTAATAACTATTTAATTGCAAACTTTTGGAATGGCTCGGCTTTTGGGACTAACCAAACTCTAAGCACAGGCATAGGAGCCGTATCAACTGGAGGAGGAAACTTCCTTTTCGGCTTGAATTATGAGCAGTCGGGAGATAATCAGGGGATTACTGTTTATGGCAATGGAAGCAGGACTGGAGGGAGGTATAGGACTTGGAATGGGAGCACGTGGAGCAGCGAGGTTTTATTGTCTTCTTCAATACAAGCAGCTACATGGATTCAGCTTGCTTCTGAGCCAAGTACAGAAAATATTATGCTTACAACTCTTATCGATACAAATGTCTCAACGAGAGAGTGGAATGGCTCTGCATTTGAAACAAGCCGCACTGTGCATGATACTGCAAGCAACGACGCGGGCTGGGCAGCATGGTTTGTGTATGGATATAATGTTTCTGTTGCGGTGGCGGGACTTCAGGTTTCAATTGCCTATCCTCAAAATACAACTTATAATACCAAACCAACAGCCCTCAATTACACTGTTTCGGATGCGCCTCAGGCTTGCTGGTGGAGCAATAATACTGGATTGACAAACAATACAATCACTTGCGGTAATAATGTAACGGGGCTTGGAACAAATGTATCTGAAGGAACAAATAAATTAACTGTTTATGCGAATGATACAAGCAATAATATAAATTCATCGAGCGTAACTTTCTTTGTAGATTCTATTGTGCCTTTAATAAGTGTGACTTATCCATCAAGTGGCGCTAACTTCACTTATGCAAATGTGGGAGTTAATTATACTGCATCCGATGCTAATTTACGCGCTTGCTGGTGGACTAATTCATCTGGACTTGTTAATACAACAATTACATGCGGGAATAACATCACAGGAAATTGGAATCAGGGAGCAAACACTGTAAGAGTTTATGCTAATGATTCCGCTGGAAATGCAAATTCAAGCGTTGTAACATTTGGTATTGATTCTGCTGCTCCTTTGATTAGCGTAACATATCCTACAAATGGAGCTAACTTTTCCTATGCTAATGTTGGAGTTAATTATACAGCAAGCGATGCCAATCTTCAGGCTTGCTGGTGGACTAATTCATCTGGGCTTGTTAATACAACAATTACATGTGGAACGAATATTACTGGAAATTGGAATCAGGGAGCAAACACTGTAAGGGTTTATGCTAATGACAGTTATAATAATGTTAATTCGTCAAGCGTTGTGTTCTTTGTTGATTCAATTAATCCTTTGATAAGTGTGGCATATCCTCCAAGCGGCGCTAACTTCACTTATGCAAATATAGGAGTTAATTATACAGCAAGTGATGCTAACTTACAGGCGTGCTGGTGGACTAATTCATCTGGGCTTGTTAATACAACAATTACATGTGGAACGAATATTACTGGAAATTGGAATCAGGGAGCAAACACTGTAAGGGTTTAT
>Ga0315277_10000544_pt1 | contig 59865 bp, 50 predicted proteins | sample YL17G05_15_MG_FD_203695 | JGI IMG/M metagenome (GOLD analysis project Ga0315277, IMG submission 203695) | Sediment microbial communities from Yellowstone Lake, YNP, Wyoming, USA - YL17G05_15 | ecosystem: Environmental > Aquatic > Freshwater > Lake > Sediment | place: USA: Wyoming | collected...
CTTTTCTGGGAAGTTTCGCCACTAGAGTTCAACTTCTACGAGTTTCTTCCCTTTGACATGGGTTCCAATGAGGTGCTTCCCGTAGAAAGGGATTACCATGTTTACTGGAATGGTGGGGCCGAAGGGACTCTCTATCATATGATGGTGGGGCTACTTACCAAACGCCTTAATCCTTGACGATTACTCCGCCCAAATCCAGCCCCACCTAGAACTTATGCACCAATTCTGGTTACTGGAATGATCTCTTCCCTGTGAGCCCGACGAAACCACTTCTCACGGGCCATCATAGCACCAGCTGAGTGCGCTCTGAACTTAAAGGACTCATCATATTTCTGGCTGTTTTCCGTGATGACACCACTTCCCACAACCCTCCTGGGAGGTGGCTCACTTTGAGTCCGCAGCAGAATTGGCCTAACGGCTACTTGTGGATTTCGGCATAGGAAGCGCAGCCAATCGATCCGGCATCAAGCTCGGAAGTATTAGTGTACGAAACTGTAGAGCTAAGAGAGCGGCACGTGCCGTCCGGTTATAGCAAACGCTTTCGGTCGAGGATTGAGTAGACTGAACAAGAGTACCGAGTCGCCCAGCAAGTTGCGAGAACTGGCTTTCCCACTCATCATTTTGGGTACCGTTCAGGTGGCGGCAGGCGTTATTTTCTTCGGCGTGCCAGCTATCAGTCCTGTGCATGTCAATGTTATCAACGTGTACCCTGTACCGCCATCGCCGATTGAACGATGCACAGGCGTACTGGTTCCATTCCCCTACCCTTGGTCGTGCCCACCGAATTATGTCCCGTTAACGCCACCGTTTGATTCATTGCCAGTTGTGCCCATGATCTTCCTCACGCTCGGTATATTGAGCGTGGTCGTCGGATTTCTCAAGCAGCGTAGACGGCTTAAGCTGGTTTTCCCATCCTTGTCAGCTGGTCTTGTATTGATGGTCCCAACCTCACAAATTGGATTCATCGGGAATCAGGGAGTTCCAATCAACTGGATTCTTTACCCCATGAGCCATCCGCCCCTCAGTAACTTCTATCCCCTGTACGTCGTCGCCCCAGCTTTCGTAGCGGATTGGATGATATTCAGCAGCATCGCAGGCATTGCAATATTCCTCATCTTCAGACAGGGAATCATATGGAGGAGCGGCGTCTCAAAAGAAGGCTATAGTAAAGGAATATTCAACCAATCCAGACCTGAGTGATTCCAAACAAACCACCGCCAACCGAAGACGAGGAAGCGACAAGAGGAAACGCAACCGGGTGGTGCCTCCGAACAAAGTTCAGGCAGCACTTCACGAATGGTCAATTCAACGCTTTGCAAATGCTCTGCGATGGTACTTCCAAGCTAAGATCGATAATAGCAGAACCGATCCAACTGAAGCTATCAGAAACAGGATAGAGAATTCTGAAGTACTGGGTCGTGCAGACAGAACATATGGAAAACACGTCACAATAGACTCCAGTCTAGCTGTTTTGTAGCCCATTTTCATTACCTCTAGTGAGTACAGAACTCCTGTCCCCTCATGTCCACTCCTGTCCAACCTCGGAAGCCGGACGGAAATTTGGAAAACCCCATTCGCGTCTGTCAACAGGAGATACTTAGCCGTTACATGATTGGTCAATTGCCCGGTGCAGATTTCGAGCCAGGACGGGTAGAAGTTTATGGTTAGCAGAACCGTTGCGTTTGGTACAGAGCGGTTGTCAGCTTCGAATACCCGACCTGAGATAGTCGCCGTGCGATTTCCATCCGTCTGGGTGATGACATATCCTGCCTGAACGTACAACCCGTTCTGACCAAGAACCTGACCCGGCAATCCCACAATAACGATGAGTAAGAATCCATGAAGGATCACGTGATTAGACAAGCGCGAGGGCACCATTTTCCATTGCTAACATAATAGTCCGCGCGCGAGATTTGAACAGTTGTGGGGCCGATGGGATTTGAGGCATTAGGATAAGCTTTCGAGTTCCTCGAGCAAGCCAGCCAGCTTCTTGCCCTTTTCGGTCATGGAATAGGCTACGGGTCTGTACGGTTCGTTCAGGACTTCCCGTTTAACTATGCCAAGTTTTTCCATGCCTTTTAGTGATCGTGTTGTCGTTGTTGAGTAGCCCACAACCTTCACGATTTCGGAGTACTTCATTTTTCCGACTTTCTGCATAGTGAGTAGTATCTTCTTAGTGCCTCTGAGCGCCAGTAAGCGGATAATGTCCATGCATGGTCCATCAGACCTATGCTAGTGGGGAGGGGAAATGCAATTGCAAGCGCTACCGAAACTTAAGTAGCGCTATCGCTACTATATTTATGCTGCTGACGAAAGAGAGCGGGAACTTGTAGAGGGGAACGCAATGTCTTCGGTACGAATATAGGAATGGAGCGAGCGGTTGTTGGACGTTAACAAGTTCGCTGAAGAAGCATTAAGAAAAGATGGCAGAATTCGATACGTGGCGATTGTCGATAATGAGTTTCATATTCTCGTCTCGAAGATGCGAGAAGGAGTCCAGAGCATCACAACGGAGGAGCAAGACCGCAACTTCGTTCAGCTAATGCCACCGATAATTGTAGATGCCGTCGAAAAACTTCAACCGTTACTTGGCAAGCTGGACTCGGTGACTGTCAGGTATGAGAAGGTGCTTCTTGTCTTCTTTCGATTGGCGAATCTTGTTGTCGTCTTGAGCTTTGATCCGAATGTTACCACGGCATTTAGCAGTTCACTGTCTGATTCGATGCGTATGTTGAGCTCGCTTTACCTAGCCGAGTAGCATGATGGTCGAGTTCGAGGCCTTTCGGGTGAGCTAGTCTGTTATCCCACCGCATTTGGCACACATAAATAAGCTGAGAAAGTCAGGTGTGTCTGCATGCGGAAGACAAGAGACATCGTCAAACTGCGACGCTGGTGCATGCGAAGACGAGGGGAGGGGGTGTCGGTCAATGAGATATGCAGCGGAGCCCGAGCCCGACATCGGCAGCGCTGCGCCCGCTAACGGATGCGGGCTATGGGGGCTGCCGAGCGGCTGGGCGGGCAAATGTTTCCTTCATACATGTGCGCAGGTATCAAAGGCAGCAATGATACGATGAGAAGCACAGCGATGAGCCAACCGGCTTGCCAAGCGGGGGGCATTCTGCTCATCCAATTGCCTCCAATTGCTTTCTTTGGTTGGCCAGTCAACTCGCTATCACCAGTGCGCTTGCGCTTGACTCCGTATTGTCCATGAAGTTTGCCACTATCATTATCCAATAGCTGTTACCTGCCTTAATGGGCAGGTTTTGATTGCCCGGTTGAGCTTTGACTGATGGCGCCCGCGCTTCTGCGCGATTGATGCTAACGCTAACAGCAATGTTGACGCCAGAATTATGTTCGCGATTGGGAAGCTGAATTCGGGCACAGTGTTCGCATTGGTTATGGCGTATAGTCCGACTGCCCAGATTCCTAGATAGACGGATTCACCTGCCAGAACCGGACCATGAACAAGCGCGACTTTGGGGAGTTGATATGACCAAACCTGCTGCCCTGTGTTTCCATCGAACGCGATGAGTCCTGGAGACGCAGGAACAAGCAGCGTGTGATTCGCTATGGCGATATTTGATCCCCCCACTGAAATCGATGATTGCCATCTGATGTTTCCCGTAGTTGCATCTAAGGCGTACAACGTGCTTGTGTCATCGTTGCCGATTAGGCCAGTTGCGAATACTGTGCCATTGAAGAAGGCGGGGAGTACTTCTCCTCCAACCTGCTGGTAAGGTGGCGAGAACGGTAGGTCGTAGAGCAACCTGAGCCAGAGAAGCTCGCCGGAATCTGCTTTGAAGGCTGCGAGCCGCAGCTGATATCTTGCTTGAACTGAGGTGTCGAACAGAGGGGCGAAGACCATCCCTGAACCGGCAGTCAAGCCCCCGGTCACTCCGGAATGAGCTTGGGTGGGCACGTAATGCCACTTGAGGGCGCCGTTGGCTGCATCGAGCGCAAAGATACCCTTCGCAATCGTACCAACGTACACGGTTCCATCGTAGACTAGTGGAGCACCTTGCAAGATACCGAAGTTCGACACCGGGTAAAACCAACGGACTGCTCCAGTCTCTCCGTCAAACGCGTACACGCCTTCTTCGTCAAGAACAATGAACACAACACCTCCCTCAACAGTCGGCGAGGTGATAATAGCACGAGAAGCAGGTCTAGACCACACTAGACTGCCCGTGGACTTGTCCAAGGCGATTAGTGCGCCCGCGCCTGTCGTGTAAATGTCATGTTTGGTGCCGTTGGGTTGTGGAGGAGGCCCAAGGTAGGATACGGGAACGTAGACAAGGTTCTCGGAAACAGCAGGGGAAGTGCCGCCCATGATTGTACCATGCGTGTCGTAGACCCATTCCGTAGAACCAGTCGCTTTGTCCAGTGAGAAAACCTTACCGTAGTCCTGAAGGTACTGACTCGTCGCCACGAAGACCCGATCTCCGCTCACAACGGGGACCGAGTCCAAGGACGTGAAGTTGCGTAACCATTGTATCACGAGTGGAGGTTTCAGCGACGCAGATGTTGCCCAAGTGTGTGAGGGATCGTGTCCTAGCATCGGCCAATCGTTGTCGCTTGCCGTCTGAGCGCTACCTTGGCCTGCTGAGATCAAGAGGGTCAGGAAAACGACTGAAACGTACACTTGGAGCTGCTTCATCGTGTTTTGCTCCGACTTGATTCGTAGATGGCTGAAGCCCAGAGGAACAGTAGAGGAGCGAATGCCACCTTCACAGCGTAAACCGAAAGTGCAAGTAACATTGCGATCTTCGGAACAATCAGCCAGCCAAAACCTGAGGCGAACCATCGTAATCCTAGAAACACCGTTTGACTAATCGGCACCGCATCAGCCAACGTGAAGATCAGACCAACGATCAGGGCATACACAATAACATGTGTCAATTGGTTGCGTGCCATTCGAACGGCGTCGCGCATCGCTCTCAATGCGTCGTGTCCATCCGATGCAACCGCGGTCAAAGCGAACCAGTAGAATACTGCGATCGGCACCGTAAGGAAGACGTTGCTAACCCAGCCGGATCTGGTGTTTCCGAGATTGAACAGATCGGGGAAGTTCAAGATGAACTGCCAAGGATCTGTGCTCGACGCGAAGAACCATGAGATGGAATCAGCTGGAAGCGTGGACATGTTAACGATGGCGATTGTGAGTGGAACGGAGACGAAGCTGGAATAGAACCATCTTGCGCTCACAAGAAGACCGAGATATACCAAGGTCACGACGAGAAACGAGGACCACTTTCCACTAACGCTGTACCCCAAGTCCTTCAGTCGGATTCTTCCATATCTCAGTATATTCGTTGACAAGGTTGCCTCTGCTATGACGCAGAGGAATGAAAAGGGAATCGAGATACCGAGCAGCACATATGGAACGAAAGAAGATGCAATGATGTCCGACCCCGCTATGGTTGATCCCCAAAGTATGAGAAAGATCGAACTCGACACCACTAGAGGGGGCAGGAGCAAGCCAATCCGGTAATTGGCAAGGCCGAAGCCCACAACAAGTCTCATGTTTGCTCGGTGCGAGAAAGTAGATTCTCGTTTGCTCGGTGGGACATGAGGGCAGTAGTTCTGCATCCATCTGAATGTGCGAATCATAGCTCAAACCCTGATAGAATTTTCTCGAAGACTGTTTTCGCCAACTCGGGTGGCGGTAGGCGAAGCTCCTTAGTTGATAGTGTGATGCCTCTTTCTTGGGCTTCTTCTAGGATTGTCTTGACCCACGATTTGTCGAACTTGCATTGCTCACATTCCTTGTCGTGAGCGTACCAAACCTTGATACCGTGCTTCGGCGAGTAGGTTACAACAACCTTGTGATCGAACTCTGGGCTGTAGCCAAGCAGAATCCCCTTCTCAACATCCATTCGCCTCACTTGGATTCTGTTTACCTCCGCCGCTTCGTTCAGAGCCTGAACAACCTTGTTTCTTGCTGCGTTCAACATGATGTGCACAGACTGACGACTGACATCAAGCTCGCGGGAGATCTCAGATTCCCTAAACCCGCGACGAGCAAGGCTCCACATTTCACGTTGACGTGGTGTGAGGTATCCCCACCGTAGCATTGTTATCCGATGTCATATAACGTTATATGACATACAAAAACCTTGCTCCCCGCCTACAGCCTACTGCTGCAGGAACTGCGGACGTACTTCGCACCTCCCGGTAACAGGGACGTTGTCGAACAGAAATGGGTGAAAGACGCTATGAACAACTTTGTCAAAATTCGTCTTGCCAGAAAGACGAACGAAAACGACCGTTTCGTGATCGAATTCAAGAAAGTGAGAACGGAAGACACCACACTTCAGTTCTTTGCAAAGAAACTGTACGGCGATCTACAAAGCCTCGATGCCTATCTCGAAAACAAACGAGTCTCGACAGACACAACCGATGGCGCGTTGACCCAGGATTCAAGTTGACATATAGGTACGCAATCTACGGTGTATGATTTACGATGTCGATGGCTGCTACGTTCGTTCTTTTGACCTCAAGGCCGGTTCACCTTTTGTCGTTTGTACCCAATGAAATCTGATCTCTCTTTTGTCGGAACTGGGATGGATTCCGACAAATCCCGCCCTGATGAGCTGATTCAGTACCAAGACAACCTCTTCCACCGGGCGACCTAACGTCTTTGTTAAGTCCATCCATGTCAGTGGTCTTGAAAGAGTTTCGTGAATTTGCAGCGCTAGCTTAAGGTGCCTAATCTCTTTGGGAAGATTTGGGATTCTGTAGAATTCATCTCTCGTAATAGGCAATGAAACGTCTTCTCCGGAACCAAGTAGAGCCGGCGTATCATGTTAAGTCGATTATTCGTGTTATCGGAGTTGGCAAGGTGACAGTTCCCTAATAGCTGAAAGGAGAATTCAATCGACCCAAAGGATGTGTGCATCGACTGGACCCTGAATGGAATGCTTTGCAAACCGAAATAGAGCAATGCGAGCTTTGCCGGAAGCGCTTTCCAGAACTCGCTGTCAATTGCCCTCCTGGACACATTCCACCCAAGAGCCCTCCCCCGAATCCGGTCAAGGTGCTATTCATCGGAGTCGCACCACCCGAGAAGGGTCGTCACTTCTACACAGATCCACAGGACAAGTTGAGAAGGGGGCTCTTCAGAGTTTTGAAGGAATTGGGGCGTCCGTGCGACGGTGTTGATGATCTAGATTTCATACCGTTCCTGAATAACCGCTTCTTTCTGCTCCACACTGCAAAATGCGCCATAAGAGGAACCACGAGTCCATCTCTTCCTATGTCACAGTTTTGTGCAAGTCACCATCTGAAAAGGGAAATCGAAACTCTCCTTCCGACGGCTGTGTGCTGGCTTAGTAGCAATGTCGGTCACCCTGTGTGTCAATCCCTGAGTCGAGAATGGGGTGTGACGAACAATGTACCTTTTGGAAAAGTGACTCCGGTACCTATCAAGGGGCGCAGCGTCTACTTCGTCGCAACCTATTGGCCGGGGCGTGGCTGGGAAAAAGACACGAAAGTTCACCTGAGTGAACTGTTCACGATGCTCTAGCCATTGGATCAACAGTCTGGTGATCGCGCACTGTGTCCCTTCGTGACTAACGATTAAAATCCCTCTTCACAGCTAGTTTTGATTATGGCAACTGTAATGGTAACCGCCATTTCCCAAAGGGAACTCGATGAAACCTACAAGAGATTGGCACCGAAATATCAGGGAAGAAAAGAGGATTACTTCACCCTTCTCTACTTGGAAAAGGAATTTGCTGTTCCTGAAGGACAGGCGTTGCAGCAGATTTCCTTTTACGGGAATGATTATGGGGTAGATGGATTCTATTTTGACGGGCCAGAACGGAAAAACCTGTATCTACTACAGTGCAAGTGGACGAAAGATCATTTCCAATTCAAAGGGACGCTTGAAAGACTAATCAGCCAAGGTCTCGAACGCATCTTCGGCAATCTTCAGACAGATCAAAATGAGAATGCGTTGCTTAACAGGCTGAGAAATTTCGTATTTCAAAACAAGAACATCATAGACCAAGTCTGGGTTAGGCTCATCTTCAATGGTGACGTATCTGTAGCGGCTGGTAGTAGGCTCCTGACAGACTACCTAGAGGATCTTCAGAGTAAGAAGTACGTACTTGAGGAATTCTTTCAACGCAAAGTAGACCTTCGTACAGTCTTCATGTCCAATACAACCCTAAGATTGTCCAGTCCCCAATCAGTAGTTGCCGCACATAAGTACACGATTCCGAATTCAGAACCATTGAAAGTTGCTCGATCGGATGGAACCGCAAGAATGATGATTCATCTAGTTTCTCTGAGAACTTTGCTCGACATGTACCTTGACTTCGGAGAAAAACTGTTCGAACGGAACATTAGGTCGAGTTATGGATTCACTCAGGCCCAATCCATGGTCAATAACAGAATCAAGAAATCGTTGATACAGAGTGCGATAGACGGAACACAACAATCAGAGGATTTTGCGTTCTTCCATAACGGGGTAACGATGAAGGCAAGTAGTATTCAGGAAAACAATGGAGATATTGCGCTTTATGAACCGCGAGTGCTCAATGGCGCCCAAACCATTGCTTCCGTTAATGAATTCTATCAAGAACACAAAGCGAAGAAGGATATCCTCGAACGGCTCGAGCAGATAAGAGTAGTAGCGAAGATTGTCGTGTCAGAAAACGAGAGCTTTGTCAGAAACGTAGCGATCAATAACAACCGACAAAACCCGATTGAGCCTTGGCACCTCAGAGCAAACGACAAGATTCAACTCGAACTCGAAGAGCGTCTTGCTATGCAGCTAGGAATCTACTATGAAAGAAGAGAGAATTCATTCGCCAATGAGAAAGACGCAGATCTACTGTCAAGAGGAATAACGCAAGACAAACCAATCAAAATGAAGGCGCTAGGACAAACGCTTCTTGCACTTCAGGGACAGGTCGGCCGGATGTCCCGAATTGGAGAAGCATTTGAAACCGACAAGCAATACCATGAGATGTTTCGTGACAAGTACTTGACTACCGACTTGAGGAAACTCGTGCTATTCTATAAAATTCAAAACAGGTTAAACAAGGTTCACTCTGCGATTGAAGCCATGGGTGAGGAGAAGTACTCCTATGTATGGAAGGCAAGATACTTGACTTGGGCCGTCCTAGTCCAAGCCCTACTTAATGACCCCAATTTCGATCACTATCTTCAGGAGCACGGGGCTGATATGATTGTTCAGCAAGAGTACGGAAACACGCTACAGAAAATCGGAACTTCGAGGATACGGCCCATCTATTCTCACACGTTCAGAAAGAATCCTTACTCAAGCGATTTGGAGAACGATAAGTTTGGCTTCTTACGAAGGAGAGCGACATTTGATGATTGTATGAAGACTGCACGGAAGAAATACCGGTGGGATTTCCTAAACGTCTAGCCACAACCCCGGTGGAGTTGAACTGTTCCTTCGGTCACGGAAATCTTCTTGCTTTCCAGAGTCAATGGGGGTTGATGCGTGCAGGTCCGTCAGCTGACCTAATTCTCCTCCTTCTCGGTTTTGGTCAGTACTTGGCAAGCAGTTGTTTGCCCTTTTCAGTTATGACAAATTGATTCTTTCCAATGTCTCTAATGTATCCTCCGCGTTTCAGGAAACCGTAGATTACGTAGCGTAGGGTCTCGTCCCACCGTTGCCTTCCGCCCTTCAGAATTGCTCTATCCGCTGGTGAGAAACTGGGCGACATGGCGCTGTAGAACTTATCGACGATTTCTTTCGCTTTCAGTGGTCCTTGTGCAGCTTCAAGAATGTGAAGCGTTTCACGTTTGTAGTCTGTGCTTGTTAGGTGTGCACCTTCAATTCGTTTTGTTGCTTGTTGAACAGCTCTCTTGATTTCGGGTGTTGCACCCTTCAGTAGGATTTCGAAATTGTCTCGGTATTTTCTAAGTTCTTCATAGCTTTCCGAGCCAGGTTTTCCTATGGTTAAACGAATGTAGTCTCGTTTACCGGTCTTTGCTGGTTCGCCCATTTCATGGAATATCTTTGATGGCAATACCCAAACGTCTTCGCTGCGGATGGTTCTCAGGTAACATATGATGTAGAAGGTCTCTCTTGGGTTGAACTTCCGAGCCAAGAACACTGGGCTGTCCTCACGATACTTCACTTGGATTTCCTTGTAGTTTCCTTCACCTACGTCAACCAGACAGTCAATGCCGGTGTCTATCAGCGGCGTGTATATCGTGAATCCTTTCTCAAGCAGCTTGCCGAGAACGTTAAGCTCTGCCTGCTTGCCCTTTACACTGGAATCAAGGTCTTCTTCAGACTCGACGACCGGCTCCATAAGAAATCATACTAATGCCCTTTGTACAAAGCACTTGCTCTTCTGAGCCCCTCAGGGCACTGGACGGGGCACGCACGGTATACATTCTACAAAGTTATCTTGAAAACCACACGTGCAATCACGCTGAAGAGAGTGCCGAAGAGCCGGGTTCCGAAGGCCGCAGACTTGGGAACTTTTCACCGCCTGCTGGACGGTTCGTGAACTTTTTCGCACCTCATGGAAGATTTGTGAGGCTGGTTTCAGTTTTCGCCGAAGCCGCCGCTTCAAGAAATCACGAGCGGCTTTCACATCAGGCTTTTTCTTGTAAAACTGTCTGTACGCATCAAAGAGGGGGGCAGCGAGTGGTGAGTGATTCGTATTTGCCTTAACGATCTTCAGATTTTCACTTGCCATGAACTGACCTAGATGTTTCAAGCAAATCAGGCTTTCGAATCTTTGTTCCCCCTAAAATGCTCCTTCTGATGTAGCAGAATCACGTATACCATTCATAGTCTAGCTTGGTGCGTTTTTGCGAGTGTGGAGATTGTATTCAACAGATACGCGGTTGCCAAGTAGACCATTGCGCGGGGACATATTTTATCTTCATCACAAGCGCAACTCTTCACTACCCGGCCGAATACGGCTCAAACCCACGATATTCGAGGGTTCGAATCCCTCCGGGCCCACCATATCGTCGGGTTCGATGCCACTTTTTGCACGACGTTGAGATGGCGGAACGCTGAAAATTGGGGGGAGTTTGGGTGCAAGACCAAAGTTTCCCTCTAGTCCTATGGAGGATGAATTCTACGCTTCTAATGCTAGGTTGGAGAATCGACGGAAACAGCTACAGGCGCTTCAGGGCAGCCGAGCTCCTCAATTATGGAGTCTAAAAGCTTACGCATCTGGAAGGCGAAACCTATCCAAACTGTTAGTATCCCAACCCAAAATGTAGCCAGGAAGAAATTTGGAGCGGCTTGCACGACTTGAGCCATGGCGTATGCAGAGGTCGAAGTTGGCGAAGAATGAGTCAAGCCATCGACTACCGCTACGACTCGTGTAAGCATGCCCGGTGAATGTTCCGCGAGCATCTTGGGCTCTGAGGCAAACACGACCATGCAAGGAAGAATAATTCCAACGAGGAACACAAGGGTTACTTGGTCTTCCCTATTCACCTTCTATACCTCGCATTTAATCTGATTCCGAGCTGGTATAAACCTACTCCAAAATCACGCAACATCACCATGATGATGCAATTCTGGCCGACGTTACTGGCAAATACTCAAAAACCAGATGCGTGACCGACTTTCCTCAGCTTCTCGTTCTAGCGGAATGAAGGGCAGCCTCACGCACGCGAAAAAAACTCTTCGCGTGCGTTCACGGTCTGAACATGCTCAAATATACGGTCTATGCAAGATAAGTCCATCATAGTAAAATGATTGCCGCGATTTATCTGCACCTACCCTCCCATTCTAGACTCGCAACCGAGATTGTCGACAAGTATCCCCCCATGTTTCTGTGATCATTCTGGCTACATGGAATGTTGGTAGGTTCAGATTCTATGCGAGTGACGGTCAAATTTTGGGCTTAGGAATGCTTGCTCAATGCGATCCCCAAGCCCTCAGCCTCAGAGCCAGCGGCGTCTGGCAAAACTGGTTGAAAAAAGATACTAGCTTAGGGCTTCCGTCGTTTTCGTGTCCGTCGAGTTGGCACACGCATGGCGACTGATTCAAATGGGTATGGTGGCTCAGGCACTGGATCGCGTAGGTTCCACTTTTGGTTAGGCCACTTCTTCTTCACGGCGTCGAGGTGTGCTTCGGCGGCTTCCTTGGACAGACTCCTGCCCATCAAGTCGCCGCCAAACAGTCCACTATATTTGTCTCTGTGTGTTTCTATGTGCGAGCCGGTGGCTGGGTCACGTGTTTTCACTCGATCTTTGGTTATTGTCTGAAGTCTCACCATTTTGCTCTTCTGTCGAACTTTCTTCAACTCTCTCCCTCCTCCTCATAGCGGGAATTGCGAAAAGTCTTGCGGTTTGTCTGCGACGCGCATGTTGTTGCGGCGTTCCGCCAGTGCTTCCATCAGTTGTTGGCGTGTCGCTTGCTTTCCGGTTGCGAGCTGCGCTATGACCTCGTTTTGCGCTATGCGGCGCATGGTCCGATAATTGCATTTGTGTTGAGACCGACCCTTCGGCATTCTGCCGGGAGGGATAGATGGTGTCCGCTATCTGGAATTGTTCGAGGGTCATTCGTCCCTCAGCCAAAGCGTTAGCTCTCTCAGTGATTCTGTGGTCGAAGTTGCCGCGGTACGAATTCTCCCAAACGAAAACCGTCGAATTCTTGAAAAGGTGTTCTAGGACTGGCGTTTCCTCGTCGACGTGATCGGCGAAGTAGAGGTTGAGCGTTGTTGTTTCCTTAACGGTTTCAGTTACGGTTTGCATCAAAACACCTCCAAAAGCTCTTTTCGCCCTGCTAAGTTAGAACTCATATTATCGCAGTTATCGGACCGAAAGCGCAGTTCAGAGTTTACGGATGGGGGTTGCAGGGCGAAGGTAAGGGCGAGTTATCGATTGATGATGTCTCAAAATTCTAACAGGTTATCCGCTGTTCTTGAACTTCGTACGACAACACAACGCCCTAGGCTAGACTATCCGTTACCCTTTGTCGATATGAAACATAGTCGGTGTTTGCCTATGCTGGGGAAAGAAAGCAAGGTACGTAGTGGGTCCGTTGAAGCGCGATTGGCTTGGCTTGAAGAGGATGTGAGTACTTTGGGCTTTAAGGAATGAGCGAGAAAGTACCTGCCCCTCTCAAGCAAGGTTAGAGGGCTCATAATGGAGATGGATGATTCAATGCCCCGATGGAGAGGAGTCGGACAATTTGAAATTATATCGAAACTGGTTGAAGATGAACTGAAGGCGCTTTAGGAATATACTCCGTAGCTTCAAGGATAGCTTCTATTCTTCTAGTGCCGTTCGGAGAGGATTATACGAAATCGGAGAGGCTGGTTGGGTTCATTCGGAGTTTGATGTTCATGGGGTCGAAGACCTGTGAGAGTGACGCGAATAGACTGAGGGCGTAGTCGTCCACGTCGATCTCCTTCAGATTCGCCTGTACGGTTGGTTTGACGGTGAACTGCCTGCCCTGTAACCTGAATGGAAGCACCTTCACAAATCCAATCGTGTCCCCCCGATCGGGCCGCTTTCCCTGCCACTCAAGCAGCCAAGCCGCTTGGTAGGGCTGCGCAAGTCTCTTCGACCGTAACTTCTCCGCCGGCTCCTCCCTAAGCTCAACCCGGTATTCTAGGTCGGCCAGACTCACGGACCTGCTCCGAAGCCGGTGAATTGATTCGGCAACTATGTCGGACAGATGCAGTTTGGCGGATTCGAATTCGGTGGGTGACCGGCGTCCTTGGGCCAGTTGGGTTAAGCATTGTTGGAAGGTTTGATGGAAGAATCCGGGTGAGTTGGATTTGGCGATGGCTAAACCTTTGATTTCCGGTTCTCCGTTAGGTAGGATGCCGAAGTAGGCTTTGATTGTGCTGAGGACGCAGACCGAGTAGACACGATCATAGGCCAATTGGAGCCTGAACTTACTACCGACCTCTTGAATGAGCTTCCACGTCTCCTCCCCAGTTGGATTGTCTAGGAATAGACTATCCGTGTCGGAGTACTTCGGCCTGAGGTCCATCTTCTTCGCCAAATCCCATGTGGATTGGAGAACGAATCTTCCGTAAGCTGTGATCGCCTCGCCCAGAAGTGGACTGGCTAGGCCGTGAATTCGGATTGTAACGCCGTAGCAAGAGACGAGAAATAGTTTCAAGATTCGCGATGCGGCCACAACGTTACCGTCCGACTCACCTGCTGTTTTAGTCTGGGGTTTGTAGACCTGCAGACGCAGATCGCGGAGAGCGCCTACGAGTGCAGAGTAGACTCCACGTCGTTTCGTGCAAACGTGTAGTTGTGGTTGGCCGGGCACCTGGTTGCTTCGGCATTCTGGGTGGGGGCATTGGATTGTCTCATACGAGAGGTTGAATACGTCGATACAACCCGGGTAGAGAGATTCGAAATCTAGGACGTGCATGTTGAAGTAAGTACCCGGCTCCGGCCCGATTGCTAAGGCTCCCGTTACCTGCTTTCTCGTGTCTCCGAGTTTGAGTTCTTCAGGGTTGGGGATGAGGATGTTATGGGAGCGGTAGTAGGTGTTGAGCATTGAACGGATCCAGTCGGAGACGGAATAGTTTCTGTAGGTTCGGTTTAGGGGCAGGTTCGCTAAGCGGCTCAGAAGAAATGCATTATAGTAATCCTCCTCCGAGCCCACCTCACGCAGATTGAGCCTCTCTTCAGGAATCTTGGGTACGGGTTGGCTGACGTAGGCGTATGCCTCCTGTAGCGAAGCATACTTGAGTGGGTCACTTCGGCTGATCCTTCCGAACAATTTCTCAAAGCGAGAACCATCCTCGCCAACTAACGAAGCATCCGGAACCCAACCGTGATCGCTGAAACGGTGGAGGATGCCGAACCGAAGGCCCTTATCATATGCGTAGCTGAGGGCAGGATCAATGTCCAGCTCCCAAGCTTTGGTGTCTTTCGAAGGTTTCTCTGTGTAGGTGACCTTGTATAGTGTCAACTCGTTTCCTGTAAAGAGGTCTATCTTCTTGACGGGTTCACCCTGCTTCTGCATAGTGAGGTAGTATGGGTGAAAATCTCTTTCAACCCATTCAATCGATTCCAAGTCGAGTGAAGTGATCAGCCTGAGAGTGACTAACCCCGTCTTGTAGCTGGCTCCTACAAGCCACGCAGATTGACCCTCGAGAACCAAGAGCGCACCTCCCTTTGATCCTGGATAATTGGTTCTCTTTAGGCTTGAAGGAAGCGATGTTCCACGCCGAAATAACTGGAGATCGTGATTTCAAAAGTCTGAAGGGATGGATTCTTCATACGTCTCTACCATTAAACCACCGCAATATCTCCCGCTTCCAGCTGTGAATACGATTGGAATTCTATCAAGGATCTTCTCGTTGGGGTGGTTCTTGATCCAATCCCGTATCTTCTGGTCGACCTCCAACCAGATCCCGCCCGCAGATTATGACCCCAACTCGTTTCCTAGCTTTGGCTTTCATATTTTGACCATCACAGCGAATGGGACGAATTTTCTTCAATCATATGGTCTAGAGCCTCCGGAAGAAGCGCGCTGCCTTTCTCTCTTCCGCAACGTTTCAACGTCGCGAGGTTGAGGCTTAGGAGGGACGGCTGCAGGTTTTTTGTAGCCGGCGCGTTGCACCTTCATGAGCTCATCGGCTGTGATGAACCCTGTCTCCTGCTGCTTGAACTGGATCGCACGCACTTCGCCCATGTCATAATCCGGGAGCCTGACGTGGAACACAAGTTCGTCTGCTCTCCCCTCAATTTCCAATCCCAAGAGATCGTAGTCGTCTGAGAGGGATAGAAAGCGGCGGATTATCTTAATCCGGTCTGATGGCAAGGCAACTTCCTTGGATTCTACCTCCGCTTGATCGCACCATTGGCAGATCCAGGTGACATTTCTTACCAGAGCGCTGGGAACCTTGAGTTTCTCTGGAGTGGAGTAGCGGCAGCCGCAGGAACTCTGTGGAGTTCTGGCATTACAGGTTTTACACCATCGCTCCGCGCGGATAGTGTAGTTACCGTTGAATGGCATAGAAGTCGCTCATCTTAGGCTTAAGTTGCAGAGGTTCCTCGCTTCGCGGTACGAGTTCGCCGCTATCTACGGAATAGCTTTCATGGCACCAATCGCAAATGAGCCAGTTATCTAGAGGTCCGCCACAATTCGGGCAGCGACGGTTGCGTACTGAGTCGATCTCCGCTTTACGCATCGCCATGTGTTCAGCGACCGGGTCACGCTCGATCTTCAGCTGCCTCAGCTTTCCGTCCATGAAGCGGTACTCACGTTTGCATGAGTCGCAGCGGAAGTCAAACTCGTATGCGTCACGTCCCTGATGTAACCGCTTATTTCGGCTTATCCAGACTAATGGCTTGTCGCATTCGAAGCAATTAGTGGCGTTGCTTTCAATCTCCAACTGTACTCAACGTCGCAAGTACAATGGGTCGGCCCGTAACGGTACAAGTTCATCGTTTTCCAGTTCGAACCATAGATTGCAATTGTCGCAACGTTTTAGCGGATAGTTCTCTTGTCCAAGAAGGTCAGTTTGACATTTCGGACAGTTCAAATTTGAATTCACGTTTCTTGCCGTAGATTAAGCAATGAGATAATGACTGAAGGAAGGAGCACGTCCGCTCTCAGTGGAGACTGAAAGTAGTATCTTGGGTCTCGTGAGAGATAACTGAAAAAGCCGCCCGCGCGTAGCGGACAGGGGGATTGCCGTTGAGCTATGTTGCCCCAATCTGTGGCCACGTTTCCAGCATCAGAATGGTGTTGGGTAGGGCGTTTTTGAGGTTGCTTAGTGTTTGGTCGCAGATTACGTCGGTGAGCAAAACACGATCGACTTGCCGCGGGTTTCCACGGTTGGTTTCAGTTTGGATTGGTGTCCTGTAGGTTTGGATATTTTCTCTAGCTAAGGCATACAGGATTCTTTCCCTCTGCCTTTTCCCATGCCGTGGGCCGTCTGCGATGATTGTGCGGAATGGGAACTGCTGGTGCCATCTTCCGTCCAGCAAACGATCTCCCCATTTTGAGTAACAGCCACAGTGGCATGGCTTGGAGCCGCCCTGCTGCAGGAAGTAAAATGGGACTTTTGCGTTTGCGCACTGATCACGTATGTCCCGGAAGGCATCGAGCGGGGTGTCTCCAGGCGGAGCCTTTGGCGGCCGCGGGTGCCACCTATCAGATTCACCGCCGCAGTGAACCAGCCTCACTTGGTTCCCGCCCAAGTATTTGTGTAGGCTTGGTAGCGGTTCGAGGAGGGGTTCTGCGCTCAGCCATCTGAACACGCATGGAATTTTGTTTAGGAGGTCGATCCGCCAGAGGTATCGTGGGCTTTCTACGGTGACTCCGAGGTATACGTTGGGGTAGCCGTTCGGATGTTCTTCCGTAATCCAGTCGGGCGGCAGACATTTGTCGGGGTGGGTGAGAATCCGTTGCGGTCTCTTGGTGAGAATGTTGTAAACAATGTTTGGTGTTCGACGAATTACTTCCCATGCTCGTGGTCGCCAGGCGTCCGCCCAGTTGATGAAAAAGTCGCTGAGTGAGCATGTGAAGACGAGGTCAGGGCGCTTCCCCCAGTGCAGTGGCGGAGCATCGTTGATGTTCGTTGCCGGGTCTATGCCTTTCGTTGGGGTTGCCACGTTCGGGTTGTATCGAGGACGGAGGCTGCGGAAGATGTAACAATTTTGGCAACCTAAAGAAACTTTGAAACATCCAATCCACGGATTCCACGGTCTCGTTGTTGTTGGGCCTCTATGCTCGGTCTTCTTTCTTCTTAACCGCAAGTTGTTTCCGCTGATCTTCAATTTTCTTCCTCCTTGACCGCTTGTCGTACGGAATTAAAACGGCGACACGTAGTGTTCTTCTCCTCGGTCGGTCGAAGAGTGTTGTGTTCCCTTGCCGGATGAAGGAGGGTGACTGTGGTGAGTGCTTGGTGGCAGGGCTGACGTTCTGCTGAGTTGTGGTTTTCGAGCTGGGGGGGGCAGGCGGGGCACTGAAAGTCGGCGAGGATTTCCCACACTTCTTCCGACGGCAGGATTTCTAGCATTTGTTGCACCTTTCCTTGATGGTGAGGCAGTTTGCGGCTTTGCCTACACGTTTCGGGGATAGTGCCTGCAATGACATCAACCAGTGCGCACGCCAATGTGGTGGCCGTTCTTCGCGATAAAGTTTCAGGTTGCACGAACCATCGGGCACATGGCAGAAGGTTGCATTATCACTAATCGTTCGCCTCCTGGCAAACGATTATCAAATTGGAATCGATCTTTTGCGACGAAATGTGAGGAGGAGTTTGCGGAAATGTTATGGAGGAGAGGAGAGAAGGAGGGTGTCGTATTGAGAAAAATCATAGAGATGACGCCGAAGAAGTTGGATCAGGCCGTTCGGGCAGCTGACAGGAAGTGGCTCGCAAAACACGTGGCAGAGGGTGTCGCTTTAAAGAAGGAAGAAGAGACGAACCTGCGCAAATTCATCGCGAAGTTGAAGTGGCCCCCAGCAACGATTCGGATTAGTTGTGCCTGCGGGCGTACAATCCGTGTCCCACGTATCATGACGAGAGATGGCGCGGAGATTTACCAAGACATTTGCCCCAATTGCAGCACCCTCTGGGAAATCCACGGCACAACAGTCTCCGGAGGCTGGACCAAACATCATAGCCGAGAGCTAGTTCCCCCGATTATGAGGTCGATAGTCTGGCCCAGTCGGCATCCCAAGCTTGGAAGACAAAAAGCGGGGACCAGTACGAGGAGATAACCGCGATTCTTGTCCTCCAACTACATCGGCTTGCTCATGTTGGTTCCGTCGTGCTGGGAGCTGTTGCGGGACTGTACTGAATCAGGAGAGTAATTGGCTTGTAGGAGTGCTTGGCAGTGTAACGCGTGGTCGCTTGGGCGATTTCCGATAACAGCATGTCTCTATCGTCACCCTCGAGTCCTTGATGATTTACAGTGACGTTCTTCGCCAGGACTGGTGAGGTCTTGAAGTTGAGAGTTAGGATGCTTTCTACTATCTTAGCCTGAGGGAGGATTCTTCGCCCCGCTCGCGTGAGCTCATACATGTCCTCGTTCTTCTGAAGCCACCCTAGCTTTTGAAGTGCTTTCAGGTTCTTGGCAAGTCCCGCGCCGCTGATGCCTACTTCTCTCTTCAGGTGGCGGAACCGAATCGGCTCTGCACAAAGCTGAATGATCTTTTGCGTCTTCGAGATACGAACGAAGACGTTCGCCAGTTTACTCAACTAAACCACGATACGGTAACTATACCAAGGTATAGTAAATGTTGGCCCACGTGTCAAAGTTGGCCCGTTGACATCTGACACCTTACATGTCTTCTGCAGTGTAAGTTGGACGATTGCGAGGCTTATTCCTCGAATCAGCCGAAATCGTGCTAAATTCGGTAAAATGCTAATGTGGAAGGCGCAGCGGCTGAGAGCCCTAAGAAACTAGGCGGTTTGAGTCTCGGAAATTTGGAGGTGTCAAAGTGTAACGGTGAGACCGATTGGAGGTGTCAAAGTGTTGGCCAAGAGCGGTTGGGCGTGGCAAGCGGAGCCCGGTGACACTAGCGCGACTCGGATGTCCCGTATTATCACGTAGCGTGCGTGACGTGTGTGAGTTGAGCAAAGTGTAGAAAAGCGTAGGCGGGTTGGCTTTGGCTGTGGGGTTGCTGGGCTGGATCTTGAGTGGGTTGGTTTCAATCATAGCCAGCAGCTGTCGGTACTTGCAGTAGTAGTGTGGTGGTAGTAGTTCCAGATATGACCGGTACAGGGATCTGGCATGCTGCGGAGAATAGCTACAACAAGGAGCTGCCGGCGAATGAGGCACGGAAAAGAGTGTTGACCAAGGATAAGCAAAGCGAAAACAAAGCAAAAGCAACCCAGCAAAGCGAACAGTGAGGCTCAGTAGCATAAAACAGATGTGGTAGTACAGATGAGTATAGGCTCAAAAGCAAACCCAAAGTGTCGAGCGCGTCTTGGACATGAATGTGTTAACGGGTGCGGTCTTTGGTGTCTCATGGCCGCCCAGATCCCGCTGCAAAGCAACACCCGCTTAAATAGCGACCCTAAAAATCACGGCCGTACGCAACACCCGCCCACCACCCTTTGATATGAAAAGCGCAATGTGTTAATGCTTTTCCTTCCGGTCTGTTGTCGCCTTCTGCTCTTGTTGTTGAGAACTGTTGTGATAGACCGAAAGGTTATTGTAGTGGCAGTGTCAAATATCTACCTGTGTACTACTGTGTACGACTGAGCGATATGACGGAGATGCCCTCGGGGGCAGTTTCCTGACTTTTCAATTCCCAAGCGACCTCGGAGGTGGTCGAAGAATGGTCTTGACTTTACGTATCGCGCCGGCGTTGTGGGCGAAGGTTTCCGTGAGGCAGCCGGAGTTTGATCAGACGGTGCAGAAGTTTATGGACGAGGGTGTCTGTTGGATGTGTGACCAGCCAAGCTTGCAACGGAAATCCGGTACGGCTTCTGGAAAGATTCGGCATGTGATCGAGGCCAACGGTTACGAATTTTTGTTGGAAAAGCCGTGTGTGCCGGGCGCGGAATGGAACTATGATGTCATCCACCTACAACCCGTCACCTTGAAGGAAGGGCGAGGCGCAAAGCTACAGGATGAGATAGTAGTTTACAAACCTGATGAGGCTCCGGCGCGACAGGATCGTGTTGACCCGTTCGTTCGTCGGCTCGTTGAACCAGATCGTAATGGGGTGAGACAAGAGTTTGCCATCGTGGTCAAGGCTGCTCGGTTCAAGCCGTTGGCTAGTTATCTGAAAGCGCCGATTAACTTGGCGTGGCAACGGGTGAGGATGGGCCGCACGTATCAGCGGATATTTTGGGGTGATGATGTGCTCTTCCTACTCACCGCAATGCCGGCAGCAACAAGGGTCAGTACAGTAGAGGACGAAGAGAACCTCAACCGTGAGTTGGAGAGTGTGGATGCAGGTCGTGTCATCACCGACTCGTACGAACTCAAGAAGATCAGGGAGATGGCGGCCAAGTTCGGCGACACCCCCAACGAAACAGCAATCCCAGGAAAGTAGAAGGCTACGCCACACCCCCTGTAGCCTCTTCTACCTTTTTTATCGTGGGAGTTGGGGGCGCAATTTCTGGATAATGACTTGTTCATTGCGTGAGTCAACAACCAATAAAACTGGTTCATTGTCGGCGAAGGGGAAGGTTCCGGAGTCGATGAGTTGCGCGGGCACGTAGACCCAGCGCTGGCGATATTCTTTTCCGCGGCTCCTGATTATCTTCACGTTGATTTTGCCAGCTGCGTAGTTTACTTTCTTCTGGAACTGCTTCTGCTTCGCCACTTCCCCTTTCACGTCCCTTTTCGCTGACCCAGTTTATGCCCTCTCAGCGGTTATTAGGGTATGCTAGGCACAGTGGCCTAAAGCCGGTTTCTGAAAAACGGTCAGTAAAAGAAGTAATTTCGTCTCGGTTGGCTGACATGGCTTGTAAGGGAAGTGCGATCTCAAGGAGCAAGAAACACAACGAAGGTCTGATCCAGAGCTTCCGCTGGAACAATAGTAGAGGATCAGAGCTTACGCTAGGACGCAACAAAAAGGGCAGCAAATCGTCGTTGGTTCGGCCTAGTTACGGACGACGCTTGACGCAGCCGCATGCGGATTGGAAGGTTTACTCACTGACCTTCTGACTCAAGCACCGGCTTACCGTGGAGAAAAAACGAACATGCGATGAGGGATGGTTCTGTCAGGTGAGCTGAAAGGGAACTACGCTGTTGACAATGGCAGATCAATTCATGAGAACAACGGTTGGGCAAGCATTGGCTGAGGCGGGTGCACGGGTTGAAACTCAGATCAGAGAATTTGTAAGTTGCGAGACAGGGTCACACTGTGGACGGTGAAGAGGAGCAGATACGAGACTACCCCTTCAGCACTGTTGCCGACCAAGTACCAAACGGCGAATTTGTTCCGCATTAAAATTTAGATTTCGAGGTTTGTTCGTCCATATCCTCCCGGCGTAGAGTTAGTGTGTTCAAATGCCAAGAGGGGCGGACGAAACTACCTAACGTATACAGCTCGTTCACACACAAAAAACATCGTCTTGGAAAGGAATTAGCCACCTACTCGTCGCAGGCTTCCCTTTTGAAGGTACTCTCGCCTCAGAGCAGACGACTAGCTCAATCACTTGACCTTAAGCGCGGTCATCAAGAGCTGCGGACACCTTTCCAGGACTAAGCGCAAGAAAAAAATCGCGCAACAAAACACAGCAACCAGGTTGCTGAAACAGCATACGAAACGGATAGACCAAAAAATGCAGGTCATTTGACGGGAACATAGCGATTGATGGTTTCATCGATGCCGCCAATCCATGCCATGAATCTGTGCAAGTGTTGGAGGGCTTCGTGTTCCTCGTAGTCGTGTTGGTCGGGTGGTTCGTGGATTAGGTGCTGGTTTGTTAAGACTTCGACGATGTGTAGGAGGTGGTGTGCGATAAGTATGTTCCAGAGGTAGGGGTCGCCGTTTCTCATTTTGATCGGTTTGGAGTAGTCTACGAAGACGATTGCGTCGTATTGGCTGTAGGTTCTTGCCTGGTTTTCTGTGAAGCCCACGCGCATCAGGATTAGTTTCTGATCTTCTGCACCCTTCGCGGTTGACCAGTCGAACGTGATGAACGGGTGTTGAACCGGTTCAGTCTTCGTGTCTGGTAGTAGTTTGGGGGGTACCGCCGTCTTCCACGTTCCGCCGACCACCTTGATTTTGTAGTCTGGTCGAAGGGTGTCGTACCTTACTGTGAGGAAGCGGTAGAAGTCGCGGGCGAACCTGTCGAATTTTTCCTCAACTATAGCTTCCATTCTCTTATCACCTCCCATGAATCTCTAGGAGCGAACTGTTTGAGGTCGATTCGGTCGGCCTGCTGTTCGCCACGGTCGAGATAGCGTGCCTTGAACGCGAGGCCGGGGACGGTAGGGGACATCGACCTCATTTGGGAATTCTGTGCAATGGTTTGCTAGGGTAGAATTGCGTTCAGTAATTCAACATTGAGTTCGAGCAGGTCGAAGAGATCTTTCGCCTCCTCGCGGTTTCTTGGGCGCTCCCGCCCAAGCGGCCCAAGGTTGAAGTCTATGGGGAGAGGCGTTCCAGAATTAGTCTGCCAGACCAGCGCAGGGGGGCGGGGCTGTAGGGTCAGTTGCCGGTCGCGGAAGAAAGGCAGCAGCCTACGTGCTGCTTCCGAAGTCGACGTATCGGCCTGCGCGGAAGTATGGGGACTCGTGGAATTCTTCGCTGTCCACTATCGGGTTGAGATTCCCGTAGCCGTGTAGCGCCAGCGCCTTTTCGGTTAGGATGACCAGGTTGTCGAAGACCGCGTTAAATGCGCGCTCCGGGTCTGTCTCCCGCGGGTGGGTCATGGTCTGCTGGTTGAAACAGACGATCACATTGCCGCTTTGCATCACGTCTCCGAGCTCCGGGAAAAGGGTCTTGACCAAGTCGGGTACCTCCCTCTCAGTCATTGGTCCAGTGATTGCGAATACCATGCCGACGCGCAAGTCGTTATTGCTAGGGTCTAGTAGGTAGGGTTTGGTTACGCCGAGCAGTTGATCCCACTTTTCGTCGGCGACAACGATCAGCTCGATGCGTGACGGCTTTCTTCCTTCTCGGGCCGCCAAGAAGTCTGCGAAGTCTTGTGCGAACTCGTTCATGTTGATTGTCAGTGGCTTCCTCAACAAATAACTCATTCCACTTTCACCTCCTCCTAACTTGCTATTTGCCCTGCCGTCGCCATTCATGCTGCCATCTAGTGACAGCTGTCACTGCCCTCGAACGGTAACGAAACAGACTATGGGGGTTAGAGGTCGATTCGGTCGGCCTGCGGTTCGCCACGGTCGAGATAGCGTGCCTTGAACGCGAGGCCGGGGACGGTAGGGGACATCGACCTGACGTACTCGTTGAAGTGCTTGGTGGACGGTTCGGTCTCGGGTCTGTTCCGGTCCCACCTCGGCATCTGCTCGCGTGCCATGTTCAGGGCGATGTGGAGGCACTCGTGGGCGCAGACCCGCTGGGGTTGAGTCTCAAGCAGCCAGTTCTTGCTGCCCGCGCCCTTCCACACCGAGTCTGGCATCAGGATCAGTGCGTCATAGGCCGACAGCTGCTTCGCCACGCCGTCCGTGAAGGACAGAGCTGCGGTGAGGCGCTTCGACCGTAGCTCGGGGGTGAGGTAGTACCGTGGTCCCTCCTCCATCGTGCTGCCGGCGGGCAGGTATATCGACGGGAGGAACGAGAGCCCGCCGTACCCGTCGCTGGTCCACCGCTCGTAGGTGTTGTTCGCTGCCAGCCACTGGGCGTCGAACTCGGGGTTGTCGCCGTGACGCCCAGCGTACTGCCCTAAACCGAACCAGAGGCTGCTCCAAGCCGCTTTACCGCAGCGCAGAACCTTAACCCGCTTCACCCGCGCCCGAGCACCGGTGACTTGGACGCCACGCATGCAATCGTTGTCTCCGGTGTTTCCGTCGGGTGGCGGGCCGAGAACTATCGCGTCGGGAGCCAGCAGTGTCATTCCCTTGCGTGTCACCAGAAAGTTGAGGAAATCGTGGGCGAACTGGTCTAGCGGTCTGGCGGTAGAATATCGTTCAGCCTGTATAGTCTCATTCATAATTTTTTCACCTCCAAAAACTATTTGCCCTGTTCGTCTGACTCGGTTTGATGGCTAGAGTTGGTGACAGCGTGCCTTGTCATGTTGGCGTGACGTTTTGTAGAACGTTTAGAACAAACACTAGCAGACGGATAGGCTCATTTTGAGCTATGCGGAAGCTCATTGAGCTGCACGGGAGCCCATCTCATGTGACTTTTCAGTCGAGCAGGGCGCTAATTATGTCTTTGTCACAGGATTTAAAGCATCGTAATAATTGCGAGCTAGACTGAATTCGGGGAAACCGGATTCAGTGACCTAACGCCTCTCCTTGTGGCGGTCGGGTGTTGCCGGCTGGTGGGCAGATTGTGATTGTCGAGTTGTCGTTTGGGGTTTGGGTGGTTTCCGAGTTTGCTGGTTGTGCGGGGCCATCGTTCCCGTAAACGTCATGGAGGGAGCATGCGGCTACCGAGATTGTGACCTGTCCTCGTCCCACAGCGTGAATTAGGCCTCGTGTTACGTCTTGGGTGTATTGGTAGAATCCGGCTGTTCCGTTCAAGGTGACTTGGATGCCCTCGTACTCTTCCTGTCCTGCCGGGCCGTCCAAGAGGAATGATGCGTTTTTGATCGAGGCGGGAGTTCCCTCGGGGTAGGTCACGTGAAACTTGACCGTGACCGTTGTTTCCACCGTCGCGGTTTTTGGTGTCGCGTTCACTAAGTCCACGACCAAGGCGGTGTTGTAGGTCGGGCAGAAGCGGGTTGCTGCTGCGGCGGGGGCTGGCCGCGTGAGGAGGATCAGCACAGCTAAGGTCAGTGGTTGCAGCTGCACCGGCAGTTCTCCCTTCCGGCAGTCCTGTGTGCCTCGGCCCCTTTGGGGTGGAAGCAGAATCGGCACTCGCTCACGGGTTGTTCTTGCTCCGGCACTGCTGGGTCAGCTTGGTGATGTCCTCCGTGTGGATGCTCGTCATTTTCGCGTAGGCCCAGTAGCGCAGCCTCGACCGCGCCAGCTCCACCACCAACTGCTTTGGTTTGCGTTGGTCTATGATGCCTCGCCACCTCGCGTTGCCCTCCCTTTTGACGAAGTACCCGGCAGCCAGTCCTGCAATCCTTCTGCGGCATGCTTCGCGGTCGAGCCCCGCCCGCTTTGCCTCCCGAGGGTGTTTCACGCTGAAGGTGTTCAGCGGCTCCGTGAGGGTTTCATGAATCAGTGGTTCAACAACCTGTCGCAGTTCAACGCTCAGCTTTAGCATTTCTTGTTGCCGCTTTGCCTTGCGTCCTCGATCCGTACGGCCAGTATCAGTCCCGCGACTATCGCCGTGATCCCCGCCCCGGCACTGTAATAATAAATTGTGAATTGCGGCAGAAAAGTTGAAGAGATTCCGGCTGCCGCGAACATGATCAGTGCAACCCCAACAACTAGCGCAATCTTCCCGAGCGTAGGGTATGTGAGTTTTTGCATGTTGTGTCCAGTAGTCTGGTGCTGCTGATAAATGTTGCAGTGGTATAACGTGGTATGCAGCCGCATTTAAACCTAAACGTTTATCGCGGGGGCGGCGCTTGGGTGCTGTTGGGGTGGTTGCGTGAGTGAGTGTTTGGAATTGAAGCCTGTTGGCGGTGTGGTTGTCCGAAACAAGAAAGGGCAGATTGTCGGCTGGTTTAAAGGAAAAGATCCGGAGGGTGGGCAGAGTTTTGCGCTGTGCCTGTTCAGGCCGGACTTGGCTGATACTCCGGCGATGCGTCTTGGACTGGAGCAGACGTTTCAGGCAATCAAGGAGACTGCTGCTCAAAATGAGCTCCCCCTCTTTGACATGTCTGATTTTGAGGATCAGTTGAGGCGGACTTTTGAGGAGTTGGGTGTTGGCGCGAAGGAGTATGTGAAGTCTGGGCGTGTTGAAGACATGACCTTCAAACTCACCGACCTTGCGACTGGAAAGAAGGTTGATGTGACGTTTGGTGTTCGTCCGGTGAAGTACCGGCGGAGGAGAAAGAGGCTTTGAGCATTGTGGGATTGGCTGTAGAAGCTTGTGAGAAGCGTCCTGAGGCTTTGCCGGTGATTTACGATTTTGTTCAGCGGTTTCGGGCTGAGGTTGCTCGGGAGACGATTCGGGCGAGAATCTACGAAGCTGTTGAGCAAGGCAAGGTTGTCAGGATTGCGAGGGGTATCTATTTTGCCCGTAGTGGTCCGGCTCAGTTGCTTATGGTTGAGGGTGATGCTTGGGAGGTTATGGCAGGTTTGTCGAATGATTCGATTGGTGCGATCGTGACCGATCCGCCGGGCAAGTTTGGTCGGGAGTGGGCGGGCAAGGGTACGACCAGACCTCATTCAAAGCTTGGGGGTAGGATGTACCGGCAGCCTGAGCTTGATTTGGAGTTCATGCGTCAAGCATTTCGCATTCTCAAGAAGAGAACGGAATGGAACACTTTGTCGAGCGTGAGGAGGGCTGTTGGGGTTTTTCCTGAAGGCGGTGCTGCGTGCCTGATTCGTGTTCCTTTGGAGAATCGTACAACGAGGCGGCACGTTCAGAAGCTGATCAGTTTGGCGGAGTCTGTTGGTTTCGTCTACTACGGGGAGATAGTTGTGGCATTGGACAAGCTCGGCATGGGCTACGACTGTGGCAGAGACAAGGGCGCAAAGTGGTTGCTCTTTCACGCAGGGTCACGCAACGGCACGCTCTGGGACTTCACCCTACCAAACGTAATCGATGCCAAACGAATCCGGAACCCATGCAGCCCAGCAGCCAGCGAGCACGAAGCCGAAAAGGATCCTTCAGAATTCACACACCTCATTCGGGCTGTGACGCGTGAAGGCGACATTGTGTTCGACCCCTTTGCCGGCAGGGCACGCTGGGTTAAGGAAGTGTTGGACTTGAAGCGGCACGTGATTCTCTCAGAGATCGAAGGCAGGTGGCTTGATCGAGTTGCTGCGGATTTCTGTCACCGGACTGAGGGTGAGAAGGGCACGTTAGAGTTTTCATGTGCAAGTTGATGTAGTGTGGGGGCGAAGTAGTAGTTGGCTCAGAGCATCAAAATTGCGACTAAGATGGGTGAGAGTTGGGGCACCTGGAAGGGCTGTTCTCCGTGCTCCACGGGCTGCGCAAATTGTTATTCGTTGTTCCGCATTATTCCACGATGGTATGGGCTGAAACCGGGGCAGGTGACGAAGAACCAGGACTTCAGGAAACCGTACAGGTGGAAGACGCCCCAGATGGTTTTCGTTTGTCCTCTGTCGGATTTTTGTATCAATCATCCAGTTGCAAACCAATGGCGATCAGACGCTTGGAAGGTCATGCACGACAACCCACAACACGTGTTTCGCATCTGCACCAAGAGACCTGAGAACCTGTTGAAATATCCTGAGCAATATCTCCCAAGTGACTGGCCGTATGAAAACATCTGGCTTGGCGTCTCGGCAGAAAACCAGCATTGGGCTGACAAACGCATGGACATACTGCGCCAGGTACCAATTCATCAAAAGGCTATTCGTTGGGTTTCAGCCGAACCCTTGTTGGGGCCGATCAGGTTCGCTGGGCCAAGTTCTCTAGCGGATTACGGTTGGCTGATCGACGGTGGTGAAAGTGGTGACTCCAAGCATCCGCCGCGTCCAGCCAACCTTGACTGGTTTAGGCAAATCCGCGCTCAATGCGCCGCCGCCGGAATACCGTACACCCATAAGCAGCATGGCGGGGCGAAGAAGTGCCGGTGCTGGAGAACCACGCACCCGCCCGGTGATCCGCTCTTTCATGAGAAGGCGTTTGGTTGCCGGATTTTGGATGGGCGGTTGCATGATGACCTTCCGCCCTGGTAGCCGCTGACTGGCTGCGGGGGCTTTTGCTGCCCGCTCAAATCTGTTGAAGGAGGATAGGTTGCGGAGGATTGTATACGAGCTTCACTGGGTTCTTAATGCGTTGAGATCAAACCCAAACGGCAAGAATAGATTCATCGCGGAGGAGAGAATTAGTTCCGCGCAGGCTACATCGTATGGCATAGTGTCATCAGCGAGTTCAACCGGCAAGGCTCGATTTTACCCACTGAGCTTCGATGTCCGAATCGTTCCAGCAATTTCGATTCCCTCTCCTGTGCGATGTTGTCCGTTAGTTGTATTAGTCCAAACAGAGTAGCTCCGGGTTAATTGGGAATAGATGAGTTTGGGCGTTGTCGATCCGGCTCAACTGAGACAACTCATGCCAAAGAGACCGTTTGTCCCAAACGTTCTAGATATGACTCCGGGAGCAGTAAGTGTGTCTGGTTCACGTGATTGTTGCTTCGAATTGTCGTCACTAGTTACATTAACTAAAAGAGCCACAGATGTGGACAGCTTGCTTCGGAATCAATTGGTTTGGGCAACTTGGGGGGCTCAGTTGGGGCAACGTATGTCGGGAACATCTTTCGCTCCAGCCAGGGCAAACGACAAAGTGGCCCGGTTCCTCTCATTCGGAAGTGACGAACCGTGAGTGTCGAGGCGGCGCGGAAACTAATCGAACATCTGGACTCACGGATTGAAGAGAGCAGTTCAGGAAAGGTGTTCTTCAGCGACGAACGTTATACTGCATTCCCACTATTGCCCACGAATTTCAAACGAATTCGAGAACCGAAACCCCCGAATCACAGGCTTGTGTTTGTAGATGGCGGCAACCAGGAAGTACTCGGTGCCCCGAACTTTTCGATTCAGCTCAACAGGGTCTATTTCAATACCTTCGATTCTGCGACGCGAGTTCAGAGGGTTCGCATTCCTTCTCCGATCGAATTCTTCTCTGTGACCTATTCGGTGTTCAGGGATGGCGAGATCTGTTATGACACTTCAATTTTCCCGATTCGCACAGAGGAAGCGCCTCTTGTTCCAAATGGAGCCGATCTATCTATCAGCTCTACAGACCGCAGTGTCATGGTTGGCATGCAGAGGGCCGATATCGGGAGGGTAGCGTCAATAGCGAGACGTTTTGCCGAGTGGCAATTGGCATCGTGTGTCGCTAAGGAGCTTGGCGCTGAAGACATGATAATCATCGATGGAACGTTGCAAACAAGCTTCAAGGGCGAGTCCAAGTACCTGGGCGCGCTTGTCAAAACAACAAGAGAGAGGGACGTGTTACTTACAGGTCTCTCAAAGACGAGCGCATTGTTCACCGATACAGGGTTGTCATTGCTCGGAGCAGTCATCAAGATTGCAGAAGAAAGCAGCGTTCAAGGACCGTGGTATCTTCCCATCGCACGTGCATCAACAGACGATCACAACGCTGTCATAACAGTAGCAAAGCTCCATCAGATGGCTGAGCACATTTTCAGATTTGAAATGAACGCTGACCAGTATGAACAACTTGACGCTGGTGAGGTCGAGAATGTGTTCGCTAGCCTAGCGGCGAATGCGTGCGATCTAAGTTTTCCAGGATATCCATACGGGCTAATAGACGCAGACCAATTCGCACGGGTGACGGACAGAGACATTTCACACTACCAGGCGATCATGTTGTCAGAGATGTCCAAAATGGGCAAGCGACAGAAGTTCCTTCGTCACATGGGGGCCCTTGACGCCCACCGGTTACTGAATCTGATTATTGGGTGATATCGATGGAAGAACTGGAGATAGTGGGACAGGTCGTCGGCGGAGAAGTAGGCAAGATTCTCCTCAGAGAGAAAAGCGGGAAAAACCTCGAGTTAGGCGATCTCCTCGTCGTGGAGGAAGAGGGTTGCTACCTGATTTTCCAAGTGTACAATCTCTTGTATGGAAGCCAAATCCCTCAGCACTTGCGAGAACTCGCGTCGGGACTCAAACTTGAGGGAATGGGGGTAGGTCTCGAATTCTTGGAACCAGAACTCCGGAACTATGTTATGGCTGAGGTCAAAGCGCTCGCGCAGGTGAGAGGAAAGGAGGTTAGATTGCCGAAATCCCTGCCGAGGTTTTTCTCTTCAATTCGCTATATCCGAAAGGAAGACTTAGCTTTCCTTGAGAAGCCAGAGGATCCGTTGTATTTGGGTAAGGTCCGTAGCGGTTCCAAGGTTCTTGATGTTGATGTCTTTCTTAACGGGACGAAGGCCCTCACGCATCATGTTTTGGTTCCCGCCACTACTGGAAGAGGAAAGAGCAATCTTGTTCGAGTGATGCTTTGGAGTACATTGGGATCGGGAAAGTTTGGTTTCCTTGTACTAGACCCCCACGACGAGTACTATGGTAGACACGTCAAAGGGTTGCGACATCATCCCAAGGCGAAGGGAAATCTGCTCTATTATTCGACCGATGCCCCTGCTGGTGAGAACACATTGGTCATTAATCTTCATTCAATAGTGCCTGATCATTTTGAGGGGATCGTCGAGTTCACTGATGCCCAGCAAGATGCCGTAGCCCGATACTACAATAGCTTTCGAGAGCAATGGATCGAAAATATAGCCCGAAAGACGGATGTTCAAGGAGTCGACCCACGCACAGTACAAGTTCTCCGGAGAAAATTCGACAACATACTTGGCGTGTATGTCGACGATCAAGGTACCCTGCAATGCCGGAATGCGGTCTTCAGCGATTCGCAAGGAGCTACGACAACAAAGGACATGGTACGCGCACTGGAGGCCGGTAGTTGCGTCGTCATAGATACTTCGCGACTCATCGGTGAAGCTGAGCTTCTAATCGGGAGTATTGTTGTGGGCGAAATCTTTCGTAGGTATCAAAGGTATAGTTCTGAGGGGAAGCTCGACGAAAAACCTGTCGTAAGCGTAGTGGTCGAAGAAGCTCCGAGGGTTCTAGGCGAAGACGTGCTCGCTAAGGCAGGAGACAACATCTACAGTAGGATTGCAAGAGAGGGTAGAAAATTCAAAGTAGGCATCGTTGCGATCTCCCAGCTGACAAGCCTCATACCACGTGAAATCCTCGCGAACATGAATACGAAGATCATTCTCGGAAACGAGATGGCAATGGAGCGGCGCGCGGTCATCGAGAGTGCAGCTCAAGACCTCTCTGATGATGATAGAACCATTGCAAGCTTAGACAAGGGCGAAGCGATCGTGAGCAGTATCTTCACGAAATTCGCAGTACCCGTCCAAGTTCCGTTATTCGATGAGTATGCTCAGACCACTACTCCGCAGAACTCGGGAGCCAAGAAGACGAAGTTCGTCGGGTGAGCCTCATGTTCGAGTTCGCCCATGTGTCCGATTGCCACATCGGTGCCTGGAGAGACCCAAAGCTCAGAGAACTCAACATCAGAGCATTCGAACAAGCCATTGACAAATGCAAAGAAGAGAAAGTCAGTTTTATTCTAATCTGCGGCGACCTATTCGATGACAATATACCAGATCTTCCATCCGTTGAACGCGCATGCATAAAGATGCGAGAAGCAAAAGATCTAGGCATATCAATCTACGTCATCTATGGCTCACATGACTATAGCGCAAACTTAGTTTCAATGATCGACGTCCTCAACAGTGCCGGACTATTCACAAAAGTTGCAGCATACGAGACAACCGAAGAGGGCAAACTCCGGCTAAAATTCTTCACGGATCCCAACACCAGTGTCAAAATCACCGGCATCTCAGGAAGAAAGACCTCACTTGAAACTGACTACTTCTCCAGCATCGACCAAGACCAAATCCGAAAAGAATCAGGCTTCAAGATTCTTCTCTTCCACAGCGCAATAGAGGAACTCAAACCAAAAGAGCTGGTCTACTCACAAAGCGTTCCGGAATCCGCGATCCCGCCATCATTCAACTATTACGCAGGCGGGCATATTCACAAACGGTTTGAAGATGAGGTGAAAGTAGGGCACGTCGCCTACCCTGGACCACTTTTTGGAGGAGAATTCAGAGACCTCGAACTCTCCGCCGGTGGAGAACCCCGTGGGTTCTTCATCGTGCAAGTCGACAATACGAAGATCACCTCGAAGTTCGTTGACATCTCGGTCTGCGAATTCATCTATCAAGAGATTAATGCTGAACGAAAAAGCGCCAATCTACTCCGAGAAGAACTGCTGAAATTCGCTACGACCACAGACGTAACTGGTAAACTAGTTCTGCTGAAAATCAGAGGAGCCTTATCGTCTGGACGCCCAGCAGACATAGATTTCAGTCAGATTCGCCAGACCCTTCTCGACCGCGGAGCCTTGGTCGCTCAGGTAAACCGATATTCACTCACTACACAGGAAACTGCCAGAATTAGCGTACACGGAGAGAGTCGACGGGAAATAGAGGAAAAACTACTACACGAACACATTAGCAACTTCAAGCTCGACTCTTCAATCTCCGACGAGAGCGTAAAACAAGCCGTACAGGAACGCTTCATCGGCAAGAACGGGATTCAAAGCGCCAACAATCTTCTATCCGCCGCAAAAACGGAACAAAAGGAGAACGAAAACCGAGCCGCATACGAAGCGAGAGTACTCGAGGTAAGTCGCAGCGCCTTGAGACTGAGTGATTGAAATGATCCTTCAGAGCATAACTCTTGAGAACATAAGGAGCTACAAAGAACCTGTACCCATCGAAATAGCTCCTGGAACTTCACTCTTCGAAGGAGATGTCGGTTGCGGCAAATCAACGATTCTCTCAGGAGTCGAATTCGCCCTGTTCGGTCTCGGAGATCAAGACGGCAGATACCTTCTCAGGAACGGGGAAAAGCAGGGCTCAGTTCTCCTCGGATTCGAAGTCAACGGAAAACACTACCAGGCCTACCGCTCCCTCTCGAGACGGGGCAAAAACGTGTCCCAGAAAGAGGGATACATTGTTGAGGATGGAACCAAAACCAGCTATTCAGTAGGAGAAATGAAGGCAAGAATTCTCGACATCCTCGATTTCAAAGAGCGAATTCAACCGAAAACAAGCTCAGTAATCTACCGATACGCAGTCTTCACACCACAAGAAATGATGAAAGAGGTGCTGTCCCAAAGCTCCGACAAGAGAATCGAAACCCTAAGGCGAGCCTTCGGTATAGAAGAATACAGCTGGGTATCCAACAACAGCGCCCTCCTATCAAGCTGGCAAGGCGGAGAAATCAAAACATACACCGCAATCGCCAGCGATCTCGAACAGAAACAGCAAGAGAAACGCCAAAAACAAATCGAACTTGGCGAAGCTAACCAAGGTGCTGAAGAAGCCAAGAGCGCACTCGACAATACAATCCTGAAACTTCAATCAAACGAAAAGAGCCTTAGTGAACTTGAACCAACGAGAACGAGACTTCTCACTCTCCAAGGTGAAATCCCAAAGCTGAACGACAGCATTCAGAGATTGGACAGCGACAAAAAGGGTCACGAAAAAAGAATTAGCGAGTTAGAAATTGAAACCCAGAAGATCGCAGAAGCAAAGAAAGGAATCCGCCAACTAAAGCCTCTATACAGACAATACAATGGCTCGAAGAAGAAGCTCAAAGAGCTGGAACCACTCGCAGACGAATACGATCGAACCGAAGCAAACGTTACACGATTAGAGGACAAAATTAAGAACATTCGCGAGACCTTCTCAGACCAAATAAAGGAGGCTAACGACGAGATCAAAACAACCCAGGCAAAGCTTATCGAGCGTAGAAGGAAAATCCCAGACATCAACGCACTGAGGAGAACAGAATATCAACTCAAAGCAGCAGTCAAACCGCTCAAAGCTCTTGAAGCTCAAATCAAGCAGTTAGGGCTTCAAATTTCCGGTTTGCAAGCGAAAATATCCGCAAATGAAACACAATTACGTGAAAAGAAACGGGAGTGGAATCAGATAAAACAACTCGGCTATGGCGCTCCATGCCCGCGATGTAAGCAGAAGCTAACCAAACAACATTACGAAACAGTAGAGGCTCAGTACAAGAATGAATTCGTTGATATTGAGAGGAGAACAACGCCTCTGCGCCGGCAGAAATCAGAGCTAACCACACAAGTCTCCGAACAAGACAAACGGAAGGTAGCACTCGAATCGAAAGAACAAGAACTAAGCCGCCTTTCACAAACACTAACGGGACTCAAGGAGAGGAAACGAACTCTCGACCGAGACGAGGAGGAACTCAAAAGAAAAACCCAGCAACGAGACCTGAAGTCGAAACAACTACAAACCGAAGAGTACGCCACAAACGAAAGAATTCAACTAAGAGCAGCCAAACACAAAATCGAGACGCTCAAGCGACCGAAGGCAAAATTCGAGCCGATCAAACAGCAGGTTGAGGCATTGGAGGACAAGAAGATAGTTGAAAAATACAAAACCGCTGAGAACGTTGCATCACGAAGCGCCACCGTGAAATCAGAACTCGAAAGCACGAAGGGCAAACTCACTGAGACGAACAACCGAATCAAGGAACTCCACCTCGAAATCAAGCAGAAGTCGGACGAAGTAAACGTCAAGAAAGGGACATTTCAACAAATTGAGACACTGACAGGTGAACGGAAATCACTAGAGGCTGAGAGGACAAGACTAAACGGAGAACATCAAAAAAAGAAACAGGCAGCGGAACTAATTGAAACTAGAATCACGGAAATATCAGGCGAAATCGAAAGAAAGGAATCAGCAAAACGCAAGAGAGACCTATACGACCAAGGAAGAATATGGCTTAACCAGCACTTCATCCCAGCGGTAGAAGACATTGAACGACACGTCCTCATTGGAATCAACGAGGAATTCAACAATCTCTTCAGTCGCTGGTTCAGCGAGCTTCTTGAAACCGGAGACATCTCAGTGCGAATTGACGAGAACTTCACACCAATCATAGAACAAGGCGGCTACGAGCTAGATGTTCAGAGCCTCAGTGGAGGAGAGAAGACTTCAGTAGCACTCGCCTATCGTCTGGCGCTCAACGTAATGGTAAAGAAAGTCTGCAATGCTATGCAAAGCAGCCTACTCATTCTCGACGAACCCACAGACGGGTTCAGTAAAGAGCAGCTAGGAAGACTGAGAGATGTGTTAAGAGAATTGGGCTGCGAGCAGGTCATCATAGTCTCCCATGAAAAGGAGCTGGAAAGTTTCGTGGACAGAGTGTATCACATCGAGAAGCAGAACGGTATAACACACGTGGGTTCACCCGTGATGTAGTTGACCCTGCGGGCTGGATTACAAACGTTCTCTGAGAATGCTTGTGTGAGAGTTTAATGATCATCAAGACGATACGAGTGCGTAATTTTCGTTCCATCCTAGACGAAACATTACACTGCGCCAATCTGACCGCGTTGGTCGGACCTAATGGTTCAGGCAAATCCTCTTTCTTGCGGGCAATCGACATATTCTACATCACAGCGGCAAGGTATACTGAAGAAGACTTCTTCGGAAGAAACACCAGCGAACCAATCCTCATCACCGTGACCTTCACTTGTTTGTCTGACGAAGAACAACGGCTCTTCAGCAAATATGTCGAAAATGGAGAATTAACAGTGGAAAAGGAGATGAGATGGCCACCTAGCAGGACAAGTCAAAAGTATCACGGAAACTCCCTTCAGAATCCAGACTTCGATCAGTTCTATAAAGCATTGAGCGCCAAAGAGAGAAAAGCCGCCTACGAGAGTCTACTGATATCAGGCAAGTATCCTTCGCTACCCAAATATACAAACCAAGAAGACGCATTGAAAGCTCTGAGAGAATGGGATCATGCCCATCCTCAGGAATGCGTGCGTGTTCGTGACGAAGGACAGTTCTTCGGTTTCAAGGAAGTCGGCGAAGCACACCTAGAGCATTACACCCGATTCGTATTCGTTCCCGCTGTCCGTGAGGCAGCTAGAGACGCAGAGGAGGGAAAAGGAAGCGTCCTCTCCGATGTAGTGGACATGGTTGTCCGTAGCGTTCTAGCTCAAAGCGAGGATGTCATGAACCTTCAAAAAGATACCCAACTCCGTTACAGCCAAATCATGGAACCCACAAAGCTTCCACAACTGCAATCCCTCGCGAAAAATCTGGCGAGTATTCTCAAGAGGTACGTTCCAGACGCGGACATGGATCTGAGTTGGCTTAAGTCCGAGCCAGTTCAGATTCCTATGCCGTTGGCTGAAATCAAACTCGTTGAAGACTCTTACGCGTCCGAGGTTGGGCATACCGGTCATGGTCTTCAGCGAGCCTTCATACTTGCAATGTTAGAATTCTTGGCAACTGTGAGAGCAAGTAGCGTTGAGACCGAGCAGACGCAGGGTGACGTGGTTTCTGGACTTGAAGGCACTCAAGCACAAGTTAAGGAACAGGCAGCGATGCCCGATCTAATACTCGGAATCGAAGAGCCTGAACTCTATCAGCATCCCAGTCGACAGCGGTATCTTTCGACAGTTCTTCTGAGACTCACTTCAAGTAGCATCGAAGAGTCTGGACGGCGGACGCAGGTTATTTACGCCACACATTCTCCGCTCTTCGTGGACCTCGAACGATTCGATCAGCTGCGAATATTCCGTAAAGAGGAAGGAAACGAAGGGGAACCAAAACATGCAAGGATACTACAGACAACACTTGACGAAGTTGCTAGAAAGCTCGAAAAGGCATACGAAAAACCTGAGGGAACATACTCTGGTCAAGCATTGAAGTCACGTCTACAGGCCCTCATGACGCCTTGGATGAACGAAGGATTCTTCTCTAAGATTGCAGTACTTGTCGAAGGAGAAGAAGACCGCGCCGCCATAATCGGACTTGCGGCGGTTATGGGCTACGATCTTGAGAAACTCGAAATATCTGTCATTCCCTGCATGGGTAAGAATAACATTGATAGACCCTCAGTCATTTTTAGAAATCTCGGGATTCAAGTGTATGCCATTTGGGATAGCGATTGCGGACACCCGAAAGCGAACCCGCAAGAGAATCACAACTTACTGAGACTTTTTGGTGAACCTACTGAAGACTGGCCAGAAAAGACTACCGCTCGCTTCGCTTGCTTCAAGACCAGCCTGATCGACAAGTACCAGGATGAGATAGGCAAAGACACTTTCGACGGACTTCTGAGAGAGTGCGGTGAGCGTTTCCAAATTACAGTGGAGAAGCATGCGAGAAAGAATCCATTGGTAGTCAAGGAATTATTCCAGGAAGCTTTGAAAAAGGGGAAACGAAGTCAAACACTGGAAACGATTATCTCAAACATTGTGGCTCTAACCGGCAATGCTAGCGTCCAAGAACAGCCAAGTCAAGCTCAAAAAACTACGAAGTAATCGCCAGTCGAGCCGGGCACAAGAGACATGCGCATCGGCTGAGCGGCGGTCAACAAGTGCTTGCTTCAATGGCTTTCTTAATGGCGCTCAGTGAAGTCCCAAGCCACTCGACTTCCTAAATCTAGATGAGCCCACAACTCACTAAGACGAGGATAGAAGAAAGGAACTCGTGAATGTTCTAGAGAACCTCAGACGTGTACCACAACTCAAAATCGTCGACCATCACCCCGAACTTTTGGCTGCTGCGGACACAAGATTCCAAGTAATGTTAAGTCCGTGAGGGCCAGAGTCAAGTTGTAGAGGTAAGCGAACAGTAGCAACATCAACTACGATTTTCATACTGAAGGTCATTCCGACGACGACTTCTCAATCGTGTGTTAGAGAATTGACCGGCAGCTCCATAGCGTCCTTTAAAACTTCACACAAAGCTATGACGTCAACCTTATTTGCTCGCCCTAACTCTCTTCGAGAGTTGCGATCTTTTGGATTTCTGAGTATGCGATTGCATAAGCCCAATTTCCAAAAACCATCCATTTCGTAGAACGCTTTGTCCCATGATTTCTTATGATTATGACCGACGAGACAATCGTACACCTCTACCAGCGTGGCAGATTTGATGGGGGCTATGAGCGATACCTGGATACAATACAGCAGATTGACCGTTCTGCAATCTGGCTTCAATTCCCGAAGAAGTTGTTTGTCACGTCCTCCCCAATGAACGAAAACGTAGCCATGTCTGTGCCTGGCTAGGTATTCCGTTAAGTTTTCTTTCTCATCAAACCAGAATTGTTGGAGACGACCGTTGGTTAGATCAAGAAATCCATATAGTACGCCTTTGTCAGGGGTGTACTCAGTGTCAAATGCAACGAGTTTTTCCTTGATTGTTAGAGGGGTAGGTCGGGTAAGGTATGGTTTGCCCTTGTTTGATTCGCGTTTGAACTTTGCATATGCTTTTGGAAAACATAAGTGGTCTCCTGGTAAATGGCATTCTGAGAGTTTCTGAAACGCTTCGTCGGTGAGATCTTCAAGACTCTCGACGCCGTGCTCAAGTAGTGTGAATACGTGGTTCCAGGATAGACCGTAGTGGAATTTGATGTGTGCAAGGACGTCTAGTCGTTCGAACAACCTGCGCCCATGTTTTTGAATCATAGCAATGAAGAGGGTGGTTTGCCCTTTGGTTAAGTGAGCGTCTTTTTCGAATCGAAATCGTGGATTATCGCTTGTCGAGATGGTTTCAATTAAGGAGGGCAATTTTCGCTTTTGGACTTGCACTTCTCCGTTTGGTTCGACAGTCAGCCACATGAGATTTGCCTGGGAGAAGGGATCATCGTGGGAGCTTACGTTAGCTATCAGGCTGTTGTTCAGGCGCTCGCTTTCTCCTCCGCAACGGTGGACGTGTCCGCAGATTACAAGGCCTGCACCCGGTTCGTTTTCTATGAAATCTCGAAGTGCGATGCTACCAATGGCTTCATCCCCAAACCTCATCGCTCTATCCAATATTCCGCGGGGTGGAGAGTGAGAGATTATTACAATTTTGTCGTCTCGTCGACTTCTTTCCCGTGTAAATTCTAATCGAAGCATCACATCCGCTTCTAGTGATCTCCCCATAATGCATGTAGATCCCTCTACGCCGACAAACAGGAAAGAGCCAATCCTTAGCAGAGTATTGTGAAGTTCGTAGACGTTCTTTCCTCGTATCCATGCGCGAGCCCACGTTCCGTCGTCATTACCTATGACCGCAGCCATTCCATATTTAGCGCTCTGAGCCAATTCCTCGAATAAATTGCACTGCGGTGGGTCTAATGCAATGTGGTACCAGGACCATTTATCATCGCTACGCACTAGGTTGAGTTCCACACTTGATCCTCTCACCAATTTTCTACCAACATTCCAATATTCCGAAGCGAACCAGTCTGGAAAAAGTAAGCCATCATGAAGTTTCACAGAAAAAACCTCAGTGCTCGTATCGAGGTCTATTATTGAGATTCTGGTTTCATTGTTCTTCGAATCCCTTTTGACTTGGAGCGGAAGCGGTGCACTTGCAAGCAATTCCTCGAGCTGAGCTTCATAGTTCGTAGCTTTTTTGCCGAAAAATGCTCGCGATATTTGAGCGCCTAGTTTTGCCAAACTATCGACTCTGTTTCGGATCGCTTTCTGATCTAGATGTGATGGGACACGCAGTATGTACCCAATTGATGTCGACCTCGCGGACAACCAGCCCTCTGTGTTCATTTCGGCGGACTGCAGTTCCGGAGGGAATTGCCCCTCAGATCTCGACGGGACGGATAGAAGCTCAAGCGGCACCGGAGCAAATCGATCTATATCGTCCCCAGCGTATACGATTAAGTCTGGTCTTAAACCCGCATTCTTGATGTGCTCAAGTAGTGGTTCAAACTCATGAATCCTGTAATCTGAGAAAGCCAAGATTGACAGCGGTCCCTCGTGTTCGAATTCAACAATGCGCTTTGGGACAAGTTCTCGTACGGGGCAACCTCCTCGGATAAGTGAATTTTCGGGTTTGTATGTGCGCAGCAGTTTTCGCTTACGTTCCTCGAGTTTGGCAATTGCCCGGGCTGATAGTTCAATCGAAATTGCTGTCGAGTTGTCATTTGAGATCGGTGGCAAATTACTCTGGCTTCCATGTACACGAATCTTTGAATCTGCAAGGTCTACACTTATTCGGATTCTTCGTCGCCACCGGCTCTTCCCTATCGGAAAGCAAGTTCACTACGGTCTTCGCAGTTGAAACCGCTCTCTCCCGCAAGATATCATCCAGCATAACACGATACCGCTTCCGCTCCCACGAAATATCCCGAATGATATACTCAACAACACCATACGAAATTTCGAATCCTAAGCGTTCGAGCCCCATCATGTAGATAGCGACTTGCAGTTCGTGGTCTTGATAAGGTTCTGTTGGGATCTTGTCTCGTGTTTTTGTTTCGATGATGATAGGGTGTTTGCCGTCTGTGCAGTCAATACTGTCTGGTACGCCGAGTATACCGTATTCGGGCAGTATCGTCATGGCTAGGACGTGTTCTTTGCTGTTTGCGAGCATTTTCTTTGCTGCTAGTGCCCTCTGGACATTGTTGTATGAGAGTAGCATTGCGTCGAAGACCGTAGTTACTTTGATTCGTCTGGTCGGGCCAAGTTTTGCTAGAATCTTGTCGGCTTCTTCTTGGTGAAGACGCCGGCCCTCTAGGAGTAGTGGAGTTTCAATATCGCCTTGTATCTTTCGATTTGTTACTTGTGCGGCGCAGTACCAGTACTCGGCGAGTATGTGGACAGGAACTGTGCGTTTACTGAAGTCTTTGAACGGAGTGTCTGTTAATGAGCTCAAGGACAGATTAGTTGTGGTGGGTCTCTGCTAACTAAACTTGCGTCAAGATAGCTGTGCAAGGGAAGCAAATCAAGGCAGTTTTCTATTCATTGAGCATGGAAGCTGAGGCGGGCAGTACAATTCATTTGAGGATCGCACTTCATAATCTCTGTGCCTTTTCCCACTGTTCAGAGAAATACCTTGCCACTTTATCCAGGATACTTTCGAATTTGCCACTTTCGAGTCGGAAACGGGCCGATGACCACACCGCGTTTCGTGCTAGTGGGTAATACTTCAGCTGCCCTCCGGATTCGCCGTACCACTCAAAAATCGAACCTTCCGAATCGTCACCATTTAGATGTCTCACTGACGCCTTTGGAAAATACCATTTGAGGGTTGTCGGGTCTGGAAGTTCGAGAGGGAATTGATGCAGTTGGTACCAGCCTTTTCTGTTCCATGATAAAACTAGGTAGGAGCTCCCAGCTATGTCGACATTTCCACCCTTTCTCGAATCCACCTTCTCATGCCATCGCCTAATCACTTCAATAAGAGAGACCCCAACGTCCATAGGTTTAGATTTGTAATTGGTTTGGTTGATCCCCTTAGTCCTTAGATGATCCCAAAATTCTCCAGCCGAATTTGAGAGCTCTATTGTGACTCGACCGTCTTTGTCGATTCTATTCAGCTCCCCTCGCATTTTGCATGAGAGACCATACTTTAGCCCTGGCCTAGCTGGATCAGGAATCAGAACATCAAAAATCGCCTTGCTCTCTTGAGCTTCACCCCCAAAAGCGAGTGCTGCCGCTCGTTCGAAATCTCGCCAACCCGGTAGAGTACTCCCTTCTTCAGTGGCGAGTTGCCCTGTCCCATTTTGATAGGTACTCAACAGTAGTCGGAGCTTCTCTAGCTCAGATTGACTAGGTACTCTAATGATGTTCTTCATGAAAATCGACTTCCAATTCGTCCCGCAGAAGCTGATCAGTGCTCACGTTGAACAAACGCGCGACTTTGACAACGAATTCGACTGTAGGTATCTTCTTTCCTGTCTCCAGTTCGCTAATATAGCCGTGAGCAGCATAGCCAAGTGAGCGAGCCAATTCTTCAAGGCTGATTCCTCGATGTACTCGCAACGCGTGGAGTTTTTCACCGAAGCGTCTTGCCACGCGTCGGTTTGGCACTCAGCGTCCCCGCTCAAACCAGCAACGCTTATATCCCGATGTCTCTATTAGAGACACTAGAGTGTGGACGTTGAGCGAGGTGGATACAACTCTCGAAGGCGAGAAGGCTAGCGAACACCGAATGCTCAACAGCCCAATAAAGTGGGTCGGCGGAAAATCGCGCCTACGCAAGAGAATCATCGAACTCCTGCCACCACACACCTGCTACGTGGAGGTCTTCGGAGGAGCCGCCTGGGTACTGTTTGGCAAACCCCCTAGCGATGTCGAAGTTTTGAATGATATAGATCAAGAGCTAATCAACTTCTTCCGGGTGGTAAAAGAGAAGCCGGAAGAGCTGATTAAGTCCTTCGAATGGGAGCTAGTCTCCCGGGGAGAGTATGAGCGCCTAGCGAGTCTAGCCCCAGAGCAATTGACGGACGTACAACGCGCCCATCGATTCTATTATCTCATTATGGCAGGCTGGGGTGGGGAGCTACATTACCCTCGATTCCAGACGAGTATATCTGACGGTGGCCATGGCAATCGGCTAATTGGGGCGCTGGACACGCTTGAAAATCGGCTGAAACCAATACACGATCGTTTGCACACAGTCATAATTGAGAATTTGGATTGGAGGGAATGCATAGATCGGTACGATCGATTGGGGACTGTCTTGTATCTTGATCCTCCGTACCCTGATAATCCATGCAACTACGCGCATAACATGCGTGGATGGGATGAACATAAGGAACTGGCAGCTCGTCTTCACAAGACCAAATGCAAGTGGATTTTGTCGTCTTATGATATTAAGGAAATTCGTGAACTTTATCCGGATGATTCTATCGTGTCAGTCGAGTCTTCGTCAGGTATGAGTCCAAGCAAAGACTCCGATTCACGAACACTCAACAAGGAAGTACTTGTTACGAACTTCGCACCGCCAAAGAAATCACATCAATTGACTTTGGAAAAAGCAACAGGCGTAAGTACCAAGCAGAAGAGGCTTCATCCCGCTCGTCGAAAACATGTTAGACCTTAGTTATGCAACCGATGTAGCTGATTTCTTGGCATTGAACCTATAAGCAGAGAGAACGAGCCCTGAGTTCGGTTAGTGAGATCAGAGCCGAAATCGCGAAAGACCTTGAAGTGTTTACCGAGAAGCACAGACGAGAAGCAGACCGAAATGGTCTGACATCTATCGCGTTCCGCAGGGCGGTGGTTGCGCAGGCTGCCAAATACTTCGCAAGGCGCAGGTGCCTAGTGAGGTGGCGTGGAATTATCGACCAAGGTTTGGCGAAGCAGCTGGTGATCGACGTCGACCGCCACCCGGAACGAGGCTACTTCAGCCATGCATACATCACGACCATACACACAGAACTCATCACTAGACTAGCTAAAAACACGACACTCAAATGAACAGTAACCACGCGCGGCGCTCGGTCTAGAATTTGCCTGATTAGTCTTTGTCAATTCATCAGGGACAGACGTTTCAAAGCCTTCTTAGTTTGCCTATCTATCGAGTGCGAGTGCTGTTGGAAAAGGGTACGCAGCGGGGTCTTCGCGCTTGACGCACCGTGGACTTGTTCATTTTGGATTGCTGCGTGAGCGATCTCATTGATCTGCCTCCTTGACAGACCGTCGGCGTCTCGAAGAACCTTGGCTTTGAACCCGGCGTCGTCGTAATTTCTACTCCGCCTGAGACAACGAATCAGTTCGTCTGTCGACAGAATGTGCTTCTGAAACAGCACTTGAGCAAGTTTGTTAACTCCGGAAGTTATGTCTGTTCTGTCCCATCTTAGAGCTTGGAGTTTGCCTACAAACCCGTAAGGATTTACATCGACTCTGATGGGTATGATCAGTTTCTTGAAGGCTAGGGCGAGTCCGGTTTCTTGATCCGTCCAGTTTGAGCGCGCGAAATTGCGTGTCAGTAGCGGAATGAATGCGTCACATTTCCTTAGCATCCTGAGGATTTCAGTCTGCCATTCCTCAGACGGAGTAAGGTCTTCATGAGCGACGAACAGGTTGATGGCGAATCTCCACTCTAGGTGCTCTTTTGCCGAATTGGCCAGTTCAACATCCTTGTGGGAATGACTGAGGAACACAAGCTTTCGTGACGAGGCTTCTGATCTCATAGGTCACCCGTCCTCTGTGGATTGAGTCCGGTCATACTGGTTAGCATGGTATGAGCTTTCTTCCTAATTAGAAGAAAAGGGCCGGAGGTGTTTCACTCAAAGCTTAGACGTCTCACCCTAGAGATTCTTCATGAGAAGAATCCAGTTCTACCCTTCTGTACAATGGCTTCAATGAGGCATGAGTCACGACACTTTGTTCTTTGACCCGCATCATGAAGCGGGCTAAGTCCATGTGTGCGCACTATAATCAAGAAACCCGGAAAACGTACCGGAATGCTTCTTGCTTCTATTTCTGATGATACGGCTTGAGCAACAGCAAATCATTGATCGCTGCTGAAGCTGTGTCTTCTGAGGGCTGTTGATCGAGGGCTAACGTTCCAACTGGCAATGAGAGCCCTTCGAATAGAGCCTTGACGTAGTTTTCCACTTCTGCCCAGATCAGCTTGACAGGCATATCATCAACAAGGAGAGGCAAAATCTTGTCCAGATTGAATGCAACCATCTGCATGTAATAGTCCTTCTCAGTCAGATCTTGGATGAGCGTGCCGTAAACCAACGCGCGAGCTTTCTTTGCGTCAATTTGCATCAGCGCTCCAAGAGAGGCGATTCGACTCCCGCCATCCCAATTGACATCCCAACCATAGGCTTTAGAGTTGCTCAACGCCTTCTCACCAAGGAACCAAGCTTCTTTCGTGTTACCTAGTGCATAGAGTCGTCGGCTAAGGGTGGCGAGAATTTCGGCATCGCGTGTGTGGTTGCTTTGGAAAAGTTGTGCCATCTCCAGAACGCCCTCTGAGTTCATGTTTCCAACTATGCGAGTAATGACTGGTACCCAATTGAAATAAGACCGGTCCGACTGCTTCTTCACTAAAGCCTTGATGGCTGCAACTGAAGTTGCTCTCAACTTGACCTCCTCGACATGAAGTTTTGATCCGTCGTTCATCTCCAAGTATTCTGACGAAAATTCTGGACCGCGCTCAAAATCGGCCGGTCGCAGGTCCATTTTGTCGAGGGATAACTCCAATCTCTGCAAAGCCAATCCGATCCCACGACGGCAGGATCGAACTTTGGACGGGGCATTCTCATTGACCTGCGACAGAACATAACGCGCTGTTTCTAACGCTTTTTCGGTTCCAGACACGGCAGCCGTCCTCTCAATGACTAGAGCAACAAACTCGTCATCGATTGCGAGCATGAACTCACGCAGAGATGAAAGAATTGACTGAATTGGTGGATCTTCGGCCTTCATAGCTACGCACAAAAGAGTACGAACCGAACGTTCTTCCCAAATCAGTTCATGTTCGCGAAACCAACGAAACAACGAAATTGCTCTTCGAGGGCTCCATCGAAACGTTATGCGAAGTAGCTCATCAGCGGCATATGCTGGTGCCTTGCTCTCTATGATCTCCTCGAGGGCAGAGATGGCAGTGGCGAACAACGTTACTCGTGATGCGGCTTTTACAGGTTCGACGCCGTTCACTCGATCTAGCCATTGAATCCAATGATCGAGTTGATAGTCCTTTCTGTAACCCACGCCGAAGGAAAACTGAAGCATTTCCCTGAATGATTTGAGCGCTGATTGTTTTTCGCCAAGAGCGAGCCATGCCTTGCTCTGTTTGCGGTATTCTTCTATGCGACCGTTAACATCACGCCCCTCGAGCATCATGCCATCGATAGCACGTAGGTTATCAATCACCCAAGTACTCTGCACTCCCACCTCAGAAAAAGCCATTATGACCTTCCGACGGACGTCACTGGGCCAAAACACTCCTGATCTTGAATCACGCCATTCATTCTCAATTGCTTTCCTGAGAACTATGATTGCTTGCGATCCGTGTTGTGACACTGCTTTCACTAGCAGAGCATAGAATTCACCGCGCGCTTGTTCTGCGGAATACCAAGTGAACCAGGTTAGTCTTTCGCGGATGCTTCTGTTGAAGAGACGAAGAAGCGGGGCAACGGCCTCTGCAATTGCCGAATCGCTTAGCGTGTTCTTGCGCCATGCCTCCCCCCAGATTCGCGCAACAATGCAGATGGCACGCTCGAAAAGAACTGATCCTTGGTATTCAGGCTTCGCTGAATCAGCAATTATGTGATTCGGATCTCTTTGATCTCCTAATGCGCACAGCAACCTGTTGAGCCTAAATCTTTCCTCGAACGGCGCAAATGCGTTCTCATGAAAAGTGCCCATTGTTACAAGTTCAGGCTGCGAAACATCGGCCAGCAACTTTCGAGCTTGCTCAGGGTTCTCGAATATTCTATAGATTCCCTCTGCCAGGAATACGCGCTCGTCCGGAGCTAAGAGTGATGAGTTGACCAAAACGTCTTCCAAAAACTCCTCGCCCTTTTTCTTGTTGCCAGCATTCACGCATTCCATCCAAGCATTTGCGTTCAACCAAAACCAGTATCTCAAGTAATCTGATTCGCGCTGATCAGGCCTTGTAGGATCATTAACCTGATTTGACTTGATCAGGTCTCCTAGGATCTTGATATCGTTCCATCTTTTTTCTTCCATGACACCTAGTCCTGCCTTGTAGTACATACAATTCTTTAGCGAGTTTTCATCCGCGTCGCCTGGTCGACCGAATCTATCAAGAGCTACTTTCACTGTCCGAATAGTATCAATTACCCGATTTAGATCTAGAAAGTGAACTGCCACTTCAGTCCAGGTCGTTAGGAGTTCACTTCTCTCCGTTGAAAATTCAAATGGGGTCGCTAGAATGTCAAGTGGTTGAGCTAGGTCGAAAACACGCTTAGCTTCCAATGGATACCCCGCAGATTTCAGGATCAGAGCTGCTTCAAGCGCTGCCGTGGCACTAATTCGGAGACGGTTTCCATCTCGTATCCAATCAAAAGCTGCCTGTGTCCCGCCGAGTGCTAGCAGGATCTTGACGTAAGAGACTTTCTTGGGAAGTTCCAAGAACCATTCACGTTGCCCAATTTCTGTGCCGATAAGTATCCAACGAGTTAGAGCTATTGGATTTTCGCGGGCTGTCTGAGACCGAAGCAGGAATCGAATATCCGTCTTAATGGCATCGATAGGGCGAAACGCCAAGAGCTGTTCGCGGAAGCATTCTTGAGATGCAAGCTCTAAGAGAGCTGTTTGCTCTCCCGCTAGAATTCTATGATACAGTTGCTCCCATCCCCACTTTGAACCTGGCTCAGATTGAGCACATTTCTCTGCCAGTTCATGATGGAAACTCGTTTCTCTTGAAGGGATAGAGACCCCCGCGGAAAGTTCAGTAGTTTTCTCAATTATGAACAAACGAAAACTATTGTGAAAGAAATACCACCTGTTATCATTCTCGGTTCGAAAGTAGTGGGCTGCCTTTGAACGCAGCTTGCTGACCAGTAAGGAGCCCGCCCAGCTCTCTACCCACAAAAGATCGATACTGCCTCTAACGCGCGCAAGCAACCCCAGCAAATGAGTCAGATCAAAGTCCGCTTCAATCTGTCTCCAGTAACTGTGATACTGACTCGCGATATTTCCTTCGTAACGATCGGTGTTCCGAAGCACATTGTCGATCGTTTCCGTCTTGACGGTATTTCTAAGTCGGTTCAGGATGTACGCTAATGCAAGTGGATGTCCACCTGAAAGCGTGTAAACCTCTTCCCTTTGCGGATAAGTGAGTACAAGGCCTGTGCGTGTCGTTATCTCAATTACGTCTTCTCTACTGAGTGGTTCTACGATTATTCGGCGATTGGGCTGCTGAATCTCATACTGTACACGGTCCGGGAGGTCTTGCAGCTGATCGGTCTGACTTCCCAGAATCAGGTATGCCCCATCAGGAATCTGGTTTGGCTGCGGTAGGTCAAGCAGCAAAGAACGAACCGGATGCTGCTCGCGTTCAATATTGTCAAGGCCATCGATGATTATGAGGGTCTTACGCCCACTGGATTTCCAATCCGCGTGTAGCATGTTAAGCTGTTCATGGAAGCGGGTCAAGAGTTCGCTCTCAAATCCTACGCTCGCTTCAAGATACAAGGATCGATCGGTTGCGATAACAATGTCGTGAAGAAAGTTGGCTGATTCACCTCGCAACGTGAGGGGATCTTGAGTATCGGGTACGTAGGCATAGTAGCGGATAATCCGCTCCTTTCTTAGCCTTGCAAATTGCGTTAGTAGAGTTGATTTGCCAGAGCCCGGCGTACCTAGGACAGCAATATATCCCCCCGGTAGGCTTGTCAGTGCCTCTTCCAGTCGTCGAACGCTGGCCTCAATCGGGCAATATGGGATTTCAGGATCTGGAAATTCGTGACGGCTCTTGAATTCAAATCGGTCCTTCCAACCTAGACCTTCGATCAACTGGTTGCGGCTCAGTTGGATAGGCCTGGCAGGATCTGTCACAGTCTTGATGAGGAACTGAGCGACACAATCGAGATCTGTTGCGTCAGCCTGATCCCTCCGATCATTGGTATCTGGCAGATCTGGAAGATGATAATCGAACTCCAATTCGCAGTCAATTACAAAGGCTTGAAAATCCTGACTAGACAACCCACTTGCCTTCTGAAGTGCATTCCATGCGACCTGCCACCCGTCAGGAATACTCAATCCAGATTTCGTTGCAAGACTCTCGCGAGCAGGTTGCCAAGCTTGCGCCATGAAGGCCGAAAAGTGTGTCGGAACGGGAACTGGTTCACCTAAAGGAATCTTTGAAGAGGTTGAGATCGATGCCACGTTGTTGGTCAGAAGATGAACAACTATCCGATGGTCTCGAAACTGTCGGCGCAGACGCTGCCATCCATCTGCCAGTTGAGCGATTAGGCACAATTCATTATTCGAAGATGATACGAGATCGTTGAACGAAATAACGCCACGATATTGACTCCACTTCACTTGATAGGCGTCGACACGCCATCTCCCCGCGATTACAAGATCGTCCACATGCCCCGCCATTGGGTCGGTCACTCGGATCCATTCTAGGTGCCCACCACGCAGGTTCCGAATGACCAGTAAGCTAGCAACATAGTACTGTCCGCTATATCCCACCATTGCACGTCTCTCTCCCTCGGCAGGAGTAGACGATTTGTCTGATCTCCTATCGGACAACACACTATCGCTCATTTGAGGGAACCATCGTCGCCTCTAATGGTTCTCACACATCGTTAAGTCCTTCGACACGGCACGCCAATTCTTCCTATAGGCTCAGAACGAAACAACAATGCAGATGGGGGCGTCGTCGTAGACGTACTCGAAGTGAAGTGAGAAGAGATTGAACGCCTAAGCTACTTGGAGAAGCCTTGTTCGAGTAGACGCAAAATAGTCTCTCTAACTTTCCATTTCGGAACCGTAGACTCCAGAGCAGTGATGACCAAGTTACGTTTTGTCGCTTCCGCCCAGAGCCCTCCCACGGAGGATCTCGCTGCCTGCGAAGCGTTTCCCCATTGGTCCATCGTGGTGATTCCCAGAATTTCCTCGGTCAGAGCATCTGATTGACCGTGGACTTTGCCTCCGCGTATAGCTGATCTCGCTTGAGCCAAGGCCTGTAGCACCTCATCGGGGTCGTCGAGAATGTGCACGTTGAGGCCTAGCGCCTCCGAGATTACATTCTCTGCAGCCCTGTTCGGAACTGCCTGCCCTTCATGCCTCTCTAGAAGCGTTTCAGAAATAACGATTCTCCTAGCCATCTCGAAGGAAATAGTCTTGCCAGAGCCCGCATCTTTGATTTCGAGGACGGTCATGTGCTCGCCTTCCTTCTTCACTACGACGGCGACGCTCACATGAGGTTGCTTGTCCGGTGTGAGATCAGCGTCGCCTGACAGCCCAACATAATTTCCGTCCTTCTTCGCGTCTTCAGCGGCCTTCATGGCGAGCATAAGCGCCTTCAAGATGGGATGCGGAACGAAATCCGGAGACGCCGCTTTCTGCTCAACACGCTGCAAGTAATTCAGCAGCTCATCCGTCAGAGACAATATCAGGACTCCTAGCCGCGTACCTTCTTGGCTCACGATAATGATATGGGAACGCGCTAATATGGCCCACTATAGTCTGTGCTTCTTTTGATTAGCCAGAGCACACGATATTCGATGGTTCAAATCCCACCGGCTCCACCACTTTGTTCTTCATGGAAGCGCAAGGTTAGATTTCTGGAAACAAAGCTTGTTCGCGACAGAGACCAAAGCCTTTTCCACCCACCGCTTCAGGAAAATAGGCGAATTTGCTAGACAAGTTGGGTTTCTAATGTTGCACAGGCAGAGGATCGTTTTCATATCTCATGCCGAGCGAGACCTTGAAGCTCTCCACATTCTGGAGGACGTCTTACGACGTGAGGGCATCGGATTCTACGTTGCAGAAGAAGACCCGCGACCAGGTGTCGATCTTTCTTCGAAAATTCACGAAGCGATCAGCGCATCTGATGTTGTGATAGCATTGATGACACGGGCTGGGGCATCATCGCCCTCAGTAAATCAGGAAGTCGGTATTGCACTCAAGTTAAATTTGATAGTTATCCCGCTCGTACAGCAAGGTGTGAGTGTCGGAGTCTTCCTCGATAGTTTGGAGCAATTTCGATTCGACAACCGAACACTGCCCGATGTCTGCTCAAGGGTCGCTGCCTACATAACTCAGTTAAAACGAACTTCTCAAGACTTGAGCGACGACCCTTATTTCACCAGAGTTTCAAGTGATTTCACTCGTTGCAGGAATGGCGCATATGCATTTCATAACTCCACCGCTGCCAATGTGAGGAACCTTCTACTGACTAAATACGACTATTTTGTCAAACGGCCAGAATTGCACTACCCTCGGTTTCTTGACAACGCAAGAAGTAAAGGTCTGAATGGTGAAACAATTCTCGAACAACTACTTGGACAACTACACAAGGCACCCGAAGCTGAACGAGAAAAAGTTCTTGCCGACTACATTACGTGTCTCTACCTCATTGACGCTGCCGTCATAGCCCACCTCGCACTCCGAAAGGCTTGGAGTGAACTTGTACACAGAGATGAATGCGCCAGACTAGAGAACGCATATTCTCAGCGGCTACGAAACCTCTATGATAACGAAGTTAGATTCGGGAAAAGCGAGGTTTATCGATTCATTCAACGGGATGACATTGTCACACTTCTCAACGCGACAGAAGATGACGCAGTCGACTACATAGATTCCTACCTTACTGATGCAATGTGGTCTCGACTCAATGGGAGCTACGGTTGGTTTGACGAGGAGGCCGAATATGCCGAGAAGAATGCTGAGATGAAAGCAAAAATCTTGAACAAGGCAAGGCAGGTAAGGGCTCCATTAAAGAGAAAACTCTGGCGACGGACAATCGAAGGCAAGTGATGATTAGGGCCAGTTGATCAGATGAGTCTTCACGCTATGTATCAGAGAGATTCTTCAAAGGATTTCTTGCTTAAGTGCGGTATCGTCAGTGTGCTGAACACACTTGGTCACCAAAAATTACTTCTCAACTCGTAGGAAGACCGCGGCAAGCGATGAAATCTGAACCAATGAACTGAAGTCGCTTGACCCTGCCGGAGGAACATGTACTTAAGCTCCTGAAGGAACGGCTTGACTTGTTACAAGACCCAACTTCTGTGCCACTAACCGTTTGATTGCCCCTTTATCACCCTTAAGACCGCGAACGTCGATTTGCACTGACGCATTGCACTCGTAGGCATTTCTTTCGACCTTAACGCCGTATTTTTCTGCGAAGCTACGGAGCAAGTTGCATCGATCTCCCTCAACTGAGAGGCGAATTCTAAGGGTCTCGGGGATGATTGCACCCTTCGATCGGTTCGTGGATACATCCATGAAGCAAATGATCTCTCTTGGAATTGCTTCTCTCAGTTTTGGGTTAAGATAGGCTACGAGCTGCTTTTCATATCTGAATCTGGCTGCATCTCTTTTGAGATCTCTTAGCTCCTTGCCTGATCTCGCCAAGGCGTACCAAGGCCGTGAGTATGCTCTTTCAACTAAAACGATGCGTCTGGATGTTTCATCTAATCCTACTTCTTTCAGCACAAGTCTTTTTGTCTCGTCGTCAGCCTCGTATCTCGCCACATTGAGAAATGTGTGATAGGCAGCTAACTCAATTCTCTGCTTGATCGGAATGTTTCCATAGCCCGTCTGTTTCCCAATTAATTCCGCGAGAAGGAAATCGACGACTCTCGTCTTTGAATGTAAGAGCTTGATCTCATCCCTCATTTTCTCGCACTGGTCTGACAACCTATCGATTGTGCTTGACGAGGATATGATCTGCTTTAGTTTACCATCAATATTCGCGCCAGTAACACTTTCACCCAACGGTGGCTCGCTAGGCATTGGACGAATTGAACTCAGGAACCACGCTAGAATCCAACGGAGGAACTGTGCCTTGACGTCTCGTTTCGAGGCCTCCGTTTCCACATATTTCTTTACCGTCAAGTCATCAGGAATTGCACGATTGGTTTGTATGTAACGGACTACTTTTCGTATTGTTTTTGATACAACTTCATATTGTGCGCTATTTCGCTCAGTTTGGATTAGGAAGTTTCGCATTTCGGCAACGATTGTGTTGCGCCGTTCAGCAGGCATATGTGCCCTATGAAGGGCTCTTTCCACATCGCGGTCAGATTCACTCCATATCTGTCTGAATTTCCTCGCGGCCATAATTTTGGGAAGTTGGTGTTCCTCCTCCATGGGCACGATTTTCATGATTTTGACGAATCGCACTCCTTCCTTCAAGACCTTGTTAGTAACTTCAGCGGGATCAAAATGGAATGGTAGGTACGCTGCCAAATCGCCGGTTGTTCTGACGTACTTGAACCATTCCTGGGCTGGCAGACCAGGGAACGTTTTCTTCGCGAAATTCCGCGCCAGATCCGCATTGGTCACCAATTGGGCGAGGGAGTTGCGGCCTTCCTCCGTCTTCGTCTCTTCGTTAATTAAATGACGGAACTCCTCAACTTTATCGTCAAGTCCCGCATCTTTTTTCCGAATCAGAACGAGATCAATGTCTCGAGGATTGGGTTTTCCGCGAAGACCGCTGCCGAACATCATTATCTTTGCAATGTGAATCGGAGTTAGCCCTTGCTCGACTCTGTTAATGAAGCGAAGTAGATTTTTCTGCTTCCCAGGCGGAAGTGTGTACGCTTCAATCTTCATTCATGTCTCACAATAACCTGCTTTCCTGCTGGCTAGGCAGAATGGAGAAACCGTCTAATGACTCTTGGTGGCTCAATCGAACTCATGCCGGCGGAACTGTGGCAGTTGAGTTGGTAGGGATTATTGGCTGACCAGACTTCATCGCAAGTAGCACAAGTACTAAGGCAACTCCAATACCGAATCCGTTGATGAATCCCCATAACTGTCCACTAGGCTTCACTTGGTCAGTAAACAGCGACACGGCCGGAATGATAGTGGTTCCCAAAACAATGACACTACACAAGAAGTAAGCGAACCCATGAAGTTGGGGTGAAGCGATCCACCAGCCGAGGGCATAACCAATTGAACCTATTCCGCAAAAGAACCCTACAGCAGTCGTAGTATGAACTGGCCCCCATTGCATCAGAACTCACAACTTGTTCATGGTGTTCCGATTCAGTAGAATCTTACGCTGAGTATTAGGTACAGATTCAGAGGCAATCGCTCAATTATCTCAATATGAGGGTTCGAATCCCTTCGGCCCCACCTCTTTGTTCTCTCTGGAAGCGCAAGGGTAGATTTCGGGAAACAAGACTTATTCGCGACATTCGCTAATAGGGCTGCACGGTAACATTATGAGAAGAAGAGAGAAAGCGGTAACCCAACCGCCACTCTCTGAGGGTGATGAGTCCCTCCGGGCCCACCATATCGTCATATCGTACTATGTGTATTAACGCGCCCTTAAAATCCGCGCAGATGCGCTTGCATTTTTCTGTTCAAGGAGTTTCTGAGCTGAAGCGCGACAGTATCTCGGACTCGCTCTTGGGTTCCGCCTCTCTTTGCAGCCTAACGAATTCGGGGTAGTCATCCCTCTGACGTCGAGACATGGCGTAAATCACTCGCTGCAGGTCAATCTCGCTTGCTCGCGGAGGAATATGCAGTTTCAAACCGTGTGGATTCGAACCCGCGCGGGACAGGGACAGTTTCAGGAGGGAAGGGGTATCAGTGTGATAACCCTGACTGTGACGCTCTTCACGCTGAAGTGAATGTTGGGGTGAGTACTAGTACCTCCGCGAAAGTCGAAAGTCGTAGACAAGTTTAGATCGAGTGACCGTTACCCCGCCTCAACCCCAACATACCGGTATATTCCAGTCGAGCGGGTGTCACTGCAAATTATCGCTTCCTCAGCGAGCGTTCCAACGAGTTTGTAGGCATTGACGCTGAATCGAGTACTCAAACCTGGTATCACGATGTCATGGCCTCTGTATTGCAACTCAGTAGGTAGACTTAGTGGTTCTGCGACGGCAGGTGGCGCAATGGGCACCACAACTTCATGGCGTCGTTCCTTTGGATTTCGACAAATCCAGAACTCGAAAGTCACAAAAGCCGTACTTGGCAGTGTCTCGTCGTCATGCAACTGCGTTATTATGAAAACTGCTCCTTCGCGCGCCATTATTGCTGACTCTGCCCTGCGCTTTGAGTCGGAGGACGTTACAGGAAATGGCCCCAAAGTCAGAGTTGCAGGTGCCAATTCCAAGGTGGCGGGGTTCCCTACGCAAAGAGCGAACCAGAATATCAGGTCTTTCTCAACTTGCCGAGTTCGCTGATTGGGGATTCGAGTTCTTTTTGCCCCATGTGCTGTTAGTATTGTGGAATGCCATCTGACAAAATCGCTTTCGAGAGTAATGTGGTCAAGCAGTTCATTTGCTAATGTCGCCACGGGCACCAGCTTGTCACCCTGCGAAAACCAACGCACCGAGCGTGTGGTCAAACCAGGATAGAACACGACTCGGCCTCCTGCAGAGTGGCATAGTGATCCTAGGGTTCTAAGTGGCCCCTGCGGGGGCTGAAAGTAAATGTACGTTAGCTTTTCAATCGGTTTTCCGCTTTCGAACAGTCTCTTGAATGGTCGCCCCAATGCGGAAGATACGGCCACATTGCCTTCGGAAAGCCCAGTTCCAAGAGGGTTTGTGAACTTGATCTCTATTGTGTCGCCTTCCACTGATATCTACCTCTCATCTTACGCATTGTGATCGGTTTATTTTTCTTCATCTTTGACTTCGGTTCTGATCCATCCCCCAGTGAGCGAGCGGGCGAGGTATTTTGCGACACCCATTACCTGGAGAACGGCTTTTCAAGATTTGATGCCTCTCATCTTCAGTAGTTCATCTCTCACCATAGTTGGAGGAATGTCGTAGAAATCGAACGTTTCGTACAATGGTTTCGTCAGGGCCCTCACGGTTTCAGGTAATGTTTCACTAATTTGGTCTGATTGAATAGTAACCTCAGAGGTTACTGAGTCCTGTCTCGATGGGCCTCTTGGATCAAAGAAGATGCGGCGTGGCGTCGCCCAAGAGATGAGGGTGCGACCTGAAAGCCCTTTCCACATGGCACGGAATGCAACGGAAGTTGATTGGTCTCCTATGACCTTGGTCAATCTCTCTGCGTGAAGAAGGCATTCCCCAATCCTCCATATTGGAAGCGTCACATCAACTACTGTGCCCGGTTCGATGTTTATGTCGCTATCTTCCTGGTATCCTCGCAAGAGAAACATCATTCCTTTCGGAGATGCCCTCCAGAAATCAGAATGACCGGAATCGCGAAAAACATCTGAGCGAGCAGGCCCAAAGAATGAGTCTGAACGAAGCTCGGTGAGCCAACATTCTGCGAGGCCATCGTAAGGATACGGTGCGATTCCTTCACGGCTTGGAACCCACCAGGGTGGCCACCCTGTTTCATGACCTCTAACCTGTTTGAGAACTTCAAGAAATTCGCTGAGACCCATTGACGAGGAAACGCCTTTGATGGAATATGCTACGTACCAGAAACCCTTCGAATAGCGAGACGGCTTCTCGTCTTGTAGTTTCTCTGCGACAAGTGAATCAAATCGCCCCATCGACCTCTTAATCCACTCATCGAGTTCTCTCGTTTCCTCTTCTTTCGTTTGGGTGGCAGGGACTCCGCCTTGCAGGATTTCGCGGATTCTCTCTAAGAGGTCGTTTCTTGCCGCCATTATGCAGCGGCTAATGAGCTCATCCCATTCTCGCCCTGACTGAGGCGTCTCGCTTTTCGGGCCTGGTCGCCTAATGTAGTAGCTGTTCTGGTGAACATGCTCTTCATTTGGGCCACTACGTTTAGCTCGAATGGGAACCCTGTGGTGTCCAGGCACTATGATGATCGGATAGAGCAGCCCATTCTGCGAGTGAGACACGTGATGGACAGGGCAGTGAAAGGATGGGTCGGCATAGCGCTGCACGATATCGTTGATGCAATCCTGCGAGTAAGAATCCAAGTCCGCCGGTCTCGGTTCCGCAGGTTCCCATAAGCCATTCTTCTTCGTGAAACCCATGAGAACAAATCCTCCTCCGTAATTGGCGACGGCGAGTATGGCTTGCGCCAGGTTCGCTTTGTGTTCTTCAGAGGAGAGGTTGAGCCAACCCTTCAGTTCTACATCCAGATCTTCGTGAGCTCGGCTCAGAAGGTCTTCGAGTCGCCTGAGGCTATCGGCTTGCTCACTCATCCCGCAGGGCACCTCTGTTTTGTCACAATCCTAATTCTTTTCGCCACTCTTTGAGTGCGTCTTCGACTATGGGTATTATTTCGATTGGCATGCAATGCGCCGGATACTTGTTCGATCCCCCTTTGTAGTATAAGCCGTATGCAGATAGAATCAAATAGTCTTGGGGAGCAGGAACATTTCCTACGTCCCCGATAATTTCATCCATTTTGCGGATGATTTCTCGCAGAGCGGGCCCGTCCCAGTAATTGAGCCAATAATCGGTTCTGTTCTTGCAAAGATCGGCGAGAGATGAAAGGAAAGCGTAGCGGCGATAGGCCCTCTTTCTATTAGTTGCCTTCTTGAGAACTGCGAAAAGGTTCGCCTTCACTTCGTCGACTGCTCCATCACGCTTGAGTACCCCATCTCTCACTGTGTAGCATTGGCCACGGAAATCCGGTGCATCAAGTGATGGCGTGGGATGAATTGCTCGAAAAGCATCCAACAATGATTGATCGCGAACGTCCTTAGCGACTGTTTCAATCAGTGTCTTTGCCTCGTCTGAGAGCAGATACGATTGGTTTTCGATTGAGTGCACTCCGAGTCGTTTAGCAAATGAGATGAGGTTCTGATCTGCCAAGAAGTATCTTCGGACGATTGCTTTGCGTTCCAGAAGGCAAACCTCATCCGGCTCAGCCATTGCTATCCCCCATTGATAAGCAATCAGCACTTTATAAATCATATTCAGTGAGCCGAATAACTCTCTGTGTTCTACGTTTTAACTCAACATAAGAAGGAACGCAGATCTTCTATGCTTATGCCGAACACGCGAAAAATCGTGATCCCATTAAGTGAGGTTGATGAAGGACTCAACCTAGTCGCGAGCAACATTCGTGTTTTCATCCAAGATCATTACGCCCTGATGGGTCAGGGAAGCATATGGCACGCGGTTTCGTTGACAATATTCGCGTGTGTGCTGCCTCACTTGTGGATGTCGTAGCGAACTTTTGGTGGAGACTCTAATAGCTAGAAAGAAGAATGAGGGATAGATAGCTTTGAGTGAAGTCTCTGGTCATGTCGATCGCAAGCTGATTCGGAAAGAACTCAACACCGAAGCTTTGCTCCTTTCCGGCTTCACGGAGGCACAGCTTGTGGGTCTGGGAGACCTTGGCGAAATCAGTACAGATCGGCTGCATAAATTGTTGTGGTCAAAGCTTGGCGAAGCGTTGTATCGAACGACTAACTCCCATCATGCTGAGGTCGTAACATTTCATCCTAAGAAACGTTCGCGTAAGGCCAGAAGACCTAAGAAAAGCCCGAAGTAGCGAGTCTCTTGTCGCAGGACATGGTCAGTTTCCTCCGTTTCAAGGAGATCTGCAAGAAACGGATACGTCCCAGCTGTCCGCTCCTCGCCATTATTCTTCAGGAACCCGACCAGATGCCCAGATTTCAAGCAATTGTGACAGCGAATCTTTACATCCGCCAGGTAGAAGCCTTGCCTGAAAGTGAACTCAACCCAACTTCATAGGAAGCTCACCTGACGAGTTCAGCTTTCATCTGACGATATTCGGCGAGGGTTATCTCGCCGTTAACCAGTCGTCCTTTCAAAGTCAGTCTCAGATTCTTTCCACTATTAGCCGGTGTTGGTTTGAGCGGCTGGGGGTTGCGTTGTGGTGTTCTGTTCGAAAATTGTTGCATCTCCTGCGCCGTTTTCTTACTTAGGTCACCGAGCTTGTCAACTTCTTCAAGAGGCATTCCGTCCATGATCAGTGATTCTCGTCTGAGCTCGTGCATCAGTACGTCCTTGTCGACGAAGGTGTGTTGTGGTGGGGTTAGGTACTGGTCTGAGGCTTGCCGGTAGATTTGTCGCATTTCCCGTAACTTGTCGTCGTCAACTTGCTTGTTGAATTTGGTGTAGGTGGCTTGCATGCTTGGTGTCTGTCCTGACCAGAATATTCTGTCGTCTGTGACTTTGATTATGTCATGCCGTTCGGCTGCTTCCATGCCGTCGATGAAGAAGTTTCTGAAGAGGTTTGGGTTGAACGTGAATCTTGCGGAAACGATTGCTTCTTTGATTATGCCGCTTATTTGGTTTCTTCTGAGGAATCTGCCGACCGACAGGCGTGTGGCTGTTACGACGGGGCTGTCTGGGGTGAGGATTTCGCCCGGTATCGTTTTATGGTCGCCGTTAGCGGTTCTGACGGTCTTCTCGTTCATTCGCCATAAGAGATACTGTTTGAGGTTGTCGCACCCTTGTTCGTTTAGGAAGGTTTGGTATTTCTTGTGGATTTTGGAGATTGGAATTCTGATCACGATGCGTGTTGGGATGCACTCCTTGTTTAAGTGGTCTTTCTTGAAGGTGACCTTTGCTTCTCCGATCTTGACTAGCTTTCCGTTGTCCTCTTTCCATGCGTTCTGAACTTCGATTTCGGGGAAGTCTCCGATTGTGAGCCCTTTGGTGCCTTCAGCGCCGCCTATCACCCCTTCTCTTAGTCCGGCGAAGGCCATGAGGCAGATCATGGTTTTCTGTCGCAGGTCGCTTGCGTTGAGTATCTGCTGAACGTGTTGGGGTTTCGGGATCGTCTTTTCGCCGCCGTCGTCATCGTCGCCGCTTGTGACGTTGATGTCCGCTGTTATCTCGATGTCGTTCTCCCTCAGCCAGCTGAGGACGGCTTTCTTGAGGTTGCGGATGTAGCTGGGTTTGAATTTCTTCTTCTCCTCAGTGAGGAAGACGCCGTTCTCGCAGTCGTCAACCATCTTTCTTAGGAACTGAGTCGCCCCGTCCTTTCCGAGGGCGACAAAATCCTTCGGCAGTTTTCCATACATCTGGTGGAGTCTGCCGAACCGTTTCTTTCGTTCGTTGGCTGTGTCCACGCTGCTCTTTCGTAGGTTAAGGTACCAGCTCTTGAACTTGGGATCGTCGAGCAGGTAGTCGTACGGGCTACCCCGCCGCCACTTGCCAGGATAGACCTTGTCCGAGTACGCGCTCAAGCTGACCTTGACCGTCTAGGTCGATTCCATATATAAAGAGTAGCCCCTCCATCATTTGATGGTGGGGCCGAAGGGATTCTCATGGTTCTGGGTGGAACCATTTTGAACCCTCGACTTCCGCCATACCGTCATGTCTACGGGTTTC
>Ga0315277_10000545_pt1 | contig 59821 bp, 63 predicted proteins | sample YL17G05_15_MG_FD_203695 | JGI IMG/M metagenome (GOLD analysis project Ga0315277, IMG submission 203695) | Sediment microbial communities from Yellowstone Lake, YNP, Wyoming, USA - YL17G05_15 | ecosystem: Environmental > Aquatic > Freshwater > Lake > Sediment | place: USA: Wyoming | collected...
AAAACATTTCTGTATCCGGACCGCATGGTCCGGTTTCTCCTGCCGGTCCCCACCAATTGTCTTCCTTTGAGAGCTCTCTTATTCTTTTTTCGGAAACGCCCAAATCCATCCAAATTTTCTTTGCTTCCTCGTCTTTGGGTGCGTTATTATCTCCTGCAAAAACCGATACCGCCAGTTTTTCCTTATTAATATTTAACCACTTTTTTGAGGTTAAGAATTCAAAACTGAATTTTATCGCTTCTTCTTTAAAATAATCTCCTAAACTCCAGTTCCCGAGCATTTCAAAAAACGTATGATGAGTCGTATCCCCCACCTCGTCAATATCTCCAGTCCGAACACAGATCTGAACATTAGCCAATCTTTTTCCAGCCGGGTGTTTTTCTCCTAAAAGGAAAGGCACCAAGGGATGCATTCCTGCAGTAGTAAATAGCACGGTTGGGTCGTTTTCCGGAATCAAAGAAGCCGAGGGAATTATTTTATGTTTTTTCTCTTTGAAAAATTCCAGAAACTTAGTTCGTATTTCTTGACTTGTATACATTATTTCAGTTGAGCTATTAATGCTTCGGGTGTAGAAATAATTTCTCTGAAAAGAACATTTCGTACTCTTTCGGTATTATCAGCTTCGAGGGCGTAGATCGGTTTTCCCAGTGCTAATGCGCAGCCAATTTCCAAAGTAGTGCTAACGCCCGAATAACCGCCTTTATTGTAAATAAAAACAACATCGGCCATCCTTATCTTATAAAGATGGTCGTGGGTCAAACCTAAGGTAGTAAAATTTTTGTAGGGTTCAGACATCTTTTCCCATTCTTCCTGTCCTTGATGAAGATATGGCTCATAGACAACAACGCCAAGCCCTTTCAATTTTTTGGCAAATTCCTGTATTTCAGGCTTAAAACGGCGGCTGCCGCAAATTACAACGGATTTCATTAGGAAATCTTAACAGATTTTTTCTTTGTCGGCAAATTATTTAATTCTTTTATAAAATAAAAATGTCTGTGTATTTGTAATTATACCCAGACATATGTATGAAAGAGCCCGTGCTCTCTAGCTCAACACCTGCAGGTTGAGGTCGCGGCAGTTCCGGTAGGAATCGCTAATGAGCCTGTACTTCATTCCGTCTATCTCGAATTCCTTCTGAAAATGTCCTGCTCCCCCAGAATCCCACGTTGGTTGAGTATTCAGAAACCATCCCACAATCTGTTTAACCTCTTCTTCGGTTAAGATGCCACCTACTAAAAGAGGCTCTAATCCATATTGGACAAGCTCTCTTTCGTCTTTAGCTTTGCCGTCCAAAGAAATAATGCTTAAGCCAAAAAGGCTCTGGTTCCGACCTATCCGTGGCATCACCTTCTTTACAAAAGGCAAAATACTGCGGACTCGATTTGAATTCCATTCAGCATCTGGATTAGCTTGAACAGCTTTCTCCCACTTCTCCACAACCTCGGGGGTGAATTGTTGGAAGAATGTTTGCATGTCTTTAGTCTGGGGAACCTGGAATCCTTTCTCCAGCTTTGTCAGTTCGTAGACATCAGCGTTTTCTCCCAATTCCTTAAATCGTGCATTTGAATTTTTTCTGTCCCATTCGTAAGTGGCAGAAACGCCTGAGAGCTTTTTGTGTTCGTATCTGCAAAAAGGCTCATAACTCATAAACTTTGAGAGAAACGGAATTACTTTTTCTTCTTCCTGTCCAAAGAGGGATACAATCATGAAATCTCTGATTCCGTCTTCTTTGCTCTTCGGAGGAATTGACATTGTGAATGGTTTGTCGTTGACCGTGCCGCTCCAAGGATATCCAGGCCTTGGTATAGCTACCGCTACATTTAGTCCGACTCCGCTCAGTTCGGACTGAAGCTCTACCCAATAAACAGTGCCATCCATGATAAACTCCTTTCAAGGTACTATTTTTGTCATTGCCCTCCAATGACAGAGACTACTAAATTCGTGGCAGTACTTTGTTTTAACACATGGTTTATTTTATGTCAAATTCCCGGGACCGATAAACAAAAAAAACAGAAATTCCATTGAGATTTCTGCTTAAATGTGGAGACGACAGATCTTAATTCTACGCTTTTGCTTCTTGCAAAGCTTTGTTCAAGAAACAGAAGTCCCTCTCTTCGATAAACTTGCCTTCGTAATCCGGAGTTTGCTTTAGATTAAGTAGTTTCAGCGCTTCGCCCGGCTCAACCCAGATGATCTCAAAACCGGAGGACTTTTCTTCTTCTGTAAAATTGGGAGCATTCTTGATAGAGCTTGTTCTTGCGAGAAAACAATATGACGTTTGGCGGAGTTTAAATTGAGCGCGATATTCTACGATACTGCCAACTTCTTTTGTTATCTCCACTTCAGTCCCCAATTCTTCCTCGCATTCTCTATCGAGCGTAGTTTTTATATCTTCGCCTTCCTCAATACCGCCGCCAGGAAGTTTGTAGTAGTTGTGGTTCTTAACATAGAGCAATCCAATATGATTCTCGTCATCAAAAACGACGGCCCTGGCCGCCTTCCTGTATCTCCATCCAGGGATATTGGCTTCGTCTACGTTTTCAGGGTTAATCGTTTTTAGGAGTTCCATGCTCTTTACCGATAAAATATAGTGTCGCGTCAGACGCGACTACCTTCGTCGAATCTGACTCGACCTTCGTTTGCACTCGGTAAAACCGAGTTTGACTCGGTGGACCCGGCCGGAATCCCTCCTTCATCAAGATTTCGGAAGGGCAAGGCGGACCGGCGATCTCCTCATTGTCCCGATAAGCTCTGGTGGAACGTACAAAATTACTGCGTAATTCTTGCGTTCCTACAACGTAAGAACGTACAATATGTCAGGAAGTGTTACGTTCTGTACGTTGTGGACCCGGCCGGAATCGGACCGGCGATCTCCTCATTGCAAATGAGGCGTTCTACCACTAAACTACGGGCCCTTTATTCCTCGAAATTTCTACTTTTTAATTCTAGCTTTTGACCTATTACTGTGCGCGTGGAAGTCCTCCTTCGCTAAAGCTCCGGATGGGCAGGGAATCGGACCCCCGATAGTAGTCCTTCGACAAGCTCAGGACACTACGGGCAGGCTTCTACCTCCTCTTTATGAAACTTCACTTTGTTTAGCATCCAAAACTCTTTTGGTGCGCGTGGAAGGAATCGGACCTTCTACCTCCTCTTTATCAGAGAGGCGTTCTGCCAATGAACTACACGCGCGCATTAAACCAAAACGAAAAATAGCTTATGCTAGCTATTTTATATCAGGGAAATCATATTTTTGCAACAGAAATTAGGTTTCTATTTTTGCCAATTTTCCATTTTCTCTTGCTTTTTCAAACATTCGGTTAAAAAATAAAGAAACTAAAAAGAGATAAACTATATTTAGCCCTAAAGCCCATAAAATATGTTCAACCGGAATTTGTTGATTCGTTAAAACCGAACGAGTTCCTTCGAAAATGTGTGCTGTCGGAAGAAGCCATGAGATTTTCTGCAAAAAATGAGGAAGCGCTGAAACAGGATAAAAAACAGCGGACAAGGGATTGAAGAGGGCTATCATGCTCCATGCAAAACTTTGGATTCTCATACCATAGCGGATTATAAATCCTGTAATAAAAATTCCTAATACCCAGGCGAATAGTATCAAATTAACGAAAAAAGGAACGAGCGATAATCCGACGGAAAAAATGCTGAAGGAATAAAGTGCCGAGGATAGAAGAGTTACAATCGCCAAAGTAAAAATTATTTTTATCAAGCCGACTATCATCGTTCCCAGAATGAATTCAGAGGGCAGCAAGGGGCTGGAAAAAAGATTCAGTATGTTCCTATTCCATACGTTTCGCAAGAATGCCATGGACATATCCTGCTGGGCTCTCCAAACGATATTCCAAAGTATCAGCCCGCTCAATAAAAAAGCAACAATGTTGCCGCCCGTTTTTCCGACGCCGGCTATATAGGTTGCGGTCAGTCCGAACATTATCATGTCCATAACCGGAAAGAAAAAAGTATCAAATACATCTTCCAGGGAGTGTTTGATATTAAAAAAGTTCTGCGCCAGGATTCCCTTAATTCTTTGTATCTTCATTTTCTTTTTTTGACGAAGCTATTTTTAAGAAAACATCTTCGAGGTTCGGTTTTTCTATATTAATATCGGTTATTGAAATACCGTTTCTGGCGAGTTGGGTCAGAACTTCACCAATTTCTCTTTCGTTAAGTACTATCTCAAGATAATTCGGCTGCGGTATCTCAAATTCCAGTCCCCGACTTTTGAGAAAGTTTTTTGCTTTTTCAAGCGGAGCATCAAATGTTAATTTTAAGTGTGACTTTTCAATCATTCTCGTCAAATTTAAAGGCGTGTCTGCCGCCACGATTTTACCATGATTCAGGAAAATTACCTTGTCGCACATCCGGGTTATCTCCTCCATATTATGAGAGGTATAAAGCATGGAGATATTTTTTTCACGGCGAATCGTACAAAGCAGGTCGCGAACCTTATTTGCGATTTCCGGATCAAGAGATGCGGTTGGCTCGTCAAGTAAAAGCAGCCGAGGTTCATTCAGCAGGGCTTTGCACAAACTCACGCGGGTCAGTTCGCCCGATGACAAGCTCTGAGTTGCGGAATCTCGTAATTTATAGACCTCAAATTCGTCTAAAAGCGACCTGATTTTTTCTCGCGGATTTTCAATTCCGTAGAGTTGGGAGAAAACATAAAGATTTTCAAAAACGGTCAGACGGCCCATAAAACTTGAATAAGCAGTGGCAAAATTTATTTTTTGCAAAACCGCTTCTCTGTTGTCGGCAAGGTCAAGCCCGAAAATATTAATTTCTCCTTTAGTCGGCTTAGTGAGACCTAAAAGCATTGTAATGGTGGTGGTTTTGCCGGCGCCATTTGGACCCAGAAAACCTAAAATCTCACCTTTTTCAATTGAAAAAGATATATTATCAACGGCTGTAAAATTGCCGAAAATCTTCGTTAGATTTTTTACTTCCAATATTTTTTCCACAAATTATTTCAATTTATTTATTTCATCAGATTAAGGCCGATTTCGGCTGAAAATTTTCTTTTTATCGCCTTACTAAAGACCTGAATGAAGATTTCGCACGTAGCCCCTATAACTAATTTTTTTACATGTCCTCCTGTGATTCCTTTAGAAAAACTAGAGAGAACCGTATGAGAGTGAATGATAACTTTGTTATCTAATTTTCCTATATTTCCTGTTAATCCGACGATTTCCATCCCGTTTTTTATTAATTTATCAGTATATTTTTTTGTTTTGAGATTATAATCTGATAATACGGCCTCCTTTGCAGCACCGAGTCCTATAAAAAATCCGGACTGTATTTTATGTTTAGTGCAAAAAACAGTTAATGCCTCGATAATCTCATCATCTTTATCCAATCGAATGATATAATTTTTTCTTTCTCTAAGAATTATTTTCATATTTTAACAAATAATAATAATTTATTTTACTTTTTCTGACCTATCTAATCAATATATCGTAAAATCAAAAAATAATTTCGTGTTATCTGTATTCTTTCCTTACCGCCTTTTTCTTTTTTTTGTTAATATCCCGCTAATTCTTTTCCCTTCCGATATTAAAGTGTTGTGAATCAGTATCGGAAAGTTAAATAATTGCCCTGCCAGCGGTATTTCTTTCCAATCGGGCTTTCCTTCGATTATTTTGACTTCTTTTATTGTCGGTATCATAAGATACGACACAACGTATCGTGCAATTCCGGAAATCAGTGAAACTAACATGATCACATTCATAAATGAAATTCTAAGATATTGAATCAATAAACTTCCTATGGTGCTTCCTACAAAAACTCCAAAACCGTTTATCACATTTGAATAAGCAACGCATAAGCTTCTTTTTTCGGGTCTGGCGGCGTCGTATACAAAAGTTCCTGCTGCCAGGTTGAAACCGGCCCATGCCGCCCCTCCAATAAAGCTTGTTGTTAATAAAAAGTAGAATTTCCAGGGAGAGGAAATCAAAATTGATATCGGCCATAAAAAACATAAAAGCGGTATAAATAAACTGCTGATCCTTAAGGTATTTACTTTTCCGTAAAGATCGGAAAAATTACCCCACAGACGGGTAAACAATAAAGTTGCCGAGACAGAAGAAACCATCATCAGCATAAATTGTATATAGGAGAATTTTAATTCCCTTAGCATGTATATACCATAATAGGGACCGGCTATGTTCGTCGCCAGAACGATTAAGGCAATATAAATGGCAAATCTTCCATAGTTTCGATCAGGAGCTGCTTTGATAAAATCTATGAAAGAAAAATAGCTTTCTTTTTTAAACTTAAATTCCGGTTCGTGTTGTTTCAGAACAAAATGTCGCGAAAGAAGCCGGAATGACATTGCCAGAAAAAAAATGATTCCAAATCCAATAAATAACCAATAATTTTCTTGGTTAGATTTCCATCTGAAGAAATCCAAAATAAAACCACCCATCAATAGCGCAATTAAGGTTGTTATGCTTCCGACGCTGTTTCTTTGCCCAAAAAACTTTCCGGTTTTTTCTTTCTCAATAATGTCCCCTATCCAGCTTGACCAAGCCGGAGCGGCAAAATTTCCAAAAGCAATATATATTGTATAAAAAAAGACTAAAATTATCGGCGAAAACCCGAATCCTTTTAAGAAAAAAAACGAAACGCCTATAATTGGAATCCATAAAAGAGATTGATAGAGGATCGAATAGGCAAAAATCTTTTTTCTCGAATTAGTTTCCATCGCCTTAGAAGTAAAAAGCTGGGATATTGGTGCGATTAAATTTGGCAAGGAAGTCAATAATCCGATAGTGGCAGGGGCTGCCTTTAAGGCAATGGCATACGCATTGATATAAGAATCACCAAAGCCGGCGGTAGCGCTTACCGACGCCGCGTCTCTTAAGCTGTTCTCTTCAGATTTTTTCAATTCTCTCTCGGAAAAAACCTCTTTTTTATCAATTTTTTCATCCTCCATAGCGGAACGATTTTATTGCCACTTAATTGAGTTATTATAATTGGGCGATAACTGGAAATTCTTTCTCGATTCTTCGATTGATGTATTCCCCAATATATTAATTTGTTTTAAATCAGCTATGCCAAGTTTTTTCTCTTTACACCAATAAAGATACCCTATTTGAGAAATATCAAAACCCATTAAATTTATTCCTACGGTATCCACGGATAGGAAATCCGTTCCGGCAAGAGCCACGTTCATTTCGATCGGGGTACCTTGTACGGGACCGTCTCCTTCCATGCCCAATAAACCGTCAATGATGCTTAATTGCGGAGGTATTATTTCCGCCAATTTTGTTAAATTTAAATTAGTGGCCTTATAGCCTTGATGTATATTGGATTTTTCCATTAAACTGCCGACAATCATATTTTTAAGTGCCAAGGTTGCAATAACCGTTTCGTGGGTTTTTAGTAATGCTAATGAAATCCTGAAATCGCTGTCTAAAATAGTTTTAGCAATGCGTATTTTCATTGGTTTTAATTCTTCCGAATAGATATCAAACTCAGAAAAGCTGTCTTTATTTAAATCTTGAAATTCAATATTGTAATTCTTTAATACATCAAAATAACCGAAGTTTTTAAAACCCTCCTCGGTTTTATAGGAAGCAGCCCCTTCGGCAACAATTATTTTTTCTTCAGTCAATGGCTTTAGAAAATCTAAAACCGCCTTAACTGTTCCGACATGAGTTGCAGCTAATTGTATTGTGGTTGAAACGAAATTTGGCTTTAAAACTATTTTTTTCCTGCCTTTTATTTTTTCTGCTATTTCAGGTTCAATTAATTTTAAAGCGGAATATATGTTTTGATATCGATTATTTCCTTTTATCAATGAGACTTGGGTCATGTTTCAATTCATTTTATTTTCTCTGGCAGAACAGTCTGCCCTTTAGGGCAGAGATGAATGCCAGCCCCGTAGGTCGCCTTAGGCGACTAAAAGGAGAAAACATAAATCCGGTAATTTTGCAAAAAATATTTAATTATTTTTGTAAAATTGCGCAGGTTCTTCACGCCGTTCGGGAAGAACCCTGGCCCTTAGGCCATGGATTTCTATTAACAAACCTTAATACCATATAAGCAATCAATCCGCCAGCCAAAGCTGTAAAAAATTGCATCCATCCCATCATTCCTGAAGCTAAGATAAGCAGCTTTTTGTCGATTAACGTAAAAATAAGTTGGCCTGAGATAAACAGGAAGATAAATTTTAAGAAACTGGCAATCAATACACCTGTCCAATAGTTTTTTTTGAATTGATTAAAGGACATCATCAGAACCAGATTCCCAATCATTATAAAAGGTATCATCGGTATCATCGAAAACGGCAAGTGACCCGTTGCCAAGGAAACAGCGCTGGGGAAAAAAGCCACAAATAAGGCACCGGGAAATCCAATAAATATGACAGATAAATAAAGAATAGTGTTTACAATCGGTCCGGTTATTTCCTGGAAACGGAACATTGGCGCTACTGTTGCCATCAATACAAAAGCCGATAACTTTATCAAAGATAATATTTCTTCTTTTTTTAAAGCTGCTATTTTCGTCTCAGGCATGTGTTTTAAGAGAATTTTTTAATTTATTAATTTGACCTTTCTTTTTTGGAGAAAATTTAGTATGGCAGATTGAATGAATATTTTTTCTATTAGTTAAATAATTTTTATAAATTTGCTGTATTATCGGGTTCTCGTGAGCGCTCCTTAGCGGTTTTTCCTCATCTATTTTATAAAGAGATTCGGCCCGGCTTTTTCGTATTTCAGCACTTACCGGCAATGGTTGTCCACCGCCCCCAATGCATCCGCCAGGACAGGCCATCACTTCCATCACGTCAAACGCTTTTGGTTTATTTTTAAGTTCATTAAGCATTTGCTCGGCATTTTTTATACCATTTACAACTGCGGTTTTTATTGTTCTGTTTCCGATCTTCAATTCCCTTATCTTTATACCTTCCTGACCTCGTATTTCTTTCACACTAAAATCAGGCATATCCTTACCGGCTATTTTTTTATAAGCTGTCCTAATGGCGGATTCGAAAACTCCGCCGCTTGCACCATAAATAATGCCTGCACCGGAAGGCGAATCAAATGGAGCGTCAGCAGATTCCGATGGCAGGTTTTTAAAATCAATCTTATTTTTCATCAGTAATCTTGCTAATTCCCGCGTCGTCAAAACAAAGTCAACAGGTTTCAGGCCGTTTATCGCCAGCTCCGGCCTATTCATTTCGAATTTTTTTGAAACGCACGGCATTATGGAAACGACAATTATGTTTTTCGGATTGATTTTTTCCTTTTCCGCCCAATATGTTTTAATCAGTCCCCCCAGGATTATTTGGGGAGATCTGGTTGTGCAAAGATTTTTGATGAATTCGGGGTGGTAAAATTCAAGAAATTTTACCCAAGAAGGGCAACAAGAAGAAAAAGCAGGCAGATTCCGCTGTTTTAATATTCTTTCTGCCAATTCATGCGCTTCCTCGATGGTTGTGAAATCAGCTCCAACAGAAGTATCAAACACCCTGTAGAAACCCAATTTTTTTAATCCTGCAACGAGTTTTCCGGTAACTACTTCACCGTACGGAAGACCGAATTCTTCTCCGATTGTGGTACGAATTGAAGGAGCAAATTGGGCCACAATGTATTTATTTTCCTTTTTCAGGGGTTTTTCAATTCCCTCAAATTCTCCGGTGCTTTCAATTGCACCCACGGGGCAATGAGTTATACATTGACCGCAATAAATACAGTCTTTTTGCCGATTCCTGGAGGGAGTTATTTCTATATCCGCTCCCCTATTCTTTATTTCCAAAAAATTTACGGGGCAAACCTCCACGCAATTTCTGCAATCCATGCATTTTGTTTCATCAAAAACAATCGGGCCGAATTGAAAAACCGGCCTTTTGGATTTTCGATCCTTAAACCTTGTTATATTCGCGCTATATCGTTTAGCAAGTTTCAATAATTGGCAGTTTGACATCCAAACGCAGTCCGGGCATTCTTCCAAATGCTGACTAAAAATGAATTCTAGGTTTGTTTTTCTCGTTTTGTTTATATTTAAAGATTCCGTAGTAATATCCATCCCGTTCCGAACAACAGTGGAACAGGCCGTCTGCAGACCATTGATTCCTTTTATTTCAACAACGCACAAACGGCAATTTGATTTAACCGAAAGATCCGGGTGAAAACAAAGGATAGGAATGTCGATTCCAGCTTCGTTGGCTATCTCAAGAACGGTCCGGTCTTTTTTTACCTTAACTTCCCTACCGTTAATTTTTATATTAATTAAATTATCCATATTTTTTTAATTAAACTTTCAATGGGAATAGGAACGCTTTTCCCCAGAGCGCAGTAGCTGGTCTCTTTTAGTGCGAATAGGATATCTTTAATTGTATCAAGGTTCGGTTTTTTTTCAGCTAATATTTCTTTTAGACGAAGAATTCCTTCTCTGCACGGTACGCATTTTCCACAGTTTTCATTATAAAAAAAATTTAACCACTGATTAATTAAACTTAACGGTTTTGCTTTTTCGAAATTATAAACCAGAATAGCTCCAGATCCGGAAACAGTTATTGACAATTCTTCATTATTAAAAATTTCACCGCCTGCACCGCCATTTATCTGAACAAAAAAATTAAATGCCGGAAAATTGTCAGTTTTGTTCAGGATTTTTTTGATTGACCAATTCTCTGGAAGCTCATAAACACCCGGATTTTTAATATCACCGGATATTGAGTAAAATCTGGTGTTTTTATAATCTCCCTTGGCAATCTTTGAAACACAAAAGAATGTTTCCACGTTATTTATAAGCGTCGGGTAACCGAAGAGACCGGATTCTGAAGGATACGGCGGCTTATTCCTCGGTTCTTCTCTTTTACCCTCTAAAGATTCAAGAATTGTCGTTTCTTCACCGCAAAGATAACCGCATGTCTTTTTTCGTAATTCGATGGGGCTTTTTCCAATCAGTTTTTTCAGTTTAATTTTAAACTTTTTATAATAATCTTTTCTTAAATATATTATTGCCGAGCTGTTGTTTATTGTTGTTAGAGCTATTTTAATCCCGTTAATTACTTCATCGGGATAATTTTCAAGAATATAGCCATCTTTAAAAACCGCCGGTTCACCTTCTGAAGCATTGCATATAATATATTTTTTTTCGCTTTTGGAACCTTGAACTTCATTCCACTTGAGCCATACCGGGAAACTGGCTCCCCCTCTTCCTTTCAGATTATATTTTTCCAGGTTTTTTATTATCATCTTAATAAATTTCCTGTGACTCAATAATAGTTCCTTTAAAAGGTTTATTTATTAAAATATTTTCTATATTCTTTAAATCTGTACCTGAAACAATAAGAGTACGAAGTTTCATTTTTTGGGAAATCTTCGCCGCAACGGGATCTATCGGAGCCGAAAGACCAGGAATCCATTTGTTGCTGATAATTTTTCTATATTCATTCCATGTCATATTTTTTATAATGCTGGTATTTTTATATCTTAGAGGATCTTTATTGTAAACATAAGAAACGTTGCCCACGTCAATAATTTCAGTGGTATTAAATCTGTCGGCAAAACAAGCGGCAACATAGTCTGTTGACCATCCTGGCTTCCAGCCGGAGGCGATCACGAGAGACCACTTAAAATTTAATTGTATTTTTGGATTGTCTATTACTTTGGGATAAGCATTTTTTCCGAATATAGTCTTAAGAAGGCAGGCGTTTAGTTTTGTTGCTTCGATTCCTAATAAATCAATTTCGTTATATGTGAGTTTTTTATCAATTTCTATCGCCGCTTTTTGATAGATACGGCAGGTCTTTCCTCCCCCGACGACTATGATAAATCGATATTTGCCGGTTTTCAGCAATCTTAAAATAAAAATTTTAAATCTGTTGAGAAATTCGGTATCAATTTGTCCCGGAGCAGGAATTATTAGCGATCCTCCCAATGCTATAATTACGGTTTTTTTCATATATCCTCTTCTTTAAGCTTTGATTACGCTGTTTTTAACTTGTCCTATCCAATAGCGATTCGACCACTCCCAAAGTTTTTTTGCATGCAGGAAAATTTTTAAATCTTTTTTTTGATCTTTTAGTTCTTTAAACTCATATGTCCCCTTTAAGAAACCCCAGTAATGTTGACAATTTGTCTTTCCGCCTCGTATGCGTTGGACACTTTCTTTATCTCTTTTTTTTGCTCCACAAATTTCACACTCTTGATATTGATCCACTCTTAAAATCCATCGAGTTTTCGCTTTGCCGCAAGTTTTTTCGTTATAAGCCTGAACGTAGGCTGCCGTTTGAAGGGAATATTCGTCCCAGATTCCGGTAGAGGTTTTCAGGTCCAAAATGCCTAATTTTCCGTCAATTTCCGCCAATACGTCAAAAGTTCCTGCATATAAAAAATTTTTACTTAAAACAGTTTCTTCAAAATTAAGCGCATTTATCTTATGGCGGCTCAGCCATCGTTCAAAAGCGTTTATCGAGGGAAGAATAGCGGGTAGGATTCCGCACTCTTTTCCTGCCAGTTTTTTTTCAATTATATCATGAGCCAGTTTTCCCCAATTGGCGGATATCACCATATTTGACTGGGCGATATTAAAACTTTTCTGTTCGGCATAGTACTTTAGGAGGCCAGGTTTTGCGATTATATCGCAAATCGAAGTAACTCTCGGATACCAGCCGTCTTCTATTTCGTAACCGTTTGATTTTTTAAAATAATTCAAATCCATCATATGTTATTTTATCAGAAAATCGCCACTTTGGCGATTTCTTTTTTAAGAAATTAACTCAATCTTTTACAGCCTAAAAAACGCTTGCTTTTTTAAACCACTGTCCAAACCTGCATGTTTCATTATGAATAGGAGCAACGTCAGATTTTAATACCTTGACGGCATCATCGAATAATTCCTGAACATAGGATGAATCGGTATCAATTTCATGCAATTCTTTTCTGAAAGGTAAACGATCCTTGAATCCCTCGGTTTTATTTACTACGTAAAATGCGAGATAGCCTTTTTTTGGTGTTTGAAAGCCGTTTTTTTCTAGCAGGAAAGAATAGATATCCATTTGCAACTGGAATCTGTCGTAAACATTAGGAACGCTCGAGCCTGTTGATTTATAATCCAAAGGGGCTAATTTTCCATCAGGAAATTCAAGTACGTCATCTACTGCGCCGAATAATGTAGCTCCCATCAGCTGATCGTAATACCTAATACCCCTGAAATTATCTCGCCATTCGTTTAAAATGCTCTGGTTTGGAAATAAGCGGGCCGATATTTTATTATCTGATATTAACGGGTGAGGCATTCCTTTTGCCCTGTAAGAATCAAACTCTTCCTTAAGCAGAATGTCGACGGCTGAATTTAATGCATAAGGATAAGGCGGAGGTTGTTTTATTCCGTGCTTTTTGTCCAGCCAGAAACAAAACGGGCATTCCAGAAATAAATTCAAGGAATTGGGAGAAAGTTGAATTCTTTTTTGAAAATTATTCATTGTTTTAAAATCACTTATGGTTTCTCAGTAATTTGTAAAGGTAATCCCTTACCTCTATTTGATCTTTTATTGAATTTGCCAATTCTATCGCAAGAAATGAAGAAAAATAGCGAGAAGGGTAACTTTTCAAATAATCCATTTCCGAAAGATTTTTAAGAAAATGATTATCAATGCGCGTTTCACCCGCTTCGTTAATTCGGCTCCCCTGGCCTCCTTTTTTGATACCTGAAAGATGATTCATTCCAATATTAAATTTTTCAATTTCCCTTACAATTTTAAAAAACCTTTCTTCATTAACCAATCTGTCATTTTCTAGATGAGCAAAATCAAGACAAATTCCGGCGTATTTCTTAAGCATATCCTCATCAAATCCCCTGAAAACGTTTTCTACATAAATCACTTTTCTATATTTTAGTAAATTATGTTTTAAAGGATATTCGGCTTCAGTATGTATATTAAAAACTTTAGTTTTGTATTTTTTTTTCAGGTAAGCCACCTCTGCAGGATTCATATCGCTTCGAAGGTGCACTACCGGAATGTTTTTAACAATGCTTTTTTCGAGCTGCCCATACAAAGCCTTCCTTTCTTCTTCCGGAAGACAAGTGGGAAATAAGGCTATCTCCTCAATTTTAAATTTATTTATCTCCCTAATTTTTTCTCTCCAATTTGAGTTTTTGGTTGTTGTAATCGAAACAAAGATTTTTCTGTTAGAAAAAAAATTATATTTCATTTATTTAATTCACTCTTCAGATATTCGATTATTTTAACCGGTCCGGGATCAATCCCGTATTTTAAAGCAAGACAATAGCTTACCCAATCGGCCAGGTATAATGTGCAAAAAACTCTGGAAGCAAGATTAGTTCCAATAGTATCAACTATCAGGCATTTTGATTTGTATTTTTCTATCAATTTCTTGGTTATATCAAATCTTTTTTTGTTCCTTATCAGATCGTCTTTATCTCTTATTATAAGGGTGAAAAAATTTCCAATTTTTTTTGTATAGCCGACTAACTCATTATGATCAAGCTCCGGTATCTGATTGGCGAAAGCATGAATTTTTGTATTTTCATTTAATCTCGTTTTCCAGCCGTAAGAAAGGCATTTGAAGCGCTCCGACGAATAAATTAAAGGAATTGTTTTGAATAATAAATTGGCGATTTGCTTGGCCTTTCTCTTTATTTGATTATTCTTTAAATCTTTCGGAATATTCTCCAATTTAATTCTATTGATTATGTTGTTTTCCTCGAGGATTCTAATTAATGGCAGTGATAAATACCCCAAGGCGTTTCTTGGTTCGACACCGCTTGGTACCCGAACATAGGGAAGATTATTAGTTATGCAAAATTTCTCAAGTTCTCCGTCTGAGCTAATCCCGATGATTTTACAGCCTTTTGCCAAGGCTTCCTCTGCAGAATAAAGGGTTTCTTCAGTGTTTCCTGAATAGGATACGGAAAAAACCAAAGTTTGCGAATCGATGCTTTTAGGCAGATAATAATCCCGATTTACCGTTATTTCAATTTCTTCATTGACAATTGCCTTTAAGACATCGCCTGCAAAAGCGCTGCCGCCAATCCCGGAAATTACAATCTTATTTATATTGTCTATTTTTATTCCTTTTCCAAGAGCAAGTGCTTCTTTGCATTGATTTGGAAAATTTTCTAAATTTTTTTTCATATTTTTCTAATTGCTGACTCATTAAGATTATTATATTTTATCAAAAAAGAAAATATATACAAATTTAAATGAACTACCACGGCTAAAGCCGTAGTATCCTCAGGCTTCGCCAAGTCAGATTTGGCTTCGCCTTCGGCGAGTTCTTTCCGACCGCTTCATCGACGGCTAAAATCGTGGTCTTCGCGGATCGGAAATAAAAAGGCTTAAAGCGATAGCTTTAAGCCTGACATCGACGTATTTCTTCAACTGGTATTATGACTTTTAGGGACCTTGGAATAGTCTTAATATAATAATGATTATTTATGGGGAGGATTTCACCGTCTGCAAAACAAGGAATATTTTCTCCCTGAACAGAAAAAAGAGTTATTGACGAAGCCTGAAGCAACCTTTTATCCGAATTCTTTAAAATCTCGGGCAGGCAAACATGAATGCCTTTCATTGCCTTTCGCAGGAATATAATTATCTTAAGCCTGCTTATATGTTTTACCCAGCATATATCAAGAAGTCCGTCTTCGGGGCTAGCTGCCGGGGTCAGTCTAAACAATCCTCCAGAGGTTGGAACGTTAGCAATAGATACAAACGTTGCAAGTTCTTCGATATTGTTGAAACATCTTTTATCGCTAAAAAGATCCATCCTTAACTTATAATATTTAAATCCTGAAAATAATGACAGGAGAAATCCTGCCGTATATAGTCCAATATTCGGAATAAGGTATCCATGTTTTTTCTTAAAACTTTCCGTCCATCGGACTATTCGAGCATTCAAGCCAAAACCGACGCTGTCGATAAAAATTTTTCCATTTACAGAACCAACATCAATATTTACTATATTTCCGGTCAATATAACCGAAAGAGCATCCAAGGTTTTATTTGGTATACCGAAGGTTTTCGCAAAATCGTTTCCATTTCCGGCCTTCACTATGCCTAACGGAACGCCGCTTCCCGCTAAAGCGTTGGCAATTTCATTGAACGTCCCGTCTCCACCCACACCAATTATAAGATCATAGCCCTCTATAACCGACCTATTAGCCAAATTTGTTGCGCTATTTTCACCGTTAGCAGAAGTAAGCTGGATATCTATCATAACATCTTCTCCGGCAATGATATTCTTTTTCCACCTTACTATTTCCTTCAAGCATTTGTCGCCTCTGCCCATACCTGATCGTCGGTTAACAATGATCATAATCTTTCGGAAAAGCATCCTTACCGCCTCCTTTTGTTATTCAGTTTTTAAAAAGCCTATAAACGAGCTTTAGTTTAAAAAAAATAATCTCTAAGTTTTTTTTCCGGCATTACTACAAGCATTGATCGTAAAATGATATCTTTTGAATCTTTGATAAAATTACCCGGAAAATCAAACCAAATCCTTACAAATTTATCAACTGGAATTTTTCTGCGCCTGATGTATAAAATTAGCTTTTGAAGCGTTGGATCCACGAGAGTTAACTCCTTTTTATTGATATCAACCACAACCGAATAATGGCCGTCATCAATATAAAACCAGTCGACAATAACAGGAATCCCCTGCTTTACGTAACTGTCAACGGCTTCAATCGAACTATCTTTTTTAATGAAGGTTTTAAATCCAAAATGCTCAGCGGCTTTAGCCAGTCCTTCCATCGAAGCGCCTTTCTCTTTAGTGGTTCCGCTTAACCTTGCAAGATCTGCTTCCGACGAGGAAACCCCATAATAATCCAGCACCATCTTTAAAGATGCCGGGCCGCAGAATCCGGGACTTTGTCTGAATGGCTTTAATTTTAACATAGTATATTAGTTATTATTTGGGAAGTAATACTTCTTTTCTCCAATTAATTCTTCCTGACCAAAATAATCTTTAAAATCATCCGGTATCATCCTTTCTGCTAAGGGAGCTTCATCCTTTATTTGTTACTTTATTTTTTGATTAAATAAATCCTCCATTTAAATAATCCCTTTTTTAATTTGCTCTCTAATTTTTTTAACGTATTTATTGAAGAAATACATATTATGAAAGCTTAACAGCTCCATTCCTGTAATCTCGCCGGCTTTTATTAAGTGAGAAATATAATTCCTTCTGTAATTTTGACAAACAAAGCAATCACATTTAGCATCGATCGGTTTTTTATCCTTTAAATAAATTGATTTGCTAAGATCAACTCTGTTTAAATCATTAGCCAAACTTCCCCTCTTTTCTATAAAGCCAATTCCCCTCCTTGCATAATGAGTCGGGACTATACAGTCAAAACTATCAATGCCTTCTTTTATGATCTTCGGTATATCTTCAAGATATCCGATTCCTAATAAATGCCTGGGCTTTTCTTCGGGTAACTCTTTATTCACCCAATTGAGCATTTGCGTCATTGTTATTTTTTCGTTTCCGAACTCTCCGCCTATCCCAAATCCATCGAAATCAAGAGAACCAATAAATTTTGCGCTCTCAATCCTTAAATCCTTGTATTTCCCTCCTTGAACTATTCCAAAAAGCGCTTGCTTGGACTTTTTTGTGTCCAAACACACTTTCGCCCATTCGTGGGTTTTGATTAAAGATGTCTTTGTGTATTTATGATCAGCTATCGGTGGCGTGCACTCGTCGAAGGCAAATATTATGTCAGCTCCAAGTTTTTCCTGAATTCTGATAGATTCCTTTGGACCTAAGAATATCTTTCTGCCATCAATATATGAACGGAACAAAACTCCGTCCCCCGTTATCTTTATAAGCTTTGGCTGTTGACCGATTTTAATTTCAATATTGGGCTTTTTTTTAAGTATTTTTCCCATCCCATAATCTCTACCAAAACCTAAACTGAACACTTGAAAACCGCCGGAATCTGTCATTAAAGGCTTTTTCCAGTTCATAAACTGATGCAACCCCCCAGCTTCTTTTACTACCGATTCACCCGGTCTTAAATGCAAATGAAACGTGTTGCATATTAAAATCTGGGTTTGGGCCTGACAAACCAATTCGGCGGGAATCGCTTTAACCGCAGCCTGTGTCGCTACTCCGACAAAAGCAGGTGTTTCTATTTCTCCGTAGGAAGTCTTTAAAATACCCAACCTGGCAAAACTTTTTTTTGATTTTTTTAAAATTTTAAACTCAAACATATAAATTAAGCAATTCTAGGATTATCGTGGCATTTCATTATAATTTTGTCCAGCTATGAATTGTTTTTCTTTAGCGGATCGTTTACTGCAGAGCAGGAGAGATTTTAACCCAAAGACCAAAAAAAGCTTTGGTTATAAAGCTTATTTAATTTCATAACGTAACGTAGCAAAATAGACAAACCTTACTTAACGACCGGCAGCTTGCAAGATACTAGCAACGATACTTAAATCAGCCCCATTTAATAATATCCAGATTCCAACAATACAGAATATAACAAAAATAACAACTTCTAAATTCATATTATATTATATCAAAACTATTAAATTCATTTTTATATTTTTCCCAGACAACATCAACATCCGTAACTTCTGAAAGGATTGGTCCTTTCCTCGCTGCATTTATAACTTCATCAACTTTATTTTTTTCTCCCTCAAAGATAACCTCTAATCGTCCATCGTTCAAATTTTTAACCCAGCCTTTTAATCCTAAGCGATCTGCTCTCTGCCTGATTGTTTCTCTAAACCATACTTTTTGAACGTTTCCGGATATAAATATATGAGCTCGTGCCATTAAATCCATAACCAACAAACAAGTTTTAATATTTAAATATATTTATTTTGCCGTAGAATACTCTGCGGTTTTCCAAGGGATAAAGCCGCAAAACCTGTCTGCCCTGCCTACCGGCAGGCAGATGACAGGCAGGGAACTTGCCCCTGAGTCATTCGGTACTAGAGTCTTTCAACCTCCTCGAGTTCATCGAATCCCTCGGGACTGAGCGCTCGGGACGAATGTCTGATGATTCTCTGAATCAGAAGATCTGAAGACTCTTCAGAATCTGAACGACCTGAACCTCGGAGTCGAAGACCTGAGTTCAAGCCCGAAAGGCTCATGGCCGAAGTGCTTGCCGGGGGGATACTACGCCCCTTGAGGCTGGTTAGTTCATTCGTTAAGAAAAAAGAATTCTTTTTTGTTTAAAGCTTAGTGCAATTTCTTCAGCGTATTTTTTACCGCTCTTGGTAAGCGTAAAAAAACTTTGAGGATTTCCGCTAATTAGGAATTTCCGCCTCATATCCCTTAACGGTCTATCAAGCTTTCGGGAATCCGGCCATTGTTTGAGGCTGGAAAAACTAAGCTCTCTTGGAAACAGTGTAAAGCATTCGTTAACTAATTTTTCAAAAGTACATTTCTCTTTTTTTAAGTCAATCAAATAAATACTAAGTAAAATTAAATCATTAATGGACTTTGCCTTGTACAATTCCTCGTTTTGAAAGTCTTTATATGCCTTTAGCTTTTTTGCCATACAATTCAATAACAATTACACTATTATATACAATAGTCTTAATTTTTACAAGGCATAGCATTAAGCTTGATTTTGTGTATTTATATGGTAATAAACTAGTAGCAAATTAAAAAAATACGCAGAAGGTAGGTCAGATATTATTTTTTTACTATTCTAAAATTCTCAGCTTTGAAGGAGGGACAAAAAATGGGTACAAAAATTACGGTTAATGGAGGCGGTATAGATAAAATAAAGCAAGTGAAAGATATCCTGATCAGCAATAATTATAAACCTCAAACCAAAGGTAACGAAATAACGGTATTTCAGAGAGATTATGATAAGTGGGAATCCCGCAAAAGTTGGCGAAAGATTGGCTGCAGCCCCGCCGTGCTTGACCATAATACCCGAGAAATATTACTGAGAAAAATGCGAGGATTAATATCTATTGAAGAGATATAGATATCAATGGATTAGTAGGACGCAAATTTTACTCCGTATTTTGCCTTGAGCGGCAGGACAAACAGAGGGCACGCTATAACGCTTGCCTTTTTTGTTTTAAGTATTCATTCCAATTATCGGGTATAGGTATTGAAAGATTTATTTTTTCTTTTGTTGTCGCGGTTTGAAAAGATAATCCGGTTGCCGAAAGTGCAATGCTTTTATCGTTTAAAGGAAAAGGCGCTCCGTACTTTATATCGCCCAAGATCGGATATCCGGCCGTTGAAAGCTGGGCTCTGATCTGATGAAATTTACCTGTTTTAATATTAATTTTCAAAAGCGAATACTTTTCGGTCGTTAAAACCGTCTCATACGATAATTCCGCGACATTCGGACCGCTACTCGCCAATATCGCTTTTCTTTTGTTTCGGTTTTTCTCTAAAAAATTAATCAATTCACCTTTTTTTTGCTTTGGCTCGCTCATTACAATTGCATGATACGTCTTTTTGATAAGACGATTTCTGAATTGTTCGGATATTCTCGCTGCTCCCTTGCTTGTTTTTGCAAACAGAATAATTCCGGAAACAGGTCTATCTAATCTGTGTAATAATCCAAGGAAAACATTGCCCGGCTTTTTATATTTATCTTTCAGGTATTTTTTTACTTCATCTAGCAAGTTTATATCACCGCTTCTGTCTCCTTGCGCCAAAATACCTACTGGCTTTAAAACCGCTATCAGATGGTTATCTTCATATAAAACTTTAATGTTCATACATTTATTATAGCACTATCAACAAAAAGAAGAGCCGATTTAGCTCTTCCTAAGATCAGAACGCCACCACGTAAGGTTTTTGACTCAACTTCACGGTATCAATGAAAACGCTTTCGTCCGAAAAACGTACCTCAACCAGTTTGTAGAACTTGCTTCCTCCACACTCGATAACCTCGATCAGGTATTCACCGCTTTCAACCTCGAAAGCCGCTAAAAAAGTATTAAGATCAGCCCAATTAGGACGGAAAACAGCTGACTTTGATTGGCCGTATAATTCCCAAAAGCGACATTCTTGATTATACCTATATAAATTTATGAAGATTATGCCGCCAGTTGGAAGCATCGTTGTTCCGCTTATGCTCAAAACAGGAAACTGAGGAGGATATCCGTTTTTTTTCTCAAGTGGTCCGAAGATAATCAGCAATATTAGCGGGCATATTACAATAAGGAATCTACTCTCTTTTCGCATTTTTCTCCCCTCACAATCAAGCGCTCATTCTCTGAGGTTCTTTTTCTTCCGCTTCTTCCAGCGCAAAAATTCTTATGGTGAATGGTGTATAGCCTTTGCACCAAAAATTCTTTTCGTCGGTTTCACAGGTTGTGCAATCCCCCCAACCATCAACATGGCATTGTATTTTTGACCTAAAAACCTGATTCATACATCTGACAATCGCGGTGGTTTTCATCTGTTTTAACTCCTTTGTGAAAGAGCTTAGTTTTAAAATCGCAACACTTCATTTATTCTATGTATAAATATAGATCGTTGTCAAATCGTCCGTTTTCTATATCCCGAATAATTTTTCAGCATTTTTATGCTTAATGTATTCCATATCGATTTTCGATATATCTTTGAATCCGTTTAAAAATTTAACATATTGGTTCTGGCCGTATAAGAAAAAATCTGAACCGAACATTATCTTTCGCGGAGTGCTGCAGTATGCAATAAGCTCAAGAATCTGTTTTTTCAGATTTGCATTATATTCTTTCTCGAGTTGGGAAGGAAAAGAAAGGGTTCCGGAGAAATCTGTAAAAACATTTTCATTTTTATAAATTACCTCGGCCGTTTCTTTTATCCAGCAAGGATTGCCCATGTGAGAAATAAGTATTTTTAAATCGGGGTATTTTACGGCAACGTCATCAACATAAATTGGGTTTGCATACCTTACCAACGCGGTTTTATAATTCCAGGTGTCGCCCGTGTGAAAAATAACCGCCTTTTTGTACTTCATGCACGCCTGATATATTCTGTCGCATCTTTGGTCGTTGGCAAAATAATGTTCGTATCCGAGATAAAGCTTAACTCCCACTATTTTAATATTTTTTAAAGCAGGTTCAAGCTTCTCGATCTGTTCCTTATATGCTTTATCGTCAGTCATTCTTAACGAAAAAGCCATAAAAAGGTTATTATGGCTTTCAATATTTTTCAAAACCTTTTCAAAAATCGGAGCGTTCATTCCGCCTTTCAACGGCCAGTACATTATAACCGCCTTGGAAATTCCGTTCTTTTTCATGCTTAGAAGGAGGTTTTTGATTTGCTTGTTCGTATAGGCGTGAACGTGGCAATCAATAATTTTCTGTTTTTGATTGGTTCTTTTCATCTATTTTTTTCAGTCAGACCCTCGTAGAATGTAATTGTTGTAATTCCTATTAATCCCCACAAAAAAGGTAACCAGAAAGGAATGTTAAAAAAGTCCGGCAGTACATATTTCCAAGCCCCGTTTGATATTAATAGAGACTCAAAACCGGAGCCGAGAATACCGACGACCAGGAAACAGAGAAGTTCTTTTTTTACCGGATAAATTTTGTGCTTAAAATAAGCCAAACCGGCGAGAATTCCCGCCAAAGGGATAGATTCTTTCCATAAAATAAAGACGATAAAAATTCCTAAAGCAGTTAAGACAAAAGAAAAAAATATTTTTTTGTAGTTCATTTTGTCATTATATCAAACATGCAGTATTGACAAAAGGTTTTGATTAATTAAAATGAAAAAAGAAGAGGAATGTGCTTGTCATGTGCAAGTCAAAACCTCTTCAAGTGGTTCTTTCATCCGTGGTTCCCATGGCAGGAAGGAGAAAGAGTATGCGTGCACTCAGCTTCCGAAGCGTTTTGTTCGACATCGGCGGGTGGCTTGCATCTTCCTGGTGGAGGACCTGATCCCGTAGCCCACGGGAATATCCTCGCGGTGCGACACCGCACCAGGCAAGCGCCTCGAGCCCAATCATAGCTTCATTGCTAAACGAGCCGAGGCGCCTTTTTTTTGATAAACACGGTCTTAATAAAAATCGATGTATTCCCGATACAGGAAAGCATCGCTTTTAGACGGGTAAAAGAGAGTTTATCGTCCTTCGCGGAAAACCGCGGCCGTTAGCCCGCGGAATTCGTATTGGAGATTTTAAAACTGAAACTTTTCTGCGTATTTTCCGATAAAGGGCAAAGGGGCTTCTTTCCCATTTAAAGCATTCAAAATTCCAATGACAAGCAAGACAAGAATCCCGATATTCAAAGCCCAATTCGCGATTGAACCTATGACAGGTATTTTTCCAATAATCATCGAAACAATACAGGTAATAAATAAAATAAAGCCTTGTTTTACGTGATACTTAACGAACGGATCGGTTTTTGCTTCGGTCAACAAGGGAATAAAGAAAATTATATAACCTAGAACAGCCATTCCGGTATTTGGTATTTTTTTACCCGAGGCATTAGCTGGGTTTTGATTTGCTTGATTGGTTTCTTCCATAAAATTAAACAATTAATTATTATTGAAGCATTGTATCATATTTTGACAAATAATAAACAGGTGCTAATCTGGACTAGTTCTGTTAACAAATTAAAATGGAGGTGAAATATGAAGGAAGGGGAAGAAAAAAGTGCTCTTATATTCGTATTTCAACTGGCGGTTGTTAACGGAAAAAAGGTTGTTCTCAGTAAAAGTGTCGGTATGAAGGTGACTAAAAACGAGATAAGAAACGCCATTAGGCTTGAAATCACGGATGACCTTCTGAGATTAGCAAAAGAGGAGCATCCGGAAAACCAACTACTGTTACTGACTTTCAGTCTTCTTGATAGCGGCCCTGATAATAAGAAAGTGGTAGTTGAGCCTTTCCAGACCGTGATGCCTTTGGAAAAATGGGCGGAAGCTGTTAAGGCCTATGAAAACGCACATCAAGATATCGAAGGAATTGTATCTGTAATGATTGCCTCAGGATTTTCAAGGGTTAACTCAAAATGTCTAAGAATAATAAATGCGATGAAAGCGGAGATTGAGGAAAACAGATGCAACTATCATTATTGGATGGACCTTGGTCCAAATCCCTTTTCTCCGGATGCTCATTTTTTTATAGAACCGGTAAGGGTGCCTTAAGTTCAGGCATCTTTTTTATTATATATTAAACCTCTGTTTTACTGAAAAGCCATGTGCCCAAGAATACCATTAAAAAATCAAACACCAATAGAACTGAAAAATCTAGCAAAGGGTAAAACTGGGAAATCCCGATTAGGCTTCCCCGAAGGCCGTCGATTCCATACGTTAAAGGATCAATCATCGATAACCATTTTATCCACCCGGGAAGATTTGCTAAAGGAAAAAGAGCTCCCGACAAGAGAAAGATTGGAAAAACAATAAATTGAGTAATTAAGGAAAAACCCTGAGTGTCACTAAGAATCGATGCAAACGCTATTCCTGCTCCTATAAAACCAATGCAAATCAGTATCATAAAAATTATAGCCGATACTAAGGAAAATGCATTTACAATTTTAAAACCGAGCGCAAAAGAAATTATCAAAATTAGAACTCCCTGAATAAGGGTTGTCGTTAAGGCGCCCGAAATTCTTCCCAATACAATTGACGACCTTCGAACCGGGGCAACTAATATTTCTTTTAAGAAACCGAATTCCTTGTCCCAAAGTACAGAAAGGCCTCCAAACATTGAAGAAAATAGCATATTCATTCCGATTATTCCGGGAACCAGAAAATCAAGATACCTCACGCCTTTGGCAATTCCTCCCAAATTAACGCTCGGACCAATTCCAAAACTTAATGATAATAAAAAGAACATCGGTATTGCTAATGTTCCGATTATCCGACTTTTCGATCTTAGAAATCGTTTCATTTCTCTCATCCACATCACATAAATTGCCGAGTAATTTATTAGTTTCATATTTATTATTTTATCCTTGATGATGTCTTCGAGCCATACCCTTGTTACCGAAATTCTGATTTGTTTCCGATTCCCTTATGGTTTTACCTGTAAAATTTAAAAAGACGTCTTCAAGAGTGGGTTTTCTTAAACTTATTGATTTAATGCTAAAACCTGCTTGCTCCTGATCGATTTTAACCAATAACGGAATTTTAGTTTCCCCCTGTTCGACGTTTAAGTCAATTATATCGTTATGCCGGCTAATTTTTTTAATCCAGGGCATATCTTTCATTGATATCATGGCTTTTTCAGGCTGGGTTACTTCGATAGATATAACATCTCCACCGAGAAGGTCTTTTAGGTTTTTTGGCGTATCCTGGATGATTATTTTTCCAAAATCAATAATAGCTACTCTTTGGCAAAGATAATCAGCCTCTTCCATATAATGAGTCGTTAAAATAATGGTGGTTTTTTCTTTTCGATTCAACATTAATATATATTCCCAGATATGACGGCGAGTTTGCGTGTCTAAACCCAAAGTAGGTTCGTCCAGAAATAAAACCTTCGGATAATGCATCAGTCCTCGCGCTATCTCCAATCTCCTTTGCATTCCTCCAGAATAATTCTTGACCAAAACATTTGCCTTGTCCTGAAGTTCGACCAAATCTAAAACTTCGGTAATTCTTTTTTCTCTCAGTTCTTTTTTCAAACCGTATAAACGGGTATGAAAATCCAGATTCTCGTAACCGGTAAGATTGTTGTCCAAGGCCGGTTCCTGAAATACAATTCCCATGCAATTTCTTACCTCATCTCTTTGGCGTATAACATCATTGCCCCAAACTTTTGCTTCTCCACTGGTGGGCTTAAGCAAAGTTGTCAGCATTTTTATTATTGTTGTTTTTCCGGCGCCGTTTGGTCCAAGTAAACCAAAAATTTCGCCTTCAACGACGCTAAAGGAAATATCGTCCACTGCTTTGGTATTCTTAAAATTTTTTGTTAATTTTGTTATTTCAATCGCCTGCATAAATTTATCTTCAACCTAGTAAGTATCCCAGAAAATAACCGAAAACGAACTGTAAATTTGTATTTCACCATCCTCCACCTCCTCCTCCGCCTCCCCCGCCACCGGAGCCTCCGCCACCAAAACCCGAGCTTGATCCTGGGGGAACCGAAGAAGAAGCGATCGCGTTTGAAAAAGAATTGCTTAAATTAGAGGTAAAACTGTTTGTGTTAAAAATTGCAAACGATGTCCCGTAATACCAAGAGGGAGCGTATTGTTTATTTTCTTCAGTAATTTTTGCGAAGACATCGGCAAACTGTTCAGCCCATTTATTTTCAACATCGAGAGCCAAAGCATATGGCAGAAATTTTTCAAAAAGTTCTGGCGTTTTCTCCGGGGGATTAAAAAAATTGAGCCTGTCTTTTTCTGTTACGGAGAGAAACAGTTTGAATCCTTCTATTTTGTCCATAATTTTTCTTCCGTCTTGAGTCGGCGCTTTCATGAAATGAAGAAAAAAAACATTTATCAAAACCGAAGCCAATATGTAAAAAACACTGATAGGCAAGGCTAATCCTCCCAGAGCGAAGGCAAGAAAAAAGAAAAATAAGGATAAGCCGAAACCCCGACCCATTTGCGAGGTATTTGTTACGAAGAATTTTTTCTCGTAGTTCCTTTTTAGCGCTTTCTCTAGAACGTCAACCGCATCTTCAATAATAAGATAATTTGTCTTTTCAAGCTTGACCTCTGTATACAAACCGAACAGCTGGTTTTTAGTTTTTGCCTCGTCGTCTGTAAGCTTTTCCTTTCCGGAATCTTCTCGTGATAAGGTATAGGTTTTCGAAAGAAAAGCCTTCTCTTCTTTTATTTTAAGACATCCTTTTACTGCTAAACTAATCACAGTTGCCGTGAAAGCTTTCTTATCAAAACCCATTCTTAAAACATAGCGTACCGCGGCCGGAGAAAGATCTGTCGGAGGTTCGTACTGGGCAATTATGGTGCCTTTTTGGGGGTCTTTCCCGTATTTATTCCAGGCTCTTACATAATAAAGCAAAATAATCATAAGGCCGGCAACGCAGATTAGCGCTCCCAGATTGTCTTGTAAGAAATAACCGATTTTTACATTGACTGTCGGTGCCTTTACATATCCCCTGGGCCAAGAGGTAACAATTGAGAGTCCTTCGCCAGGATTAAGTGGTTTTGTTGTATACAAAAAAAGGTTTCCGAAGCTGTCGCGGGAAACAACGAAATCCTTTCCTTTTTCACCGAAAGTCCCGGTATACCCTTGTGTAGAAATTATCTTGTCAGATGCGCCGTTAGGTAATACCAGAATAGCCGAAGCGTAATCAATATCAAACTCCCAACCATTACCGGTAACATTCCAGTAAAGCTCATCGTGATCTTTGAAAAAACCAAGCTGCCTGTTTGTTTTATAAGTTATTTCGTATACGTGTTCTCCCAAAGGAATTAAAGCATTTTTATCTCCGATATAAACCCGAACGCCGTTGCTTAGGCTCTCAGTCCAATAATTTTCCCGAACGCCATCCTTTGATACAATTAATACTTTAAAATCCATTGCATATTTATTACCATATATATCCGTATATTTTGTAGGAAAATCACGGTAAATTCCATGTTTTATTTTATCTCCCAAGGCTACCACCCTAATAGTTTCCGTAACAACCATCGAAGCATCAGGTTGAACCTCTATATAGCTTTGATAACTAATTATCTTTTCAACAATAATATCTACGCTTTGAGCTGATGCTTCATTGAAATAAAATAAACCTATATTAAGAATTAGTAAAATTATTATATTTAAAAATAATTTTTGTTTAAAATTCTTCATCTTCTTTTCCTTTTTTATATTGAATTCCCGAATAAAGCAGGGCAATACCTATAATGGCGGATGCTCCGGCAAAGAAAATTAAAAATCTTATTTTTGGAAGGTTCGGTACAAGAACGTAGTTTAAAAAAACGCCTATTGTAAAAGATAAGAGGCCGCTGGCGATTAACGTTGATCTCGTTTTAATAAACGACTTATCGCTTTTTAAACCCTTATCAAGAAATAGATAGGCATTAATTGCCAATATAACAGCAACTATTGCCCCATTTAATCCTAATAACCAGCTCGGTGATTTTTCGAAGCAGAATGAAAATGATTTATACATATGAATTTCCGCCGGTGAAAAAAATAAAATACTTAGAACGAATGTCGAGATTATTAAAAATGAAATAAAAAAAGGAAGAAACCGGTCAATTTTTTGCAGTTCCCAAATGTCTACTGCTATTTTTGTGATGTAAAAAATCGCAAGATACATAGGTATCCATACTATAAGATAAATGACTTCCGCCCATATCAAATTAAAGACTAAACCTCCGGGAACGGAAGAAAGGATTAAAAAAATAGTTAGAAATGCAAAACCCTTAAAAAAATATTTTGTATACCTGTCCTCAGTTTTTTTAAAACTGTAATAAATCTTAAACGTGCAAAAAGCTGATAATAAAGCGGAAACGCAATAAAGTATGCTGCAATAAGGAATCATGGTTTAATTTTACAATAAATTTATTTAAAATTACATACTTTAAACAAGTTTAAAAAAAGCCTTGAACAGAACAAGGCTTCTATGGAACAAGAATTATATTACAGAGAGGCAGATTCTTTTAACGCCGAAGATTGTTTTATTGAATCCTGCGCTTCCTGGAGATGATATATTGCTGATTCGATATGGGAGCAGGTTCTTTCCGGTTCTCTTACATGAAGAGCCCCTATGGCGCCCCTTATATGAAGCTGAGCAAGGTTGATAAAGGGAACCAAGGGTAAAACTTTCATTTTATTGAGATCGTAATAAATACTCACCATATAGACTATCATTCCTGTTACAGAAACAGTTTTACTGTTTTTTGCTAATTCTTTCATCGGTTCGGACGATAGTATACTCCTAATACTTTTTTCAGCCGATCTTAGGTTTTTAGCCAGTTCATTTCTTAAGTCTATTGCCGCACTTTCTTTTAATTTAATTCTATCAAGAATTCGATCAATTTGTTGTTTCCACTCTCGGAGAAACCATCTGCAAAAATCATCTTCAATTTTATCAAGCATTCCTTTAGATGAGATTATCCTAGCTTGTATTGTGTAGTCGTTTTGGACGTGCTCTTGTTGCCGCAGAAAATGCGGTAAATCTTCAACGTGTTGATAAATTAATACCGCTATCTGCCCATCTTCTAATCTGAACATAAACCGTTCCGCCAGCTCTGTTGGTTCAAGATTTTCAACTTCGTGATCAGCAACCGGATCGAAATAGTGAGACAATAAATCCCATCTTGGATTTAAAATAGTTCCTTGGGCTAACCAGTAGCGGATAGTTCGTTTGGCGCCATCTTTTCCGTGGAAAGTAATGCTAGAACGGCTATTCTCCGTTACAACAAACACTCTTGTCTTCGGATCCCCCAATAAATTAACCTTGAGACTGCCATTTTTAATCCAAGTACATAACCACTCTGCCCGTATCGCAATCAAACCTTCCTTCAGAGCCATTCCAAGCCTCCCTGTTTTGAATATTCTTATTTTAAAAAACAACCAAGAACGAATCTTGTTTAATCTTAGTAAAACACAAAATAAAGTCAATCCGTTCAAGGTATACCCCGATGGCAAGGGTTTCGACTGAGCGGTTCGACCGTCCTGAACGGCCCTTCGGTCTTGAGCTCAGGTCTTCGACTCCGAGGTCGCTCAGACTCGAGGAAGTCGAAAGACTCACCACCGAAGGGCTCAACCGAAGTCCATCGGGGCTTGTTTATAATTTTATGCTTCGCTCTTCGAGCTACGCAGTGTTGACACCTCCGAAGCGGTTCTTGATTCAAAGATATCTTAGGTCTGCTTCGCAGGCCTTCGCTATCTTTCCCCGATGATAAACATCGGAGTTTGACGCGAAGAGGTGTCAAACCAAATTGAACTTATATTAAGAGATCGCTCTTAATTTAACAGTCTGCAAATATAGGGTGTAAAAATTATAAATCCTACGATAATCGATCCTAAAACTGCTACTAAAACTGCGCCCGCCGAAAGATCCTTAATGAATTTTACTTTTAAATTATATGCCGGCTGGATCAGATCAAGGACTTTCTCAATTTGCGAATTAACAAGTTCAAGGCCCAAAACCATTGAGATTACTAGAATTAAGATAGTTTTTTCAATTAATGTAAGCCCTAGAACGAACATAAGTAAAAAAACAATGATTCCTATTAGCGACTGAATCCGAAAGCTTTGTTCTTCTTTTAGGGCAAGCTTTACTCCAGATATGGCGATTGTAAAACTATTAATAAACTTTTTGAAATTGTTCATTATTGGATAGTAAACGTAATACTACAATGCGTTCATTCCGAACTTAAAATATAAATTATGTCATCATTGTCATACAAATTATTCCCTGTTTCGTTTGGTCCGTATGAACCTACTACTATCCCCCATTTTATACCAGAGCCGGGATCAACATCATAATCGGTGTCAAAAAAATAATCATTTCCCCAAGGATCTTCCGGTATCTCTTTTAAATATGGTCCTTGCCAATTTGTATAATCATCAGGAGGTTCGGGATTACACACTAAGCCCGATCGGCAATCGTTCAAACCATAAGTACAGCCATCCCCGCAAATTTCATTACTCCCCATCGCTCTTTCTATCTCATAAGGTTTTTTGTGTCCCGGCCATTCGCCAGTATCGTTTTCCAGTATTGCTATGGAGTTAAAAATCTGCTTTACCTCAATTCTTGCACTGGCTATTTTAGCCTTCTCTCTGGCTGAATTTACAGAAGAATAGATTATAGAAGCTAAAACACCTATAATTGTAATAACAATTAATATTTCAATAAGCGTAAAACCTTTTTGTTTCATGTTTGTTATATTCTAACAAAATTAACCGTAATAAAAAAGTAACCCTATTTTTTTGTAAGAATAAGGTTTTCATCTTAAGCAGATATCTCGGGTATCCTTATTATAAAAAAGCAACTTATTGCCAGTCGATTGAATATAGTAAATAAAACTATCCTATGTCAGATATTCTGGGTCCTATTTCTTCTGTCTTAACTTCTTTTGTAATTCCAATAAAAAGCAATATAATCCCTAAGCATGCAAAAAATCCTCCAGCCGTCCCGCTTAAGAGCAGGATATTGTCGGGGCTTAATGGTAAAATAAAAAAAATTTGCGCTGATGACCAACCAATCACGACCGAAAACATACCAATAGCTATGTAGTAGGACCTGCGTCTTACGCTACGATCTTTATGCCACCAACCCTTAACAACGAAGAGAACAACAAAAAGCAGAAAAAGAAATGCCACCATTAACATCGTTATTATGTTTGTAACCGGATTAAGCGCAGGACCCTGCCAGTCAACAAACGGACCTATAATTACTTCTTTTGCAGGTTGAAATTTTGGGATGTCGATGATATTACACACGATAAATAAGATAGCCGGAACAAGAGCAATAATGGAAAAAAGTTTTTGTTTTTCAGGAAAAAAAATCGCAAGAGCGATATATGCTAAATAAGAAGAAATCATCTCTGATAATATGCCGCCAATGGTATAAACTATCTGAATAGTTGCGCCATTATGACTGAGAGTTCCCGGAATTCCCAGGACAAACATATTTAGGGTAGCAAGAACAAAAACTAAAAAAAATTTTGAAACGAATATGTTTTGTTTTCCCAATTTCTCTCGCCTTAACCAAATTGCGATGGCACATCCTGCAGAAACAAGCGTTGAGATAAAATTAAATATCGATGCAAAAGGAATGGGGGTGAACATGTTGTTGTTTAGATTGTTTTACTCTACTAATTCGTCTTAAAAGATTGAAATCTTTTAGTTGTTTTATTATACATAATTATGGAAATCTGTTAAATAGATTTTACACACATATTCCCTGTTTGAGTTAATTCTTTTTCGCTATATGCTTCATTGTCTGCAATAGAAACATATCGATGGAAGTTGACAATACGAGTATTTTATTGTAAATATAATCAGTAACCGGAAACTTCAATAAAGTTTCCGTATAAAAACTGAAAATTGAAAAAAAGTAGCTTATTAAAGGAGGTAAATAATGCGTTTAGTATTAAGAGTGCCTCGTCAAGTTTTACGCGGCGAAAAAATTAAAGAACAAATAAAGGTAAACGAATGGAAGTCGGAGCGTAGCCGCACCTCCACTGTTTTACCGGGCGAATACGAAGTTGAGTTAATTCCAAATCCGCGTGGCGAAGGGAATTCGTGGATAGTTTTAAAAGGCACCGATAAAGGTATGACCAATGAAGAATGGTGTCTCTGGAATGATTCGGGTATAGAATCGCTTGAGGTGACTATTAGAGACTAAAATAAAAAATTTTAAGTCTAAAGTTATGAAGCTCCACGGGCTAACGCCCGTGGTATCTTCTCCTCCTTCGGCGGAGCGAAATCCGCCGAAGCAGAAGACGGGCGTTCATCCGCGGCCTTACAACCGTGGTCTTCTGCGAAGGAGGATAGATAAAACCGACAGATAAGTCGGTTTTTGTATTAATATACTTTCTATAAGTTTTATTATTCTAATTTTAATACTGCGCGTGTTATCCTTCGCCACCTCCTTCGTTAAAACTTCGGACTGCTAAGAGGCGCCGGACGGACAAGTAAGAAAAAGAGTGAAGATTCACTTGCGTAAGCCAGACAAGCTGAAGGCTTGAAATAAAAACTTTTATTTAAAAACTGCTCCTTTTGTATTAATTTCTATGCTTCCTATGACACCAAAAAAAAGACGAGATATGAGAAAAATAACATTATTAATACGATCAATATAAGAATTTTTTTCCACTTTTTCAAAATAAGTTATCGTATCGATAAGTTTTGGATTATTGACTTTTGAAGAAACCAATAAAGGTATTGCAGAGGCTAAATGTGGGCCAAAATAATGCCAAGAATCATGAAAAGCAATAGATCCGCCGTTAATTATTTTTGGAAACCATAATTTAAAATCCAAACGTACGAAACGAAACTCGTGTGCGCCATCAATAAATACAAACTCAACGGGGTCAGTAAAACTTTTTGCCGCATTTTCAGAAGTATCTCTGATTGGAGTGACATAATTATCGACCCCGGCTTTTTTAATATTATCTTTAAAACTATCGAAAGTATCAACTTTCCCAAATTTTTTTTGATGCTCAGACGAACCTACGTGAGGGTCAATGGCGTAAACCTTAGGCTTATTACCTTCAATGCTTCCTTTACCGAGACAGATAGTTGATTTTCCTCTCCAAGACCCTATTTCCACAATAAAATTTTCTTTTTTTACTTTTCTTGCTGTGGAATATAAAAAAAAACCTTCTTTCTCGGTAAGCCAGCCCCCGATTTTAGCAATATCATTAAAATTAAACATCTTTCTTATTGTTTTAGAGTTTACGACCTTTCGGATTTTGTATTAAATTTGTCGGTTTATAGCTTCCCTTTTCGGGAGGGCCATACCTTTCAAGATAACCTTTTTTTACAAGATCTTTTAATCCTCTATTCAAAACATCTTGTTTTTTGCTGTAAAATCTGCTAGAAAAAGGTTCGATTCCAATTCTCGACCTCCAATCGGTAGTATATTTTTCTCGTTCCTTGATTTTTTCAGCGTCTTTAGCTTTCTGCATATTTTTATTTCCGAACAGAGCACTTGGTTCATTTCGCTGGTAAGGAATGGTCCTTTTTTGAATAGAAAAAGGGCTTTGTACCAATTTTCTCAATTCTGGATCGCTAAAAAAAATCTTCGACACTTCTTGCCTGCTAAAACCGAGCTCTTCCCGCCTGTCTTTTATGTATTTTTCCGGATTTTGAAAAATTTTTATGATTTGTTTATGAAGAGAATTTAATCTGCTTATCATATTTTTGTTATCTAATGTTTAATAGTTCTATTTGTGCTTATTACTAGGCTTTAGTTTGGTTGGAGTCGATTTATTAATATCGTTTAAACATATAATAATCAATTATTCAGATTAATTTTCAAATGTTCCGGCAAAAGAAGGAAAAAAAATAGACATTTCGGTAAACATTTTTTTTCTTAATAAGCCGGATATTGTGATTGGATTATTTAATTCAGATAATCCCGTGTAGATTTCTTCCAAAGGGATTATTCTGCCGAAAAAAATATCAATTGTCTTAACCTTTCCATTATTGGTCTTTATTCCTCCAATAACGTCTTTTAAAGAAATACCCGTTATAAAAATAGGAATTAATTTGACGTTACATCTTCTTTCTTTGGGTATTCTAGAAATTATTTCCCCAACCCCTTTTCTCCAAGGCGAACCGATATTATTTCTTCCCGTCGGAAATATAATTACCGCCGAATTTTGATTTAATCTTTTAACTGCTTCCTGAAAAGTTTTTTTATTTATTTCGGCCGTTTCCTTAAGAGTCAGTTTTTTGCCCGAATATAAGGTTGTTATGAGATTTGTTAATAATCCATATCTTGCTTTATTATTCGCTCCTTTGTAATCGACAGCGTATTTTTTTTGAATTACCGGTAAGACGTGTTTTGAAACATTTCCACCAAGCACTTCGAAGGCTTTATTTCCAATCAAGTAAATATCATTTCTTGGAATAACAGATGATATCACAGCGGGTTCTATAACCAAGTTATGATTCATCCCGATAAATATAACGGGCCCTTGTTTGAATTCATCCAGACAGAAGTTACTTTTAATTATCGGTCGAATGAAAATATTTGACAGTAAATTATCCGTCGCTTTTTGTATTCCTATAGTAGGGATGTTTTCTTCAAAATTAATCAATTTTTCGATTATATGAGATATACCGAAAAATTTTCTATCTAAGAAAAGAATGATCCTTAATAATATATTTTTCGATGCTTTGTCTATAAGATTATTGTAGAAAACCACCAACTTTTTTTCAAGAAGTTCATTGTTTTTTCTTTTTATTATTAAATTTATAAAGATTAATGCAATTGCTAAAATAATCTTCTTTTGTAGTGTAAACATAATGAAATTTATTATCAACGAAATTCTCTGCGACCTCTGCTTATAATCTTAACGAATTCAGTTATTATTACTGCGAACAAAGAAACGCTGAACACAATTAACCAATGTGAAAAACGCAGCGGAACAGTACCTAAAAATTTATTAAGAAAAGGAAAATAAATTGCGGCAAATATCAATATGAAGCCGTAAATTACGCTCAAGATCATAGGTATATTTCTAAATAAGTTATCGGTTTCAATGATTAATTTCTTCAGATTTTTAAATGCAAAAATATATACCAGGCTGACAGAAGCAATTATTGCAAAAACTACAGTTCGAGCAAGGGATAAATCGTTCACGCTTAGAAAGAAATATCGAAAGAAAAATAAGGATATTAATCCGGTAGATAAGCTTATAATAAATATCAAAAAAATCATTGAAGCAGGCAAAATACTTTCTTTGTTAATATCTTGCGGGTTTTCCTGCATTAGAGTTTTTTCCTTTGTCTCAAACCCAAGCATTATGTCGGGTGGACCGTCACAAATTATATGAATCCATAAAATCTGAACAATGGTTAAAGGGTTCGGAAAATTTAACATTAAAGAACCGAAAATCAGAAATATTTCGGCAAAGGAATTGGAAAGAATATAACCCACCACCTTTTTAATGTTAGAAAACACCAGTCTTCCTTCTTCGCAGGCGTCAACAATAGTCTTAAAATTACCGTCTAACAAAATTAAATCACCCGCTTCCTTCGCTACGTCAGACGCATTTCCAACAACGACGCCAATATCCGCTTTTTTAAGAGCCAGGGCGTCATTAATTCCATCGCCTGTCATTGCCACTATCTCCCCTTTTTCCTGAAGCACTTTAACAATTTTCATTTTTTGATGAGGAGTAACCCTCGAAAACAGAATAATGTTTTCAATTCTGTTTTTTAACTCTTCTTCGGGTATTTTTTCCAGTTCACTGCCTTCGATTATGTTTTCCGAATTTAACTTGAAACCAAGCTGGAATGCTACTCTTTCGGCAGTTTTTCTATAATCGCCTGTAACAATTTTTACCTTTATTCCTGCCTTTATAGCTAATTCAATCGCCTCTTTTGCTCCTTTTCTGACTGGATCCTGAATTCCTATCAGTCCAAGATAAGAAAACCCTTTTTTTAATTTTAAATTACCGTTTTCTTTATAAATTATACCCAGTACTCTCAATCCTTCGTTAGCCCAATCTTCAAATTTATTTGTTACGCTTTCTTTTTCAGCCGCAGAAATATCACAAAAAGATAAAATAATTTCAGGCGCTCCCGTAACAAAAGCGGTATCTTTTCCTTCGATATGAACTACGGTCATTGTATATTTTCTTTCGCTATCGAACGGCTCTTCGTAAAGCCTGTTCGTTAAATCAATAACTTCTTGAGGATTAAAACCGTCCTCTTTTTTTATATAGTCCCATATTGAAACTTCTAAATTACTTCTTTGGTCGTTTGTCACCGTCAGGGCAAACAACGCTTTTCTTTTTTCTTTGAAGTCGGCTTTTACGACTTTCATTACGCCTTCGGTTAATGTCCCGGTTTTATCAGTGCAGATTACGGAAGTAGAGCCAAGCGTTTCAAGGGAAAGAAGTTTTTTTACCAATCCTTTCTTCTTTAATATTCTGCGCATTCCTAAAGCCAGAATAACTGTGATGGCAATGGGTAATCCTTCGGGTATTGCGGCCACTGATAAAATTATAGAAAATTTCAACATGCTCAGAACGTTTTCATTGTTCAAAACGCCGATAATAAAAATAATCAGGCAAATCCCGATAACAAAAAAAGCTAATTTATGGGAGAACTTCTCCAGTTTAATCTGAAGCGGAGTCTGTTCTTTTTCAATTTCAGCCAAACTTTTACCGATAATGCCAACCTGCGTATCTGCTCCTGTTTTCTTTACTTCTAATATCCCTTTTCCGGAAAGAATCGTAGTGCCCATATAAAGCTGGTTTCTTCCTTTCTCCGTGGTTTTTCCTATCGCTTCTTCTTCTCCGGTTAAAATTGCTTCGCTTACCAAAAGATTAACTCCTTCGAGTAATTTTCCGTCTGCCGGAATTCGATTTCCGGAAGTTAAAAAAACCAAATCTCCGGGGACTAACTCCCTGGTTTCAATTTCTTTCCTTTCTCCGTTTCTGATTACGAGCGCTTTCGGTTTTAATATTTTTTGCAATGCTACCAGAGTTCTTTGAGCGCTATATTCCTGGACGAAACCCATCATAACGTTAAGGGTTATTACGGCTCCAATTAAAATTGCGTTGACGTTTTCTTCAAAAAGAACCGAAAACAGTATAACGAAAACTAATATATAAATTAGAGGATTCTTGAATTGTGAAATTAAAATCTTCAGAAAAGATAGATCTTTTTTGCTTGGCAAGGTATTTTCTCCAAAATTTTTTCTCAGAACCAAGACTTCGTTTTCTGTTAATCCTTTTTTCCTCATATTGTTCAAATCTATTTTATCAGAAAATTGCTTAATATTCTTCCTTGAATGGATAATTTTCTATGTTATTTGGATCCGTTCCCGCCGCTTCTTCAATGCTATCCCACCAGCCATCAGCGTCAGTATCCTTTTGGTTAGGATCAGTTTTTATGCATTTTTCATCATTCGCTTTCATTCCTAAGCACTCTTCGTCTTGGTTTGTCAAATTATCGCCATCTATATCTTCGGTTGCCTGAATAATTTCATCCTGACCGAAAGACCAACTGCGAGTTCCGCAAGCAAGAATAAAAATGTCATTTTCGGGACTTTTAATAAAATAAGTAAAGGTTTTTTGATATCCTTTTCCTTTTTCTTTCGGATAGAGATCCGTCGTCATAATAATCTGATCATTATCTTCCAAAACATTGGCAAATTCTCCTTGTCTAAATATTTGAGCTTCTTTAACCTGGGTATCTATCATAGACCAAATCAGAGAAGTGCAAGTTTCTTCGTCTAGGCCCGTGCAACCTTTAGGATCAAATCTGTTATAAATAATGTTGTTGATTGTTTCCAAATCCCGATTCTTTACTGCCGAAAAATATTCCTGAAGGATATTCCAGGATTTAATTAGATCTCCAGGCTCAGGAGTTGTGGTTAAAGAAGGATTATTTTGGGGAATTGGTGTTTGCTCTAATTCCGAATTTGTCTTTATAGGATTACCAAACAAACGAGTAAACATCCAGCCGCAAACAACTAAAATTAAAACAATAACTACTATTGTCGGAAAATTAATTCGCGATTTAACATGCTTTATTTCTTCCATAATCTTTAATGGCTTAATATATCTTGTTAATACTTAATTGGAAATAATAAGTTCACCTATAATAGCCCGATGATCTCCGATCCACGGTCCAAGTTTATATAAAGCCTTGTCAAAACCTTTATATAAAACCCAATCTAACTTGAGTCCGAAAGCTTCTTTTTTAATAAAAGGTATGCACCAGGTGTTTTCTTCCAAATTTGTTATTTCTTTAAATCCGCATTTATGTGCCGTTTCGGCAAAGAAGTGCTTTTCGTTCCTATCAGCAAAACTACCGAGTATTTTTTTGTCGGGCTTGGGAAATCTATTCCATAGGCGTATAATTCGCCTATGTTTTTTTATACATGGTATTGCAGTATTCATATCCCCACAGATTATTACCGGCCCTCCGAATTCATCGGCGTCTTTTATTATTTTTAGAAGAATTCCTTGCCTTTCTATCATTCCTTGGTCTTTGATAGAGAAATGGCAGTTGTATATTTTTATATCCTTGTCTCCAATCTTAACAATCGACCATAAAACCCTTCCGGCAGAAGGCGCAATCCATTTTCTCGATTTCTTGGAATAATCCAGTTCACCATAATCAATTAAGGGTAAATTTGTGAAAATAGCATTATGAAAATCAACCGATAAGCGTAAATTAATTGATTTAGAAATAATATAATCAAGATGGCAATCGCTTTTGATCCTTTCTGCAGCCCTATTGCCGGTTATCTCCTGCAAACAATAAATATCCGAAGGGTTCGCTTTAAACAAATTACAGACTTGCTTGATTCTTTTGCTGTAAAAGCAATTTTGAGTTATAATTTTTAGTTTTTTTACGTCATTATTGTGCTGTATCATAAATAGTTACCGATTCGTAGTTCAATTCTAAATTATAGCAAAAAAATTCTATCGCAAAAAGAAAAAGTCCGCGATGGCTTCACGGACTATTTGGTTTTAAGGACCTACATTGTTTTTGGTATTGTTGGGTCTTCTTGACGGTGGTTGCAAGTATATTTACGTACTTGACCGGCATTATCGATTGTCGGAATTACAGATGTTGGTGTCACATTAAACAAGCACCGGACATCAGCGCACCTGCTGCAATCTTGAAGCTCGCCTCCCGTTAGAATATATACTCTTCGGTTCATTCGATGCCATGAAAACTTTCTTACGCATTTGAGTTTCATTTTGACCCCCACTAAAGACCGTAAACAACATTCACCTGAGTCGATTATATACTTATTAAAAAATAAACCAATAGAATGAATTAAAAAAGCCCGGGAATCGGGCTATATATAGATTTTACCAATTCTTAGTTCTCCAACGTCTTTCTTGTCAGTTTTTCGGATATTTCTATTGCGGAAAGGCTCTAGTCTCTTTCCCGGTAAAGACCGTTTCGGTAATCACCAGCTTAATTTTCATTCCTGGTTTAACGTTATTGCGATTGACAAGACCACCTTTTTCCTGAGTTTCTGGAACAATCCAAATTTTGTTCTCTATATCTTTTACGATTACGGCGCCATTAATGCCAAAAACAAAATCCCCCGCTGCCAGAACTTTTGCGACAGTTATTTCAATAGCTGGTTGTTCCGTTCTCTCTTCCATGCGAGATCCGTTTTCCGCCTGCTTCACCAGGTTTCGCCATTTTTTAAAAAACGCGGTCAATTCCTTTACTTCCATCTGATTGCCTCCAAAGAACTGGGGTATACTCAAATAGCTAGTACTACATTAATATTTTAATACAATTTGTCAACCCTTCGGTAACCCCGACGGCAAGCATCGGGGCTTGCTATCTCAGGGTTGACACTGAACGATAAGCCCTTTCGGGCTTGCGGCTCTGAATCCCCAATGACAAGCATTGGGGATTGTCGCCGAAGTGTCAACCCATAAACTTATTTATCGGATACTCGTTCCCGGAGGTACTTCTTTTTCTGGAGTTAGAAAAGCAGAAACGTTCTCACTGCTTGCAACAAGTAACATGCCTTGACTTTCCAAGCCCATCAAGGTTCTCGGTTCAAGGTTTGTCACTACGACTATCTCGCGTCCAATTAATTCTTCGGGTTTGTATAATTTTTGGATACCGGCGACTATCTGCCTTACCCCTTCTCCCAAATCAACTTCAAGTCTTAAAAGTTTATTTGAACATTCAACTTTTTCCGCTCTTAGAATCCTTGCTATTTTTAATTCAATTTTTTGAAAATCATCAGATGAAATCATAGATTTAAATAATTTTAAACGGCAGCGTTTCTATTTTTTCGAAAACTTATCTTCAAGGTAAAAATTTTATCAAAAGCGAAAATTCGGGAGGCAATATAAACAAATACAATAAAAAATATTGCCAAATACAGTATGCCAAACCAGATATTTGCATAATTTCCCAGCAAAATATTTGGTGCGGTCAAGAAAATATGCGCGAATGGAATAGCGTAAACTAACCAGCGTACAACAGGAGACAAAGAATTAATGTCCAAAAATAAAGTCAGAAAATACGGAATTAAAATCATTATCATTAATGGCGTTATTACTCCTTGGGCGCTTTTGGTATCTTCGGCAAATGCGCCAAGGACAATGGCGACCGACAGAGCGGCTAGAATTCCAAAAAACAGGGAAAGACCAAGTAAAAGATAATCGGGGACGGTAAACACCAAACCGAGCTGGACCATGGCGGCATTTGTTGCTGCGTCCATGGCAGATCCGGGACTCTCAAATGAAGAGGTTAAGCCGCTCATATAATTGCGCATTCCCAAAAGATATATAGAAGCACTAAGAAGAGCAACAATACCGGCGCTAAGTAATTTTGACGCAACTATGTATTGGCGATTAACCGGCGCTGAAAGCAAGGTTTCCAAGGTTTTATTCTCTTTCTCCGAAGATATTGACACGACAATCAGTTGGGAAGCCATTACAATAACCAAGAATAAAATAATGGGTATAAAAGTAGTTTGGGATGAAATGAAACCGGCTACCACTGTCGGATTTACATTTGCCTGCCTATCCCCTATTATTACAAAATCGTTTGTTTGTATTGGCTGCTTCAAGGCGATAGGATTTGTCTTTGGGTTTGATTTAATCAGTAATTGATTGCTTATGCTTTCATTTGCTATGGATAGTGCGCCTCTTAAAGACCCTTCTTTTATTGAGCTTGTCATGGAGAAGTTTTTCATTATCGAGTACACTTCAATTTTCTGCGGTGATAAGTTATTTATCGCGGTTTCAAATCCAGCCGGGATTACTAAAATAGCTTTTTCGTCCCTTAGTTTTGCATTATTGATAGCGTCATTAACGTTTCCGCCAGTTATTACGTTTGGATTAATTTTGCTTTGTTTTAATATCGCAATAATATTACCGGATGTTACGGTATTATCCAAATCCAAAATTTGGATAGCTTGAGTGTTTTGTGTTTTTGCAGCTTCGTTTCCAACCACTTTACCGATGAAAAAAAATATCAAGACAACCGCAATTAGAGGCCCGAGCATTTGCAGCGTTAATAATTCCCGAATTTCTTTTTTTAACAAAACAAAAAATTTTTTCATTTTTACTTTGTTGTTGTAACTGCTAAAAATACTTCCTCCAGATTTTTTGAATTATATTTTTGTTTGAGTTCTTCAGGAGTCCCGATTTCATGAATCTTGCCCTGATCGATAATCGCCACCCTGTTTGATAAAAATTCTATCTCCAGCATGTTGTGGGATGAAAGCAAAACCGACATTCCCTGATTGGATAAATCGCGAATAATTCTTCTGATTTCCATTGAATTAATTACGTCCAAACCACTGGTAGGTTCGTCCAGTATTGCCAGCTTAGGCCTTGTCATTACGGTTCTGGCAAGCAGCAGTTTTCTGGTCATACCCTTGCTATAACTTTTTACCTTATCCTTTAATCGGGAACCGAGCCCTGTGATCTGTATTGCAAAATTAACATTCTCAGTTTGCTTTTTCCCGTCATCGTCATAGAGAGCCGCCATAAATCTAAGATATGCAATGCCCGACATATTTTTATAGGCACCGGCTTCTTCCGGAAGATAGCTTATAATTTGCCTTATTTTATCTGCGTCCTTGTTGATATCAAGCCCATAAACCGAAGCGCTACCGCTGGTAGGAGTCAATATGGTAGCCATAATCCTTAATGTAGTTGATTTTCCGGCGCCGTTCGGACCAACAAGGGCAAAAATTTCATTTTCGCCAACTTCAAAAGTGATACCGGCGACTGCCTTTATTTTTCCGTAGGACTTCGACAAATTTTTTACCTCAACTGCGTTTGGCATAAAAACCTTTTTCATATTAGCACAAAATTATTTTTATCAGAAGTACGTTCTTTAAATTAACTCGATATCTTAAAACGAAAAGCGCCTCACGTGAGGCGCGTAGGAAATTCTTTACAGCATATCTTCTATTGCGCCGGAACATTCGGTATCTCTGGTCTTATCTGTATTGACTGCGCCGTAATGCTTCCATCTGAATTTACCGTACCATTCGCGGTAACAGTTGTGTTTATCTCAAGGTCGCCCTGGCTTCCGCTGACAGATTTTCCAATTTCAGTGCTGGATGAGAAGAATACAATCTTTGAGCCACCATTTTGAAGCTTTACAGTGATACTTTTGTCGTCTTTAGAAAGAATTTGTCCCGAAACGAAATTAGCACCTGCTCTGTTTCCAAGTCTTTGACCCTGAAGTCCTGCTCCGGCTGCGCCTAATCGTTGAAAATCTCCTTGGGTTAATCTTTGTTGGGATTTATTTTGCCCGAACTTCATTCCGCCATAAAACGCCCCTCCGCCGACTACAATTGCTGTTACGAGAATAATAATGGCTGTTTTCATAGTATTTCTAATTAATTATTAATAATTTTCGACCTGTAAACTTTCTATAATTGTTCAAGAGTACCACGAGTCCTTCCCGTGGTCGAATTGAACAATTGCAACTCGCCGACCTTCGTCTGGCCCGTAGCCGACTTCGGTCGGCGAAGGCCGAAGGCGAAGCCAAGGATACCACGGGCTTTGCCCGTGGTAGTTCATTCATAACGCAATGCCTCAATGGGATTTAATCCGGCCGCACGCCGGGCGGGATAATAGCCGAAAATAATCCCTATGGCAGTTGATACTCCGAAAGCAAGAAAAATCGCTTGAACGGAAACTTGCGTGGTGATGCTGGCAAAATGCGATATCAAAAATGCAGTTGCCAGGCCCAATCCAATTCCCAAGGCGCCTCCAAAAAAAGTAAGCATTACGGCTTCCGCAAGGAACTGGAAAGCAATGTCCTGCTTCCTGGCTCCTATTGCTTTTCGCAATCCAATTTCTCTGGTTCGTTCAGTTACTGCCGTCAACATCATATTCATAATGCCTATTCCCCCCACAATGAGCGAGATGCCGGCGATAGAAGCAAGAAGAATTGTCATGGTATTTGTAACAGCGGAAGCGGTTTCCACAATATCCTGCTGATTCAAAACCTGAAAGTCGGCAAGCTGGGCGTTTGATATGTTATGTTTTTGCAATAACAAATCACTGATTTGCTGCTGAATGGTTACCATAGCGTTTTGATCGACTGCTTCAACGCTGATAGTAGTTACGTATTCGTTTCCGGCGAGAAATCGTTGGGCAGTAGAAAGAGGAACAAAAATTATATCGTCCTGATTACTGAAACCGGATCCGCCCTTCGCTTCGGTAACGCCAATTACTTTAAAATCTACCCGGTTAATGCGGATAGTTTCTCCTACGGGATTTACACCTTCTCCGAAAAGATCGTCTCTGGTGGTTGGACCGAGAACCGCTACTTTGGATAAACTTCGGACGTTTAGATCAGAGATAAACGAACCGATGCCAATTTGGATATTGCGAACTTCGGGATAGACAGCAACGGTTCCTGTAACTTGAGTATTAGTATTTTTACCTTTGGCGGTTATTTGATATCTTCTTGATATCTCCGGAGCAACTGCTTTTGCCAAAGCTATCTCTTGCTGGATAGCATCAGCGTCGTCTTGCGTAAGAGTCTGGGCAGAACCGCGCCCCGAGCTTACTTGGGTACCTGTACCGCGCTGAAAACCAGGCATGACAAGCACCAGATTTGATCCGATTGATTGGATGCTCGATTCTATTGAACCTTGCGCCCCCTGCCCAATTGAAATCATGGCAATAACTGAACCTATACCAATCACAATACCAAGAATCGTAAGGCCCGATCTTACTTTATTTCCGGTCAAGGCAGAGTATGTCTCTTGAAAAATGTCTTGTGCTTTCATTATTTAACAGCGTTATTGTTAATAACCCGGCGATTTTTTATCTGTATATCGTCTATAATGCTTCCGTCTCGGATATGAATAAGACGCTCTGCATGTTCAGCAACATATGGTTCATGCGTAATCAAAACAATCGTGCGACTATGCTCCTGATGAAGCTGCTGAAAAGTCCCAAGAACAATCTCTCCTGTTTTAGTATCAAGGTTTCCGGTTGGCTCATCTGCAAGAATTAAAGAGGGATTGTTAACTAACGCTCTTGCTATTGCTACCCTTTGCATCATTCCGCCCGAAAGCTGATTCGGAAAATGATACCAAAACTTTTCAGGAAAAGCTGATGCGCGAAGAGCGTCAACAGCCGCCTTTTCTCTTTCGTTTTTCTCAACTCCTGCATAAATCAGAGGCAACGTTACATTGCGAAGTACTGTTACGCGGGGAAGAAGGTTAAATGATTGGAACACGAAACCAATTTTTTGGTTGCGAATCTCGGCAAGGTCATTATCTGAAAGTTGTGATACGTCTTTTCCGTCTAATAGAAAGTGGCCGCTGGTTGGAGTGTCGAGACAACCAATGATGTGCATAAGCGTTGATTTGCCGGAACCGGAAGGCCCCATTATAGCTACAAATTCCCCGTCATTTATGATGAAATTAGCGCCTTTTACAGCTATTGTTTCAATATCTCCGTTCTTGTAGATTTTAACTATATTCTTGCATTCAAGCATAGTTTAACGGAAATTTCCCCCTCCGCCGGTCGCAGGGATTCCGAAGCCTGAACTTCGTTGCTGGGTATTATTAGTACTATTCGTTTTAGATTGAGAGCTTATTGTGCTCACTACAACGGCGTCTCCTTGATTAAGGCCGGAAATAATTTCTGTATATTGATCATTTGAAATGCCTACTTCAACCGTTTTTTGGTTCGGCAGTTTCGTAAGAATTATACCTGATAAGCTTGCGGCTGCTTGCATATTGATATCCTGATTTTCCGGTAACTCAACGTAATATGAACCCCCCTGCGATTTCACAGCAGAATTCTGAACTATTAGAGTATCTTGTTTAACATTGGTAATGATTGTGGTGGAAAGACTCATTCCCGGCTTAACTCGCTCATCCTGCATATCAAAAGCAATTTTAACGCCATAGGTTACTACGCCTTGCGATACCGTACCGACGGTGTTAATTTCCATTACCTTTCCGGTGATGGTTAAATCCTCTATTGCGTCAAAAGTGATAGTTGTTTTTTGATCTACCTTAACCTTGGCAATATCTACTTCATTTAGAGTGATCTCGGCTATTTTTTGCTTAGTTATAAGAGTAGCAAGCGAAGTGCCTGAGGAAACCGAGTCCCCTTTTTTAGTATTTTCATCAAAACTGGCAATTACGCCATCAAAAGGAACACGAATAGAGCAGGCAACTAACTTTTCTTTGGCATCCAAAAGTGCGTCCTCTTTTTGGGCGACAACATTGCGCTGGGATTCAATATCCTGGGGATTGGCGCCGGACATTAATTCGTCGAGCGCCAGTTTTTTTTCATCTGATTTTTCCTGAGCAGATTGGATAGACAGTCTGGCGTCTTCAATCTTCGTGGGAGTGTTTTTATTTGTATCGTCAATAGTATCCTTAATCTTTTGAAGAGAATTTATATAAGTATATACAGAAGAAATATCGCTTTCGATTTTTGGTTGCATTTTGTCAACATGAGAAGCTATCGTAAAACTCGAATAGTTCCCGACAACAATCGCGTCAAACATATGACGGGCGCTTTCTAAGGCCTGGGAAATTGCTTCGGTAGTTTCAAGAGTGTCTCCTATGAGCCGGTAGATAGTGTCCCGCTCATCGTTTCTATATGTTCCTCTAAAAAAAATAAAGTTTTTGCCGAAAAAGTCATTTGCTTTATAATAATCTTCCAAAAGTTTTTGGATAAATAAAGAATCTGAACCCAACATCAGTCTATAGTGACTGATATATTTTTGTTCGCTTTCCTCGTTACCCATTACATCTTTCAGATCTTTCGTGTAATCAGATAATTTGAAGAAGGAAGTGGAAACGGCGCTGTAACCGTCTTCGTAAGCGGCTGCTAAAGATCGTTCGGCGGCAATCGAAATATCGTTATAATTAACTTTTTCCTTGTTTAAGTCGCGTTCTGCCTGAGCTAAAGCGTTCTTTGCCTGAAGTAAAGATTCGGTATCAGGTTGCGATACGAGTTCGTCTAATTTTGCCTTAGCTTCGTTTAGTGAAGCTTGGGCATCCCTGACTGCTTTTTGAGCGCCCTTAGAATCTAATTCTACGAGAAGCTGGCCCGCTTTTACTTCCTGATCTTTCTTGAAATACAGAGCTGCAATATCACCGGATACTTTTGGTTTGATTTCAATTTGGTCCAAGGCAGTTACCTGGCCTGAACCGGAGACAGAAATGGTTATAGTCCCTTTCTCGACCGAAGCCAAAACATAACGAGTGTCGCTTGTTTTGGAGTTCAGCGCTTTGTAGCCAAAATAGCCAGCGCTTATCATTACTAAAACGACTACACCAAAAATGAATTTATGCTTCGATACAAATTTAAAGATTTTTTTAAACATAAAAAGGATTGAATTATGTAATTTTAATTCCTAATGCAACCAGGGAACGAATGGTCCTGGTGTTGCCCTCGCTGGCGGCTCAGGCATTATTCTGATAAGCTTTGCTTCAATTTGCCCCTGTTCGTTAGGCTCTCCGACTACCACAATAAAATCATTAATTTTTAAATCGACCGATTTTACGGTTTCCTGGAATCGTTTAATTGCCGTATCGTCTTTCATTAAAACGATTTTTTCCGTATCTTTTTGTCCCTTGATAACCAGGGTTGAACCGTCAATTTTTATTATTTGTCCGAATACTCCATAGGCCTCGATATAATCCCTTCCGTCAAAGTCCCTGAAGAAACCCTCTTTAGGCCCGCCAAAATTTCGATGGTAGTTTTCACCCCATTGATAAGAGAAACTCGCTTTTTTATAACCGACGAACGTGCCTATTTTAAAAATAACCAGAAATACAATAAGCCCCGCAACACTAAAAAAGATTAATTTAAATATTTTTGATTGAAAAAATTTATTAAAGTCCATGGTTTAGATATTTATAGATAATTTTTTTATGTAGAGAAATTTTGTATTTCCTGCTAAAAATTTAATTGACGCCAAAAAAGCAAAAATAGCAGTAAAAAGTACAACTAAACTCATAGCCGGAACTGCCCCTAGCAACAATATAACAAAATTTTGCCAATGACCGATAATTATATCAAAATCAGAAAATATTAATGAAACAAAATACGAAAAACCGGATTCATATAAACCCGCTTGCACCGCCCTAAGGGTTGGAATAAAAACCGTGACAGAACCCGCAAGCAAAATGGAAAAAAATAGAAATCTTCGTCTTAACGATAACAAATTCCGTTCATTGCGGATGCGCTGTAATATTTTTTCGTAAAGCCCCTCGGGTGGTTCTAAAGGCACTATGTCTTCGAATGAATTTTCGTAATTCTTATTCATAACTCTAATATCTAATACGAATAAAGGATGCATTTTAGTGCATCCTCGATAAAATAAGCGATATTAATTAATTTCTAAATCGGAAAATCCGGCAATATTTCTTTAAGTAGAGAAAGAGCGCGTCTATGCTTGCTTATTATTGTATTAATTGGTTCTCCAAGAAATTTTGCGATTTCCCTGAAAGTAAAGTGGTCGTTATAACGAAGAGAAAGAACCGCCCTATATTTTAACGGAAGTTTTTGCATTGAAATATTTAATATACGGCTGTCATCAGCCCTTTCGCAAAGCTCTGAAGATAACGGCGAAGGGTCGGTAATTGTGTCCGTTATTATGTTTTTTCCATCTTCCTTTTCAAATTTCGAAAAAGGTATGGATTTTTTCTTTCTAAGAAAATCGATTGAAGCGTTTTTAGCAATTTTGAAAAGCCAGATTTTAAAACTTCTTTTCCGGTCAAATTTTCTTATATTGCGCCATATTTGAATGAATACCTTCTGGGTTATATCTTCAGCGTCGGCAGAGTTGCCAACGTAGCGATAAGCAAAGCTGTAGATTAGCTTAAGATATCTCTTGATCAATACATTAAGAGCCGTTTCGTCCCCTTTTATATATTGATAAACAAGTTGTTCGTCACTAAATTCAGGCATAGTTATAACGGAATATTACAATATATTTTATAAAAATACAACAAGATTTCAATTGCAAAAACTGTTAACTTGTATTACTATGAACAAGCGATAAAATTGTTCATTGAAAAAAAATGGAGGTCTATAGGAGGTCAGAATGAAAGAGTTCTTTTTGATAATATCAAGCTATCTGATAGGTTCGATTTCTTTTGCTTATACTATTGGTTTGGTTTTTAAGGGAATAGACATCAGAACTGTCGGCGATAAAAACGCCGGTGCAGCCAATGTATTCCGTCATTTTGGGCCGGTACTGGGCACTATGGTGGCAATTCTCGATATTTGCAAAGGAATTACCGTTATCTTCATCGCGAAGTTTTTCGGCGTCAATCTTCCTGTTATTTTTTTATGCGGAATAGCAGTTATTATTGGCCATACTTGGCCTGTATATTTTGGCTTTAAGGGTGGAAGAGGAGTCGCATGCGCTATTGGTGTTTTTTTTGCGTTATTCCCGATACCAATTCTCGCTTTAATGGCGATTATGGCTTTGATTATTTTTGTAACGGGCAGTATGAACATAGCGGTTACTACCCTATTTGTTTCAATTTTGGTATATGCCTCGCTGGTTGAAAAATCGTATCCATTATTTTTGTATGTCTTGTGTATTGGTTTCTTATTATGGATTATTGATTTAATTACCGTTAGAAAGTTAAACACCGAAGAAAAAAAAGAAAGCCTGCACGTAAGAATAAGGAGGTAATAAAATCGCCAATCCGTCGCTTGATGGATTGGCGTATTTATTTGTTAAAAAAATATTTTTAAAACCAAAAAAGGCCGGAAGTGCTCCCGCGACAGGGTTAACTCAGTTAAGAGTTAGGAGAGAGATTTTCCCTGCACCAAAATTTGGCGCAAAGACCCCTGTCTCGAAAGCGCTTCCAGCCTCTTTAATTCGCGAGGTACCACCGATTCTATTTGCAGTATTCTAATTAAAAAAACTTTTCATTTTACTATTCATCAATTCACAACGTTTTATGACCTGATGAATGGAGGGCAGTAACGAATTGTATCGTTCTGCCCTTTTTTTGTCAGCCTTCAGGGGGTCTCGATAAGCCCGAGGAGGAAGGCAACTTCGGACGATGATGTCTTGGTCGAAGCTAATCGAATCATCTTTTGGCGGATATACTCTGCCAATTCTAATATCATTTTGGCGTCGGCCAAGTTGGCCTCGACGCAGCCGAGAAGATCATTTATCTCAGCTATATCATCAGGTGACAAGGTAGCGCCATAATCTTTGAGATAACATTTAACCTTGGCCACTTTTGTTTCAGCCTTGGCGACCCCGTCATTAGCTGACGCGACCAGCTCTTCAGCTGCAGCAATAGCTTCGTCGTTCGATATTTTGGCGTTCATTGCTAACGTCTCCTTTTTTAATATTTTTTTGCGGCCAGAACTGGAAAGTATTTAGATTTATTACCGTCCAATTCTGACCGCAAAATCATTTGAAAGAACCATTCTCCATTCATCAATCCGCAATTCTTTACCCTGAGCGAACGTAGTGAGTCAAAGGGTTACGGGCTAGTGAATGGAGGATCCGCAGATGCGGATCCTTTTCGGAATTGGAGGGGTCAGTAGCTTTCCGGCAGGATCATATCAACGAAGAAATCTCCTGCCATGAAAATCCAGCCCCAGGGCTTCAAGACGATGTTGGCGATTTTGGTGCCTTTCGGGTGGCCGAGAAAGGCGCGAATCACCACGCCAACCGCGAGGTCGACCAGAAGAAAAACACAAATGCCCAAAGAAAGATACGCCAAGAAATCCATTTTTTTTCTCCTTTACCTTTTTTCTTCCCATTTTTCAGCCCGCAACAATTTACGGACTGAAGTTTGGGAGGAAGCCGCTGCAATTGAGTCGCTTTGGCTTCCTTCTGATCTCACGCCGTAGCGCGCGATTGATAGGTCCGGAGATTGACCATCCGATCGTTCCTCGCCGCAGCGAGGAGAATTTTCTCGGTTTCGTCCAAAACCGAGAACTGGAAAAGGCTATTCTCCGAAACCGGATACCCGATGCCACCCATTACCAAAGTGGCATCGCCCTTCAAAAATGCAAGGGCAACGTTCAGACCTTCCACCTTGGCAGACAGCTCTACCACGGCGGTCGCGTCGTTCTTTGACCTCTCGACGAGATCCCTAAAGACCTGAACAGCTTTCTCGATAATTTTATCCATTCTTCTCCTTATGCGTTAGAGTCGCATCCCTCATATTTTCTCAAAGAACTATTAGTAATTTTTCAATTTGCATTCTTAATTTGTTTAATCCTTCTCCAAAAACCAGTCACATCTGACAAGCTTTTGCGAAGGGAGAATCTGAAGAGTGTTCAGATTCTCCTTGATGGGGAGGGCGGAAAGTATCCGCTCTCCCCAAGTACCGTTAGCGATGTTCGTATCGTTCTGCGAACATCCTTACGACGAAACCGATTACGGCCCCAACCGCCACTCCAGCATAGAAACTCCTCGACGTTTCTATGCCGAATAGATGAGCCGCGACCAGAACGATGATCACGGCAACAGTCGTCTCAAGGAGTACCACGAGCGCTTTCATTCTTCTTTCCTTTCTGAATTTCACAGTCGACGAACCCCTATTCAAAGAGCTTTTCGTCTTTTCTTCAGCTCATTTTCTGATGAGCTAGAGAAAAGGGGCGAGGCAAGAGATTTTTTACGTCTTCTGCCTCGTCCTTAGCCAGCTTGTTACCGGCTACGTTTCCCGGTGGGTCGAGACGACCCAATTGGGATTCTTCGTGGCCAGCGCTTTGCGATGGCCGAGCGAGACGATGAATTTCCGCTCATGTCATTCCCTCCAATAATATGAAAAATAAAGCGCAGTATCTCTGGAGAGAACTGCGCTTGGCGACAAGTATATTCATTAGCTCTGACGTTCTCTCCGACGCAGGAGCTTGTTTTTTTACTGGAAAGAACTAAATTCTTTCTTTGTTATTTGTATTATAGCATATTACTATTATTTGTCAAGGTCTTTTGATTAACAAAAGACCTTTAGAAACAGTACCAAACGGATTGTCGAATAGCAATTTCGATGCATGTTTTACCGAGTTTAAAACGATAACGCAATGCCAAAGCCACCCGTAATGATGGATGCGCCGGATTCCCCCGAAGCTCCGGTGCAAAAAAGGAGAAACATTATTACGGCCGATGAAATGTATTTCATCCCATCCTCCCTTTGAAATTTTAATAAACTACTTTGTTATAAAAAAGCGTCCCCCTATTATAAAGATTGGGACGCATTAGACGCGATTGTCTTAATCTATACGAACGATCGCCCTACATTTTGGGCATTCTGGTTCTAATCCTTTTCTTTTGATTTGAACCCCGCAGTTGGGGCATATAAGAATGAACTTTGTATCCTGAATTGAAGGTGAAAACCTGCATCTTTGGCAATATCCTTCTTTCAGGGTTGTACCGCATTTTCTGCAACAAAGGATTTGCGAAGCTATTAATATTTGCTTCACCATTTCTAACCTCCATCACTGAATACGCAACAATAACGTTTTTATCTTTAAGAGTCAATCAGCAAAGACGGTAATTGTAACTTTAAAACTTTGAATACTAGTATCGGACACATAGCAAAAATCATATACTTAACAAAAGGAGCATAGAACTAAAAAATCAGACCCAGGAACGGGTCTGATTTTCATTTGTCTGGTTTCTTTAAATACGGGTTACGTTTGTTGCGTTCGGTCCCTTTGGAGAATCAGCTTTTTCAAAAGATACTTTATCCCCTACTCTTAACTCTTCGTAGGTTACTCCCTTCAGCTCATTCTTGTGAAAAAACAAATCTTTTTCTTCGCCTTCAACGGTAATGAAACCAAATCCCTTGTCTGTAAGATTTTTAATTGTTCCTTCCATGATTAAAGTTAAACAAAAATTATTTAGTTAATGTTTTAAGGTTTTGTCCTAAAGTTTAGCTGCCCCGGATAAACTCGACAAAATTTTTATCAGGCAACTATCTTACATTAGAGATATTAACATTTAAAAGTTAATCGGTCAATCAATTATATAATTTAAAAGCGGGCAACAGCCCGCTTTCTTATCAAATCAATAATATTTGAATTTGTTTGTTGTGAACTCTTTTTATGTGCTCTCAGATTTTATATTTTTTTCTTTTTCCGAAGCCAGCAGTTGAGTGAGTATATTATTCTTTGAACCTTCGGGAATTAAAGTGAGGTTATTTTCCCCTTCTACTATCCTTTGATATTCAAGAATATCAAACATCGTCGAGAGTACTTCCGGATCCTTGGAAATTTGTTGAATAGTGTCGCTGACTATTTTTGGCCTCATACTTGCAGCTCTGGCAAACTCTACCGATGCTTCCTGTTCCGCTCTGCTCTTTATTATATTAACCTGATTTAATCCGTCTTGCTTTATGGCCGATGTAACCTGTCTCAAACGATTGACCACCTTACTTTCTATCTGCCTTACCATTTCATCGTCTCGAAAATGAACTTTTCGGATATAGACAGATCCAAGCTTATAACCCCACTGATTGGATTCAGGGGAAACATCTTCCCTAACCGACTGGCTCATGGGGTGGCGATTAACCAGCATATCGTATAACGGTAAATTGCTTAAATGTTTTATAGTCGCGTTTTTGACATTGGCAGAAAGCGATCCTTGGGGATCGACGTTCTTGAAAATATGAGCTACGGGATCTGATATAAACATTTCGCACCATACGCCAATTCCCATTGGGGTTCCTTCTTCAGAGTTGACCGGTATGCTTCTCAAATACTCCTGAGCAAGGCCTAAATTGCGTTTATATGCTCTTCCCAGCCAATTAACAAAAAGTGCCTTCCAGCCAAGTTCAGACCAAAGGAAATGGAAACCCGGTTTATCAATAACCCCAATGATATCACCGAACAGCACATAGACCCTAGATTCTTTCTCCTCAATAGTTGCATAAAAACCGAACATTTTTCCCAAAATGCGAATAACTGACTCGAGAACCAATAACGAAAATAAAACTGTTAATGCTGAAAAAAGTGTATTCATGTTATTTTTGGGTTTCTAAAATAATACTTTTGGCTTTCGACAACAGGGCAAGCCTTACATTCCGCAGATAAACCGGCAGTGTTTTTTTATCTCCGGCCTTTATCTCGCTTAACTGTGCTGATAACTGATTTAAAAGCTGGACTTCTGCTTGCGCCTTGAGGGTTTCAATCTCTACCGCTTTTCTTGATTGCACTATTCTCTGATCCGCTCCGGCTTGAGCCAGGCTTATTTCAGAAGAAACCTGATTATGTGCGGTATTAATAGCGGCCAATGCCGATTCGACTTCCTGCGGAGGTTCAATGTCTGTTATAAGGGCTGCGTCAAGCGCAATACCGTAACGGGCAGCCGAAGATTTACACTCCTCTTCCATATGACGATTGAGATCGCCCAGATTCTTCCTGAGATCGTTTATGGAAATACCGTAAACGCCCGGCAAAGAAGCCGGAATGGAAGCCGGTTCTAAGCTCGCTTTTTTTGGAGCTTCAAAGTTGGCGATACGCTCTCTTAGTATTGATATAAAATAACCCATCACGTGGGCAATCGGATTCCAGACGCCGAAAACGCAAGCATAAATATTACGCTCTGAAATAGTGTAACGAAGCTGTCCCTTTAAATTGATATTAAGCTGGTCTCTTGTTACAGCCTCCAAAACAGTATTTCTGTTATTAACAACGGGATCTTCCGGATCAAAAGCTATACTCACCAGATTTGTCGCTATTGAAACCTTATAAACTTTTTCCCATGGAAATTTAAAATACGGACCCCCGGGCTTAATAACTTTCAGTTGAGGATAGTTATACCTATCCCTCTCATCTGCTCGAAGAGAGTTAAAAAATTCCGGATCGTCGAGGGTAGTTACTTGACCAAGGCGTTGAGCGCGGCCGAATACGGTTTTAACCGCCCGCTCATTTTGTTCAACTACATAAAATCCGGTGAGAATAATACGAACGATAATCCACAATAGAATTCCCCAAAAAAGGCCTTCCATGATCATATTTTTTAGTTGTTTTTAATATAATTGAGTGTTTAATTATCATACAATTTTATTAAATCAAACACCACAACGTTTTTAAGTTATTTTCGCAAAAAGCACCACATAATTCTTGCCGTATACTTTGGCGCATCTCGGGCAAGTAGTGTATGAAAAATATAATTTTTTTAGATTCTTACTTTTGCCTTTAACATATTCCTTCATTTCCTGTGCCCACTTACCGACATTTTGATATGGCCCCTCAAATACTTTAGTAAGAAATGTTCCTGAAAGTGTTGCCATTTGCGCACTTGGAACATCTCCGGAAACGTCAATGTAAATATCTGCGCCCCAGAGAGATTTCTCATCAGTCAACATTAGTTGCTGCGACGCTTTGGCATTTGCTCTCTCAATCAACTCCATATTCTTGATCACCTTTTTCCCCATATTAAGGGGAATATGCAAAAAACTTGTGATATGATCCTTCACAAAAATTTTATCTTTCCATGTAATCTCTTTATCTTGCCACGGTTCAGGATTAAATTTTGAACAACATCCTGTTTCTGACTGTTCATTAAGCTTGTCCATTTTTTTTATATTATCTTAATAATTAATTTTTCTATTTTATTATACTAAAAAATACTTAAATAAAAAAGCTGCTCGTACTCGTACAAGCAGCTATAAGGGATCCGCCCAACGGGCGGACTTCTGCAACAGTGTTTTTGTTGGCACTGCCGCACCTTGCCGTGTCAGCGGGTATTCGTGGTGTTATCCAATTCGGAGTTCACGAGCTCGCCATAGGTGGGTGGGCTGGTGGAACGCGAAATGAATAGCGCCGATACGGACACGACCGCAACCGCTTCTGCCACCAGCATCGGAGCTGGTAGCCCAAACCATAGCACCAACATTGGATACCTCCTTTTGTTGGCACCGGTGCTTCTCCTGCCCAGTCAGGAAAAGCGTGGATTCGCGGTTACCTGGGTTAAATTATCGTATTACAAATTATTCGGATTGTCTACTGTTTTTTATCGGTTTTTTCTTTATCAAGAGAAGTTGTTTTATGTCTTCGATATCTCTTTTAGTTTCAACTGTAATGTGCAGCCATTTACCGTCGTGATATTGATGGGCGTTTTTGAATAATGTATTAATTTTAGTACTAACCAGAGAGCTTTTCAAAACATCGTTCAAGCTGGCTCCAATAACAACCGTTACGTTAAATCCCCTTTCGCGAAGATTAACGTAGCAAAGCGACTTTCCGTTTTTCCTGTAAAAAATACTCCACCCGTTTTTTTTAGAAAATTTAAATTCTCCGGAAATTTTGTAATTTATCCGGATATAACTATCTAAATCCTTTAGATAGTCCTTCTTTTTCCCGACTATTCTCAAGGCTTCCTTTATTGTTATCAGATTTGGAAACGAAAGCTTTGGCATTAAACGTAATAGTTCAAAAAATATAATATTTTTTGCATGTCTTCTTATCCGCTTAATCGAGAAAAACGTGCATTTGATTTCGGAAAATCCATACTCATTACAAATGCGGAAATTAATCCTCCGGCTAAAGTTGCTAAAAGAAACTGAAGATTAAGTATACCAAAAGGAACATCCATACGGGGAAATTTTATCATCGTAGTTAATATTCCAATTATTAACGCTGTTATTGCAATCCATTGGTTTTCCTGTAATCCGCCGGCCATTTTGGTTTGTTTTTCTCCACGATATGCATCTTCGGTAAAACGTTCGATCCCTGTCAGAATTAAATACAAACCTGCCACTATCGAACCATTGAAATCGTCCGACAGCCATATCGCAAAAAGCAAGAATCCAAGCAAAAGATTAAATAAAATAGAATATAATTGGGTGGGATGAATATATTCTCCTTTTAACCCCGACAGAACAACGATACGAGATTGGCTTTGCCAAACCCTTATGCCAAAATCTTTGCTTGCGGCAATCCCATGGCAACAACCCTGCACCAAGCAACGTAATCTCCCTAATACCTGGGTAAACGGGGCACAAAGAGCTCCGGCAATTAATATACGATATAGTGAAATATCAAATAAGAAGTGAACAAAGATCATTCCCGTAATTCCTCCTAAAATTCCTCCCCAATATCCGAACGGTCGGAGCAATACTCCGCTTCCCCATCGAAACCGGGCAAATATAGCTGCCCCTGATATTACACAAATAGCTATCAATAAGGCTGCTAAACTATTTCCTGTAACGTAGGCGATTATTCCAACCCCGACTGCACCGGCTAAACCAGCGTAAATACTGTGATTGATAATCCGAAACTTTCCGTTAAAAAATATCCAATCCTGTCGAGAATTTGCCACCCATTCCGCGAAACTCCGAAATGGATTCCAGATGATGTAATAATTTTTACTTTTTTTAAAAAAAGCAAGTATTGAGAAAATGGGCCGGTATTGATTGAACGAACTTCCAAAGATTTTTTTCATAGCCGGACGCTCGTATCCAAATACCAATGACAACATCATTAAAATAAGTATCGGGGTTACAATATAAAGACCGGCGCTTGAATGAAGCTCTAATGACAAACCGAAAGACAGCAAAGCAGTGCCAAGATAAATTGGATGGGAAAACCAGGCGTAAATACCTCCGGTTACAAGATTTTTTGGAGGAAAAGCATTCATCGGTAATCCTTTTCCTAAGACAATCAAATCGAACATCCCTTTAATCATTAGCGCTATCCCCAATGAAATACTTACCGCCCCAATGAGTTCTAATTTAGGCGTCTGCCAGATGATTAATTTTTCAAGATTTTTCGCCCAAAAAATCAAAAATATGGGAAATAAAACAACAAACAGTAATCCATATAAGAATTTACCGGTAAATGAAGATATTTCTTTTACCATAATACTTTTTCATGGATAATTATTGCAGTCTCACTGCCGGAACTGGTCTCCATGATTCCCCGGTTATACCACTTATGTTCTTCAGCCAGGAAGGTTTCTTTGGGAATCATTTGAATGATTTTATCAGAGGAGTCGCCGACTATCGATGCAATTTTGCCTTCACGAAGAGAATAATTTTGTCCGAATTTGAGATGGAAATTCCTGCCGATAATTTGAGCGTCGGTGATAGTAAAATCTTTACTGCGTTTTCCGTTATGCCAAATTAAGTTTTGATTAGTAATTCCATCCCATCTAACCCAAACCAAATAATGATTTTTCGAATGACAACGTCCCCAATAAAGCACTTTGAATGGCAGTTTCCATACAGGAAGAGTAATTTTCATATATTCAGTATAGCCCAAGCCGTCGAATGAAAGTTCCGGTGATTTGATATACGCACGAGCTTTGGGTTGCACGCATTTCCAGTCGATTTTACCTGCTTTATCCTTAAACAGTACTTCTTCAATAATCCCGCTATCGATTGATTTCCAGCATGCTTTTATATCTCCGATATTCCAGATCAGTTTATCGCCGACAAATTTGGGGAATTGTACTTCGGTAAATCCAATTTTACTTTTTACTCCTTCTTCTTTGGTGCGCCATAAATGCTGAAAACCGTGCAGTTCAATTACCCCCCATCTTAAAGATACATTATAACCAATATAAACATTGCCTTTATCATCGGCTATATCCAAATACCACTTTTTCAAAGTGAAATTTCGCATATATTTTGCCCATTCTAGCAAAAAATCGCCCTCGGCCATAGACCTACGGCCGAGGGACGATCCCGCAACATTGATTTATTTTTATTGAAAAGAAGTCTTTACATAATAATATTTCATTCATTGAAAAATTCAAATAAAAAAGCTGGGGCAATTTACTTATAGCTTTTGCACTTGACTTATTACCCCAGCCTTGTAAAACAGCCAGACGTAGCATTGAAAACTCATCTTCGTGATTGGCTGTTAATCCCCAAGAAAGAGCAGAAGACTCATACACCGTCTTGGAAGAATCCATTCTAATGGTTGAATCCTCTGCTCTGTGTTTTTTTACAATTTCTGTGTCTTATTGTCAATGAGGACTATATGAAGAATCAATCCACTATTTAGAGTCAACTGTCGAGTTCATTGATTTCCGTCGGATAAGTAAAAATATAATAAAAATTTAGTTCGATCACTCGCCTACCGGGGAGCAATCTCTTTCCAAATTGGTATAGGGAGGTCAATTTCAATCCAATTTGAATAAGTGGGTTCTAAGGCGTTGTTCGTTGCCTTTACTTGATAATATCTTTCTAAAAAAGTTGAGTTCATATCGTCGCATTCCAAAAGTTGAGGTAGAGAAATATTATCACAAATAATGGCAGGGGAAGAAAAATCGCTGGTTTCATCCCGTTGAACTTGATAGGTAACTAATCCCCCTGCCTCGCTGGTGAGAGCTTCTGCCCAAGTCAATCGTATTTTGGTAGGTTCTTTTATCCAACTCCAAGAAAGAATGAAATCTCCCGGTCGGGCAATTGGAACATCAACTAAAATAATATTAGAGAGAGTATCACCGTTCCTGTTTGAAGCCATCACCTGATACTCATAAGATTTTCCATCGGTCACCGTATAGTCAACATAATTGAGAATGTCAGCATCAAGCGTAACTAAAGGACTATCGTAGGCAGCCAAAGAAATCTGGACAGAAATGAATTTCAAAATCTTTTTCCAGAAAGGCAGCTCTTTCTGAGCGAATTCAGTTTCGCCTTGATCCCGTCGAAAAACTTTATATTCCTCCTCGTTTCCTGCGTCAGTCCAACCGATGGAAACGGCAACCTGATGGTCTACTGAATAAACGAAATTAAGCGATAAGTTTGGTGGAAAAGGTGGTATTTTTGAGCACTCAATGGCAATTGTCTCTCCTCCAGGATCAGAAGAAACTGTATTCCCTTCACCGCTCCCCACGGCTTCAATTTGATAAATATAACCGTTGGCTTCCTCGACCACATCATTATATTGAGTGGTATCGAACGGCAAGCCGGAATAAATTTGAGTAAAACCTGGCTCTCCCAGCGTCGTATTTTTTCGATAGACATTATAACTTATCGTTTTTCCGGTGGGATCTTCTCCCCAGTCAACAACAATTCTCGTGCTATAACCAAAACATTTAGCGGAAGTTGTAATGATTGGTTTTGATGGCTGAAGATAACAAAAGGGAACGGTTTTAACGATAATATCCGAAAGAGTACTGACACCCTTTCCGACTGCTGCTAAATAATATTTGTATTCAATTTCGCTCTCAACATCATCGTCAATATAAGAAGTTTGTGTGGTATCGGTAATGAATTTAAGAGCTTCCTCTTCTCTTCCTTTATAAATATTCCAGTATTGGGTATTAGGATCGGCCAACCAGCTAAGTTTTAATTGAGAATTGGTGCCATCGCATTGAGAAGTAATAGCTAAATCCGGTTTAACAGGCAGGCA
>Ga0315277_10000546_pt1 | contig 59683 bp, 51 predicted proteins | sample YL17G05_15_MG_FD_203695 | JGI IMG/M metagenome (GOLD analysis project Ga0315277, IMG submission 203695) | Sediment microbial communities from Yellowstone Lake, YNP, Wyoming, USA - YL17G05_15 | ecosystem: Environmental > Aquatic > Freshwater > Lake > Sediment | place: USA: Wyoming | collected...
GGTTTTAATCTTGCTGGCATTGCTCGGTTTATTTGCCAGCCCGGAATGGGAATTTAAAAGCTTTACCATCCTTTTGATCTTATATCACACCCTGGTTTGCGCGTTCTATTTTGCGGTTAACCGGTATCGGATGCCTTTTGTGCCTTTTTTAATTGTTTATGCGGGATACTTCCTGGGAATCGGCGGAAATGATTTCCGGAATTTAAAACGATGGAAGCTTTTGGCCGCGGTGATCCTCTGGAGTTTGCTTTTGGGTTTTTATTTGCCCCGCTTGCACCTGATCCTTCAATAACCAGAAAGGCTGGTTGATTCCCCGCCTCTTAGATTCAGAAATCGGCGCGGTAAATTCCGGACGCCCAGGGGACAATGGGGGCGAAATCATCGGTCTCCCGGGTGTTTGCCCGAACCCCCAAAAATTTGCGGGCAACCCGTAATCAGGCTATAATCTTTGACTATGAAAACAATCAAAATAATCCTGATCCTGGCCGTGGTCAGCATGCTATCCCCGTCCTGCCGGCTTTTTCCGCGCAAGACTCCGGTGATCCTGATTGTGCTGGATACGGTCCGGAAGGATCACCTTTCGGTTTACGGCTACCCCCGCAAGACCACGCCTTTTCTGGAGAAGCTCGCCAAAGAAAGCGTGGTCTTCAATAACGCCTACACCCCGATCCCGCTTACGGCTCCGGCCCATACCTCGCTTTTCACCTCGGCCTATCCTTCGGAGCATCAGGTTCTGGAGAACGGGTGGCAACTTCTCAATTGGCGCCGACCGCTCCTGGCTGAAGTTCTCAAAAAAAATGGCTATCAGACGGGCGCGGTTGTCGGGAGCGCGATTTTGCATCGGGGATTAAAACTGAATCGCGGATTTGATTTTTATAAGGATGATGAATTCACCATTTTGACCTCAACCGCAAAAAAAAACCTGGAACAGGATTCGGCCGAAGATGACGAGACCGGCGCCAGAACAAAAAAAGCGCACAAACGCCAGGCCCAGGATGTGACGAAATGGTGCCGGAAATGGCTGGAAGGCATCAGGCCGAAAGCCCCGTTTTTCCTTTTTGCCCATTTCTGGGACGCGCATCGGGCTTATTATTTGCCGGATACTTTTGTCAGGCCCTTCCAGGTGGACCCGGAATTTGCGGCCTGGCTGGAGGCAAATCACTACCTGCTCAAGGATCATTATGAACTGATCAATGAATACGACAATGCTATCTTTTATCTGGACCAGAACCTGGAGAGTTTGTTTCTCTATCTGGATCAAAAGGGCATTCTTAACCGGGCTTTGATTATCATCACGGCTGATCACGGGGAGGGACTGGGTCAGCATAACATCTATTGGCACTGTCTGAGAATCTACCAGGAGCAGACCCGGGTCCCGCTCCTGATCCGCTTCCCGGATCAATATCGGGCCGGCGCGAAAATTGACGCCAATGTGAGCCTGATAGATCTGGCGCCCACGATCCTGGACTTTCTCAAGCTTAAAGACCCGATGCAGGGACGGGGAGAATCACTCCTGCCCCTGATTTCCGGCGAAAAAAAGGAAAGGCGCGCCTGCGAGTTTATTGAGCGGAAATGGTATCCCAAAGAGAACCTGGCGAAGCTGGAGAAATGGGCGCCCGGGAAAAAAGCCGGGATCATTTGCGGGGAATGGAAGGCGATCTGGGCGAGCGAGGAGCCGGCTGAGCTTTATCATCTGAATGATGACGCTTTTGAGTTGACTAATTTAAAAGATACGGAAAAGAAGAAATATTTGGAGTTGGAAACCATACTCCAGGAGCATCTTGAGAAAGTAAATTTCTTTTCCGTCCGGGAACAGGAGATGTCAAAAAAGATGCAAGAGCGGCTCCAGAGCCTGGGGTATCTGAAATAAGAGCGAAGCGATTTGAGGATGATCTCTTTGAGCGATTGACAATGAATCTTTCCTCCAAAACCGGAAAAATCGGTTCCTCCTTATCCCCCGGGAGAATCCTGGTGATGGTTATCGCCCTGACCGCGTTTTTCAAGCTGGTCCTGCTTTATGATTTCAACTCCCTGCCCTTGCTGGGAGACGAATATAAATACTGGCAAAACAGCCCGGCCGCTTTTAATGATTATTTCAGCCGATTGAATTATCAGGGGCCGGTCTATTTTATTTTCCTGGCCATCAACCGGATCATTTGGCAGGATCGGGCCTTGCTGATGATCAGGACCGAGCAGATTCTTCTCCACAGCCTGGAGATCTATTTGATCTATCTGCTCGCGTGTCAATATTTTTCAAAGAAACAAGCGCTGGTTTCCGGGATCATCGCCGCGGTTTATCCGGAGCTGGTTTCTTACAGCTATCTGATTTTTTCCGAAATCATCTTTCTGGCTTTTTTACTGCCCGCGGCGCTTTTATATTTCCTTGCCCTGAAAAAGCCCGGCCGACAAGCTTTCCCCTATTTGATCATCTGCGGAATTCTCAACGGCCTGGCCAGCCTGACTCGCTCAATAAACCTTTTGTTCCTTCCCCTGATTATCCTTCATTTGCTGGTCTTCAAGAAAGATCATCTCAAGATGAAAATATTTTCCAGCCTGATATTTATCCTGGCGATGCTGGCCCCGGTTTCGGTTCAGACCATCAAGAACTATCGGGTGGCTCATTGCCTGGTCCTGATTGACACCTGCACGGGGCAGAACTTTTATAAATCTCATAATGTGGAATCCTCTCCCCGCTATGATTTTAATGAATACGAGCGGCCCGTTAACTACAGTCGTCCCAGATGCAGGGCCGGCAATATCTGTCAAAGAACCAGATGCGAGATTAAAAATGCGCTGGAATTCATCTCTTCCAATCCGGGCTTGACGCTTCGCCGCTCCGGCGTCAAAATTATTGAGCTTTATGTCCCGAACCTTTTCATCTATAAGAACATCCTCCCCAAAATGCTCCATCCCAGGAATTACATTTATGCCCCGGACGAGAACTACGGCGAAAAACTGGGTAAATATCGGGGCTCCTGGTTCCGAGTCATCGGCTCGGTCAGTTATTTATTGCTGATGCTCCTGGCTCTGCTCGGATTATTTGCGAGCAAAGGATGGGAATTCAGGAGCTTCACGATTCTTTTGATTTTATACTATACCGCGGTCTGCGCGTTCTTCTTCGTGGTCAGCAGATACCGGATTCCCTTTATGCCTTTTCTGATTATCTATGCCGGCTTCTTCCTGGGAATGACCCGGGACCAGTTCCGGAATCTGGAAAGATGGAAATTACTGGCCGCCATTGCGGTCTGGGTCTTGCTCCTGGTTTTGACTTTCCCCCGCCTGTTGCTGATCCTTCAATAGTAAAAGCAAAGCTTTGCTTTTACTAGTATTTTGACCGCCTCAATATGATGGTTTAATTTTTATAACTGTTTTCATAACCCGAATCGTAGCGGCGTGATTTATCACGCCCTTCTTTGAGGGCGCAATAAATTGCGCCCCTACAAAACCGACAAAATAATGCGGTCAAAATACCAGCGCCGGCGCCCAGTTAAAAAGAAAAAGCGGCGTCGCTGACGCCGCAGTCCAAAGCTTCTCGCTTAAAAGCGATAAGCAAATTATGTATGGCAATCTAATGAGGCAATCCAGTTAGTTAATACGATCTGGGGAGGAATTTATTTGATGAGGGAGGAGGAATAACAATAAAATTCCGGCCAGCAGGACTAAAGCCGCTCCATAGGAAAAAACCACGGGGGCTCCGAATTTTTTCCAGACCAGGCCGGCCGCGGCGCTGCTGGGCAGCATCAGAATTCCGGTGATCGCGTAATAGATGCCATAGGCGCTGGCGCGTTTTTGGCTCGGCACCAGCTCTCCGATCAATGCGCGCTGAACCCCCTCGCGCGTGGCGTCCACTATCCCGAAGCCGGCGAACAAGGGCCAGAGCCAGATCAGTTCCAGGTTCCGGCCGAATCCGAAATAGACCAGGCCGCACGAAACAAACGAAAACAGCAAGACCTTTTTCCGGCCGATTTTGTCCGAGATGATTCCGGCCGGAACCGAAGCGAGCGCGCAGCTTAAATTGTAAACCAGGTAAACCAGGGCGGCGAGCTTCAAGCTCATCCCCAGCTCCTGGGCGCGCTGAATCAGGAAGATATTGGAAAAATTTCCCAGCACAAAAACCGAGGAGACGATCAGGTAGCTATGATAGCTCCGATTCAGGCCGCGAAAATCCAGCTGAAATTTTTCGCCCTTGGGCCGTTCCGCCGGAGCCACTTCCCGGACCAGGATTCCCAGGATCAATACCGCGATTACCGCGGGAACGATTGACCAGAGGAAGATGCTCTGGAAATGCAGGCCCATGCCCAGAAGCAGGAATGCGAGCAGAGGCCCGAGCGCCGCGCCCAGGGTGTCCATTGCCCGGTGCAACCCGAACCATCTTCCCATTTCCTCCGGGGCGCAACTGTCCGCCACAATCGCGTCCCGGGGCGCGGTCCGGATGCCTTTTCCCACCCGGTCGCAGAACCGAAGCGCCAGCACCATCGGCCAGCCGGAGCTTAATCCGATCAGGGGCTTGGCGAGCGCGCTCAGGGAGTAGCCGAGCAGGGCGAAGATTTTCCGCTTCCGAAGCCGATCCGAGAGGTAGCCGGAAAATCCCTTGAGCACGCTGGCCGTGGATTCCGCCACTCCTTCAATCAACCCGAGCACGGCCGGGCTTCCGCCCAGGGTCTTGACCAATTGCGGCATCAGGGGATAGAGCATCTCGGTGGAAATGTCGGTGAAGAAGCTGACCAGGCCGAGCGAAAAAATGTTTCGGACCAAAGTCTTCTTGCGTTGCGGCCGGCATTCGGTCATTCTTCAACTCTCAAACGCGTTTTATTTGATCGGATTTTGGGCCGCAAATTTTTCCTGCCGCTCCGGGAAGTCCGGCAGAGCTCCCTTGGTCCAGCCTTGATTTTGATAAAGCTTGTCCAGCTCCGCCAGCCGGGCGCTCGGCTTGGGATGCGTGCTCAGGAGCGCTTTCAGATTATCTCCGGGTTTGGTTTCCACGGGCACAAACCGCTTGATGAAGTTATAAATCCCGTAAGGGTCATAACCCAGCTTGGCCTCATTCGCCGCACCCAGTTTATCCGCCTCAAACTCGTCTTGCTGGCTCAAGCCCTTGACCACCAGAACATCCCAGGACGCATCGGTCAAGCCCTTGAGCAATTTTTCCTGCTCCGGGGAAAGGTCGCTTGACGAGATCGCAACCTTGGCGCCCGCCTGCCAGAGACCGGATTTCTGGATCTCCTTGAGCACATGCTTTTTGGCGATGTGTCCGATCTCATGCCCCAGAACCCCGGCCAGTTCCCCTTCGCTTTTCACCTGCTTCAAAAGACCGCGGCTCAAGAAAACATATCCGCCCGGAGCCGAATAGGCGTTAACATCGTCGGTGTCCAGGATCGCAAACCGATATTTGATGTCCGGCCGCTCTGAATAAGGCGCCAGGCTCCGGCCCATCACATTGATCCGCTCGGTCCAGGATGCATCCTTCCAGACTCCAAAAGTTCCGGCCAGCCGGGCCGCCACCTGCCGGCCCAGTGCGATCTCCTCCTCCTCGCTCATCGGCTTTGCCGCCTTCACCAGATCCTTCCCCGCGTCCAGGACTTCCCCGGGCTTTAGATTTTTCAGGTCAAATTTTTGCGCCCAGGCAAAGATCGGGATCAAGATCGCAGCGAGCAAGACCCCGCTCAAGCCTTTATAATTTTTCATTGCCCTTCTCCTTTGCCGGCTTTGCCCTGATAAGGCCCCAGGCCCCGGGCTTTGAGAAATTTCATTACCCCTTCCTCGCTCACCCGGTAATTCTCCATCCATTTCACCGCCTCAAAATCATACTTTTCCTTGAGCTTGCCCTCATCATCCACTCCCCGGACCCCGGTGGTCTGGGTGGTCTGGCTGTTGCTCTTGCTCCAGGAGGGTTCCGGCTTGGAGAAAATCTTCCGGAAAGTGCTCCAGAACTTTGACTCTTCCTCGTCCCCGGCCGGCGGTTCCGCCCTGGCGATCAGGATCGGTTGCTCCGAATTCCGGGGTTGAATCAAAAAAGGAATCGCCAGGATGGCCAGGATCAAAAATCCGAAAAAGATCTTTTTCATCGCTTTCCTCCCTTTCCAGTGGTTAAAACAAAAGCTCGGTCAATCTTTTTACCTCTATTTTATCTTCTTCGCCGGCTTTTTGCATCAATTCCCGGCAGAGGCCGCACTCGGTGATGATCATCTTCGCTCCCAGCTTCTTCGCTTCTGAAACTCGCTGTTTGGAAATCCGGGCCGCCATCTCGGGATCATACCAGGGAAGCCCGCCGCCGCCTCCGCAACATTCCGCGAGCTCTTTGCTCCGGCTGAATTCCAGAAGCTCGTATCCGAGTTGCTTGATAATATTTCTCGGCAGATCCATCATTCCCATTCTCCGGCCCAGGAAACAGGGATCATGATACATAGCCCTGCCGGTATTTGCGCCGGGCTTTCCGCTGACATTTTCCGGGATCAGCTCTAAAATAAATTTGACCCTGATGGCGTTCGGAAGTTTCCGGCTCAAGCGGTAAAAGCAATGCGGACAAACCGTGATCACTTCTTGGGGATTGGCCGAAATCAATTTTTCCAGGCCCGGAGCTATTTTTTCCGCGCCGATCTCCTCCAGAAATCCTCCACAGCAAACCCCGGTAATCAGCTCCGCCTGAATTCCGATTTTTTGCGCAAACGCCATCCATTTCTCCGGCTCTCCCTTCACCATCTCCCTGCAGCCCAAAAAGAGCGCGCGCTTATTATGGTCAAAGGCGCGGCCGGCTTCCGGCGCGAAACCTGATTTTCCCGGAACCGTTTTCTCTTTTCCAAACGGATTCCCGAACTGATCCAGGTTTTTTTTGAATTCGGGAAACAGAGACCAGATTTGAGACGGCTCCACTCGATAAACCCATTTCCTCATCAGCCACGCGATCTCGGAAATTTTCACTTGCTCCGGACAGGCCGGCTCGCATCCCGCGCATAAGGTGCATCGGAAAAAGTCATCCCGGTCATAGATATATTCCGGCTGGGACCGACCCGCGCAGGCCGCCAGATGCTCGGGCCCGAGAAAACTACCCCGGCTCATCCTGCCGGGCAGACAGGCTACCGGGCACAGGCCGCACACGGTGCAGTTGGAAAAGTTATAAACCAGCTCAATTTCTTCTTTAGTAAAAGCGGTGATCCAGTCTTTCTGAAAATAACCTTTGAACTTCCCGGCCTGGTTTTCCTTTTTATGCGGGATCAACGACCTGAGCAAATGCCAGCCAAAGTTATAGCCCAGGACCCCGAGCACCTTGACCCTTTTGGCATCTATCATTTCTTGCCTTTCCTCAATTTTTGATAAGTGTCCTTCAACAGCCGCGCGTCCTTTTCCAGGATGGGGCTCTCGCAGATGCAAAATCCCTCCAGCTCATAATCCACAAACGCCTGGAGACAATCCCGCCAGTTAAAATCCGAATTCTCCAGCGGGAGATGCTTGCGCTCTCCCTTCGGCGTAAAATCAATTCCGGAAATGTGAATGTGCATCCGCTTGAGAATCTTCTTGCCCAGGGATTTGGACAACTGTTCCAGGACCGCGCAAAAATCCGGATACCGATTATACTTCCCGGCCTCGCGCGCGTAAAAATGAGAAAAGTCAATACAGGGCAAAATCCCGTTCACCCTTTTCCCCAGCTCAATCAATTCCTCCAGCGAGCCCAACTGGCTCGGCTTGCCGGTCAGCTCCGGCCGGACCTCAATCTCCACATTTTCTTTTTGCAATTGATTCAGGATCAGCCTCAATTCCTTCTCAACGATTCCCATCACCGCCTGGCGCGGCCGGTTCTGAATAAAGGCGGAATGAAAAGTGACGCTCTCGGCCCCGCATTGAAATCCCCGCCGGGCCGTATCCAGAACCCGTTCCTCGCTCGCTTCAACCTTTGCCTGATCCTCGCTCGCCAGATTGATGTAATACGGCCCATGGGCCGTGAGCCGGATCCCGGTCTCTTGCGAGGCCTCTCTTACCAGCTTTGCCCCCTGCTCGGTCATCCGCACCCCATAGACAAATTCCAGCTCCATACAATCCAGGCCGAGCCGGGCGCATTCCCGAACCCCTTCTTCCGGCTTTTGAACTTTGGCGCTGATGGGAATCCCGGCCGGCCCGAACAAAAGCGACATTTCCCTACCCCATTCTCCGGAGACTTTCCGGCAAGATTTGCTCAAGATAATATTTCAGCCAGCGGTACCGGTCAAACACCATCAGAATTCCGACCAGAATCAGGATGGCTCCGGCGCTGATTTCAATCTTCCGGAAATGGGGTTTGATCCGCTCAAAAAAGCCGAAGAACTGCTCAATCAAAGCCGCGGTCAAAAGGAACGGTATCGCCATCCCCAGAGAATATGCCAGCAAAAGCAAAATCCCCTTGAGCATTGTGTCCTGGTTCGCCGCCACCACCAGAATGCTCGCCAGAATCGGGCCAATGCAGGGCGACCAGCCAAAGGCAAAAGCCAGCCCGAACAGAAATGCCTTGACCGGACCGGTCGCGCGGATCTCGCCCTGATACCGCTTCTCCTTGAGCAAGGGCATCAGCTTGAATACCCCGATCAGCTGAAGCCCGAAAAAAATCACCAGGGCTCCGCCCACCCGGATCAATATCGGCCCTAACTTTACCAGCGCCTGGCCGAGCGCGCCCGCGGTCGCGCCCAGGATCAGGAAAATAATGGAAAAACCCAGGACAAAAAAAATCGCGGGGACCATTACCGAGCGGGTGACTTTTTGGCTTTTTTGCGCGGAACGAATCTCGGCCAGGGAATGGCCGGAGATAAAGGAAATATATGCCGGCACCAAAGGCAGGAGGCAGGGGGTCAAAAAGGTGACCATCCCCATGGCAAAAGCCAGAACTAAACCGGGCGTTTCACTCATCAGCTAAGAATATATTGCAAGGCCGGGGTTATTTCAAACGATGATCAAAAATCGGTTCCCGCTGAACCATAAGCAGGGAGCTAGTATTTTGACCGCCTCAATATGACGGTTTAATTTCTATAACTGTTTTCATAACCCGAATCGTAGCGGCGTGATTTATCACGCCCTTCTTTGAGGGCGCAATAAATTGCGCCCCTACAAAACCGACAAAATAATGCGGTCAAAATACTAGCTGAACGAGGAACGAGGAATGGGAATCCTGTCACGATTAAATCGTGACAGGATTAAATCGTGACCGGACGATCCGGGATCAGGCGGATTTAATTCGGAACTTTTGGATCAGGCGCTCGGGGCGGTAGGACAGTTTAGCCTGGCGGAGCCCCTCATCTCCCAGGTCTTGCTCGCGATTGATCCAGGGGAGATCGGCCCATTGGTGTTCGCAGAACTGCTGGTTGATGGCCACGAATAATTGCGGGATTTCCGGGTTGGCTTTTTCAATATGAACCACCGCGGTCTCTTGATTGAGCATCTCCCCCAGGGCAAAGGCCTCCACCTTCCCCTCAATCAGAATCATTCCGCCGGCAATTTTCAACGGCTCAAAATTTTCCAGAATCTCCCTTACCGCGTTCGCCTCATCCATTAAATCCAAATCTTCCTGACAGCGCCGATCCCGGCACCAGAGCTCCGCGACTTCCAGGCAGGCCTGAATCTTTTCCCGGGTTACGGGCGCATAGCTGAACCGGCGGGTTTTTCGGAACTTGTTCAGGTGATTTTTCTTGGCGTGATACTTATTGCCGGAGAGCTTGATCAGACTTTCGGTCCGATAAAGATAATCAAAATGCTCCCGGGCCGGGGTGATGACGAATTCATTGCCTGGTTCAAGCTCCTCCGCGAGTCTCTGGTCCGCGCGCTCTATGCCCGGGTCCTGGATGCCTTTCTCATCTCTCATCCAGCGCAAAACCCTGCGCACAACTTCAACTCTCGGACCCGGCCCGAGGGGCGGAAGCGCAAAGCATTCGCCTTGGGCCGCATTGGAGGCGATGATCAAGAAATCCCGGTAAATTGACCACTGGATTTGATAATGCCGGCGCCAGATGAAGATATTGGTGAAAGTCAGCTCGGAGGTCTCGGGCTGATAGCTCCGGAAGAAATTATGGAGCAACTCCCGATCGGCGATTTCAATCGGCTTGAATTCTGGAAACTCCGGCATTCCTAAATCTCCTATTGATTAAGGCTAATGATAATTGCTTTTTTGTAAAGAATTGACCGCCCCTGATTTCGGATTTTGCCGGAAAGCGAGTTCAGGATAAGATGATCTAAATTTTTGAAAAGAGGCGATCTTGATGACCGAAAAAGTTTCTTTTGACCGGAAGAGCTTGATCCTGGAGGGCAAGCGCGAATTTATTTTCTCCGGCACGCTTCATTATTTCCGGCATCCGTCGGCAAAGCAATGGGAGAGCCGGGTGAAGAAGCTGAAGCAGATCGGCTTCAATGCCGTTGACACCTATTATTACTGGGGCTATCACAGCCCGGCCGAGGGGGTTTATGATTTCACGGGTGGGCGCGACATTGAACTGTTTATGAAGATCGTGGAAGACAACGGGATGTATCTGATCGCGCGGCCCGGGCCTTACATTTGCGCGGAGGTTGACGGCGGCGGCTTTCCGGGCTGGCTTCTGGCAAAACGGCATCTGAACCTGCGCTGTCGAAAGAACACGAAAATTTTTTACGATGCCGAGTATATGAAATATGTTGAGCAATGGTATTCGGAAGCGGTTCCGCGCATCGCTAAATTCCAGAACCTGATCCTGTTGCAGATTGAGAACGAATACAACCTTTATCCCACTCCGCGGGGCCTGATTGCGCGTTTGCAAGGCGCGCTTCAGAGGAGATATGGCGAGGATCTTTTTATGCGGCTGATCTCTTCAATGTTTTTCTACCGGATCCAGATTTATCTTCAGCGCCGTTCTTTTGGCAAGTCCGGCTACAAGCGCGAGTTGAAATATTTCCGCGAGCTGTATGACCTGGCCAGAAAATACGGCTGCTCGGTTCCGATTTTCCATAACGATGTGGGCGGGGCGAGCGCCCGTTATTTTCCGGTGGATATCGCCGCGATTGACGAATATCCGATCACGGACTTTGTCAAGGACTGGAAACAGGGCAATCCGTTTATGCGCGCGGACATTTTTGAACAGGGGCATAACGCGATGAAGGAAAATTGCCCGCTCTTCGGCGGAGAGATTGAAGGCGGCTGGTATGATCTCTGGGGCGGGAGAGGATACGAGCATAATGAGAAGCATCTGGGGCCGCTGGCAATGGACCTGACCCTCAAAAGCTGTCTGGCCCAGGGGATGAGCATCCTTAATATTTATATGGCCGGGGGAGGAACCACCTGGGGATATACCGCTTCGCCGGATGTTTACACCTCTTACACCTATGGCGCTCCGATCACGGAGGGCGGAAGAATTTCCGAGCGTGGAGAGACCTGCCGGAGATTTGCGGAATTTGTGTTCCGGAATGAAAAGGCCCTGCTGGACTCCGAGCCGGAGGAAGAATTTCAGCGGAACCGGGCGGAGTTGTTCGCCAAGGTTCGGAAATCCGCGGACGGGACCAGGATTGTTTTTGTGCGGAATCTTACGGGAAAGGATCAGGAGGTGAAGCTCAAGGCCGGCGGGTTCAAAACGGCCTATCCGGGAATGGACATTTATGTGCTGGATAAAAGCGGGAAGATCATTGACCAACTGCCCACGGTGAAAGAGGTCAAGGCGGAGCCGATCTTCGCGTTCGCGAAGAAATTTCAAATTTCAAATCTCAGATTTCAGATTTATAACAAACCTTTCAGGCCGGAGGATTCGGGCTGGAAAAAGATTGAGGGAAAGGAGATGGACCTTGACCGGCTGGGGGTTCATTACGGGTTTTGCTGGTATCGGGCGCAATTCCGAAACAAGCTGGGCTGGATCAAAATTGATGCCCGGCACCTCTGGGCGGTTTATCTCAACGGCGTTCTGCTCAAAGCGTTTGACAACTTCCGGAACAAGCTGGGCGTGGGAGAGGATCTGGGGCTGACGCTCAGAGTGGATCTTCCGCAAAATCTTTTGAAGGATGAGAATCATCTGGTGATTCTGGTGGAAAGCAAAGGGCATAACAAGGGATTTATGGAAGACAGTTTTAATCCGCGCGGGCTGATCCGGGCCGACACTGACCAGGGCGGGCTGGAATGGGAATTCAAGCCGGGACTGATTCCGGGCGAATCCGGAATGACTCCCAAAGTGGACTTCTCCGGGTTCAGGGGCGCAGACACTCCTGATTGTGGCGCAGGCACTCTTGTCTGCGAACATATTGATCTGCCTCACCGGATCAATTGTTCCGCGGGAATCGGAATTTACCTGGCTGAGTTTGAGCTGGAGATTGATCAGCCGGATTCTCCGGCAGTGGGCGTGAAAATCGGGAGGGTCTCGGGCAAAGCAAATATTTATATCAACGGCTGGCTGATCGGAAGATACTGGGATAAAATCGGTCCGCAAAAGATTTTCTACCTCCCGCCGGACCTCGCCCAGCTCAAGGGCAAAAACCAGCTCGCGATCGTGGTCTGGCCCTGGGAAAAGGAGCTCCGGCTGGAAGATATTGAGCTGAAGGAATATCCATAAGCCCCGCGGAAGCGCGGGTCAGGCGGGAAACGGCAGGGGCTGGGCTTGCCCGGCCCGATGAGGAACGGAAAAAATCCGGGACAGGAAGTTATTTGGATGAGAGAAAAAATTTTAAAGAAGTTGGCCGGGTTTATTTATCGGCAGCACCGCTGGATCCTGGTGATTGGCCTGGCGATCAGTGTTTTTATGGGATACTGCTATTCCCGGCTGGATTTGCGTCTCAATTTCATAGACCTGTTGGACAAGGACGAGCCGGTGGTCAAGACCTATGAGTATGCGGCGCAGAATTTCGGCACGCTCGCGTTTCTGTTTCTGGTGCTGGAAACCGACGACCTGGATCAGGGGAAGAAATATGCGCAGGCGCTCGCTCCCCGTCTGATGAAGCATCCGGATTTTGTCCGGCGCGTCTATTACCAGCACGATGTTCCTTTAATCATCAATCATCTTTTTTATTTCCTCCCCCGGGCCGACCTGGAGGAGCTAGGCAGGTTCGCGCAGGAAAATCAGGATGAGCTGAAAAACTTGTGGGCAAAGCCGGGATTGAACCGGACCTTGGCCCTGCTGGATCATAGTTTGTATCAGACGCTTTCGCGCGGAGAGCTTCCGGCCGAGGACCAGGGGAAAAATTTCCAGAGAATTTTTCAGGCGCAAGACAGCCTGTTTGATTTCCTGGAAAAAAATGTGAAAGAGGGGCCGCAGGATTTCAATTCGTTGAAGTCAACCCTGATCCAGAAGATCACCGGCGCGCAGTTTGAAGGGATTCCCTTTAACCTTTCCGACCCGTATATGGTTTCCAAGGACCAAAGGCATTTGCTGGTCCTGATCGCGCCCCCCAGACCGGCCAATGATTTCATTTACGCCACGGATTTTGTCAATACCGTGAACACAGAGATGGCTGAGTTGGACAAAAAAATCCCGGGAGTGCGCCACTATCTGACCGGGAACGCGGCCGTGATGCGGGACGATAATATTATTGTCCGGCAGGATATGATCCGGACCACCCTGATCTCCTACACTTTGATCGTGCTGCTCTTCGCGTTCAGCTTCCGAAACCTCACCTCCATCATCTTCGCCAGCGTCTGTCTCGGCCTCGGACTGGTCTGGGCTTATGGCGCGGCATACCTGATGGTCGGATATCTCACCGCGATCACCGCGGTGTTCGGAGCCATCCTGCTCGGACTCGGAATTGATTACGCCATCCTGATCCTGTCGCGCTACACCGAGGAGCGGCATTGCGGTCATTCCATCCAGGAATCCCTGGAGATCACACTCAGCAAAACCGGCAAGGGAATCCTCACCGGCGCCGCCGCGACCAGCCTCGCCTTCTTCTCCATCTCCACCGGCACCTTCCAGGGCGGCAAGGAAATGGGACTGATCGCCGGGTCCGGCATCATCATCTTCTTCCTGATGATGAGCTTCATCCTGAGCTCCCTGCTCGTGGCCTGGGATTCCCGCAAGTCCATCACCGGCGTGACCCAGAAGCAATGGAACCCGATAATTATGAAGCGGCTGAGCGGCCTGGTGACGAAAGCGCCCCTCCCGGTGTTCACCATCCTGCTCGGATTCTTCGGCGTAATGGCCTATATGACGCCCAAGTATCAGTTTGAATACAACTATCTTAATATGGAGGCGCAAAGCGCCGAGAGCGTCCAGCTCATCAACAAGATCACCGGCTGGTTCGGGCTCAGCACTAATTTCGGGATGGTCCTGTCCGACAATATTGACCAGGACCGCAAGCTCGCCTCTGAGCTTCGGACCAAGGAAACCACCGGGCAGGTGGACGCCATTTCCAATTTCATCCCGGAGGATCCGGAGGCGAAAAAGCCGTTGGTGGAAAAAATCGCGGGCGTATTGGATTCTGCGGAGCCTTCTCAGCCGGCTCCGGCAAATCCTGAATTCAGGGCCGAAGATGTGGACGAGTTATTGAAACTGCTTGCCTCGCTCTCCGAAAAAATGAAAGGGATTGAGGGACTGGCATATCTTTCGGATCTGGATGAGATTGAGCAGGCCGCGAAAAAATCCCGGGACCGGATCAACGGCCTGATGAAAATCATCCGGAACCAGCCCCGCGAAAAAACCGCGCAGAATTTGAACCCGCTCAATTCCGAGCTGGCGAAAAAAATCCCCTGGCTTTTGTCCCGCGCTAAACTGATCAGCCGGGCCGGAACCGTCAGCTTTCACTACCTGCGAAAAGACCATCCCGAATTGGTGGAACGCTATCAGGGCAAGGACGGTAAATATTTGATCTATGTCTATCCCAACCGCGAAATCTGGAACGAGCAGAATATGAAAGCCATTGTCCGCGATTTGAAATCGGTCTCGCCCAGCGCGATGGGAGTGGCGATCCTGTTCAACCGGATTCTGGACCAGTTGAAAAAGGATATGACCAAGGTCGCGATCATCGCGCTCGGCGTGGTCTTTATCATCATTTTCCTGGATTACCGCGGTCTCTGGCACACCCTGCTGACAATGATCCCGCTCGTGTTCGGCGCCATCACTATGGTCGGGATGATGAATTTGCTCGGGATCAAATTCAATTTCGTCAACATTGGAATGCTCCCGCTCATCATCGGCATCAGCATTGACTACGGCGTCTATGTGGTGCACCGATGGATCGGCGAGGGCAAAGGCGTGAACTCCATCCCCAAGGTGGTGGAAAGCACGGGTCGGGCCGTGTCCCTGGCCGCGCTGACCACGATGATCGGGTTCGGGTCAATCATCCCGGCCAGATGGCAGGGCCTGTCCATTATGGGCAAAACCCTCACCATGGGCGTCGGCTTCGCTATGGTCGCCGCATTGGTCATGCTCCCAGCCCTGCTGCTTCTGATTGAGCGCTTCAAAGCGAGAAAAGGGAAATGAGGAACGGATAAAGATCGCGGACTATGGTCTTTCCGCCGCGGGCAAACCGGATCCGGAAAGTCAGCCTGATTTCCAGAAGTTAAATTATCTGGTAGAATATTTTGGCAATGAATCAGCAGCTTCAAAATCGGCTCCGGAAGATTTCCTCCCAGCTCAAGAGCCAATATCAGGCTGAGCAAGTAATCCTGTTCGGCTCTCACGCCCGGAAGCGCGCGGACCAAAACAGCGATATCTACTTGCTGATCATCTCCCCGATCAATCAAAAATTTTATCAGCGCATGGCCACGGTCCGGGGATTGATCCGAGACCTCCGCCAAGGTCTTCCCATTGCTCCGATCGTGCTCAGGGAAAAGGAATTGCAAAAAAGAATCAAGCCGGGAGACCGATTTGTCCGGGAAATTCTCAAACCGGGAATCAAATTATTTAAAAGGATTCTCTCTACCCGCCGGACTGGGCCCAGGGGAATCAGACCTTCAGGGCGTGTTCCCCAAATATTTCCTGGCATATAAATAATTAAATATATAAAAATGGCGATAAAAATAAGAATCAGGAGTGGAGCGATGCCGGGAAGGCAGGTTGAAGAGGAGAAGTTATTTTATTATGGGGTGAATCTGGCGCAGCGGGTGCGGCAGGATCATCGGTAGATGCGAACGCGAGTTCCGTTCTCCGTAGCAGTAGCAGAACTACTGCTACTGCGAAGGATGAATTGGATTCGGTGGAGAAGGGGAGTCCGGCATTGAGAGAGCAGTTGAAGCGGGTTTATCTGGAGCAAGAGGCGAAGCTGGAGGAGGCGGCGGAATTCCGGGTGGTAAGCGGCGAACTCCGGAGATTTGGGCAACGCGCCCTATAGTTTTAACTTAAGAAGATCAGATGGTGGAAGTAAAAATGGACAAGAAAGTTCTTGAGAAGTTTGAGGGAATCTGGAGAGAGCCGAAAGCGGTTGCCCGGAAATGGAAAGAGAAAAACCAGGGCAAAGTGGTTGGCTGGATCATTCCGGATGCGCCTGAAGAATTGATCCTTGCCTCCGGCGCTTTGCCCATCGCCATCCTCGGCGCCGGCATTCCCTTTTCCCGGGCCGACGCTCATTTCCAGGGATTTGCCTGCTCCTATTCCCGGAGCCTGCTGGAGTTGATCAGCCGCGGAGAGCTGGATTTTCTGGATGCCCTGATCATTCCGCATACCTGCGATGCCATGCGCGCCCTGGACCTGGTGGTAAAAGAGATGGGAGGGATCAAATCGGTTGAAACCTTCCGACCGCCCCGGCTGAAAGATAATCCGGCATCGGAAAAATATCTGAGAGAAGAGCTGGAGCGGATCCGAAACCGGCTGGCGGAAATCACCGGCCATTACCCGGATTTAGAAGAGATCAGAAAAGCGTCAGGCACAATCAACCATCTCAAAACCGCGCTCCGGAGCTTGAAGCAGGAAATGGCTTCCGGCCGGGTGAGCGCCAGGGAATATTTCTCCGCGGTTCGGGCCGGGATGGCGGGAGACAAGGAAGAGGTTGCCAAGCTGGCGAGTGAATTGATTGAGGAATCCAAAGCCCGAAAGCCTCTGCAGAAAGCTGGAAAGCCGATTCTGCTGGCGGGAAAAGTGGCGGAGCCGATTGAGATCATCTCGGAAATTGAAGGCTCCGGATTTTTGATTGTAGATGAACTTTTGGTCAATGGGTCAAGATATCTGGAAAGCATGGTGGATCTGAGCCAGGAGCCGATCACCGGGCTGGTTCAGGCGCAAATGAATAAAATTCCAGTGGCCGGATTCTATCACCGGAAAGAGTCCCGCTCCGAAAGAATCCTCAAGCGATTTAAGGCCTCCCGGGCTCAGGCAATAATTTATCTGATCCAGAAATTCTGCGAGCCTTATGAGCTGGAGGTTGTCGGGGTGGAAGAGGATCTGAAAAAAGCCGGCATCCAGATCCTGAGATTGGAGAGCGATTACCAGACCAGTTCGCTGGCCCCGCTCCGAACCAGAATTGACGCCTTCTACGAAATGCTTTCGCGCTAGGACCGACACGCAAGTCTGAGGGCAGACACATAGGTCTGCCCGTACTTATCCCCTCAAGCGATGGGGGTGAGCCAATGCTGGAATTTCTTGATTTTGCCCGCCAGGATCTGGTCAAAGTATTCTTTGAGTTTTGAGCTTAGAGGACCCGGGGCAGGAATTTGATGCTTTTCAATTTTACTGATGGGCCAGACCTTGCAGGTGGTGGAGCTGAAAAAGGCTTCGTCGCAGGTGAGCAAGTCTTTGTCTTTTAGTTTTTTTTCCTGCCCCGGAATTCCCAGATGAGCGCAGATTTCCAGAATGCTCATTCGGGTAATGCTGGGCAGGATATTGTCCAGTTTGGGAGTAAAGACCTTTTGGTTTTTGACGATAAAAATACTCTCGGTCGCGCCTTCGGCAACATAGCCTCTGGTGTCAAGCAGGATCGGGGTTTTAAATCCGCGCTTCCGGATTTCCATTTTTGCCAGCATCGGGTTCAGATAATTGCCCGCGGCCTTGGCATATACAGGGATAGTATCCGGATGGAGCTTGCGCCATTTGCTGATGCCGGCAGAGGCAAAGCGGTCCTCACCAAACTTGCTCAGGCTGATATCGCGCTCAAACTGAAAGGCGGCAACCGCGATGCTGACTTTGGGATCGGTCGGAATCACTTCCAGACCAAAACCGGGATAAAAAGCGATCAGCTTAACCAGGCCCCGGTCCACCTGATTGGCGGTTACGGTCTTAAAGATCGCTTGTTTGATCTGCGCGCGTGACAGGGGGATCTTCATCATCAGGGCCCGGGCGGAGCCGCTTAACCGGTCCAGATGATCCGGAAGCCGGAAAATCGCTACCCCCTGGTCAGGATGATAGACGCTGATCACTTCAAAAATTGCGGAGCCTCTGGCGAACGAATGGCTGAGCAGATGCACTTTCGCCCGCTCAAAAGGCCTGAATTCACCATCCATCCAGATCAGCCGTTTTTTCAGCAACTCAATCCTCCTCAGGAATATTTGGCTCCGGCTCTTTTTCTTCCTCTTGATCCTCCAGGCCCAACTCGTGAGCAATGCCGAGCTTGGTCACCCGGTAGCGGAAGGATCGGAAGGACAGCCCGAGCAGTTCCGCGGCTTTGGTTTTCACTCCCTGGGTCTGGACCAGGGATTCTTTGATCAGCTTGCGTTCAATATCTGCCAGGGTTTTTTCCAGGTCCATTCCCTGGAGAGGAATCTGGAAGGAAGAAGCAAGATCAATTCTTCCTTCCGGACACCGGATCTTTTCCGGAATGCTCTCGGGCAAGATCACCTCGGTTCTTTCCAGGCTGACGGCGCGCTCAATCACATTCTCCAGCTCGCGGACATTTCCGGGCCAGTGGTATTTCAGGAAAATTTGTTCCACCTCTTCAGAAATTTTTATAATCGGTTTTTTCAGTTCCCGCACATATTTCTCCAGAAAATGCTGGGCCAGAATCGGAATATCTTCTTTTCTTTCCCGGAGCAGCGGCAAATGAATCCGGATCACATTGAGCCGGTAATAAAGGTCTTCCCGGAATTTGCCGGCGGCGATTTCTTTTTCCGGGTCGCGATTAGTGGCGGCAATGATCCGGACATCCACTGTGATCTCCTGCTCTCCGCCCACTTTGCGGAAGCTTTTATCCTCAATCACCCGGAGCAATTTGGCCTGAAGCGCCGGGGTCATCTCGGCGATCTCATCCAGGAAGATGCTTCCCTGATCCGAGAGTTCAAAGACGCCGCGCTTGGTCTGGTAGGCGCCGGTAAAGGCTCCCCGGGTATGGCCGAACAGCTCGCTTTCCAGGAGGGTTTCCGGGATGGAAGCGCAGTTGACGGCGAGAAACGGATAATTCCGGCGGGGACTATTGTAATGGATGGCCTTGGCCACCAGCTCTTTTCCAGTGCCGCTTTCGCCGGAGATCAGGATATTACTTTTGCTCGGAGCCACCTGGCGGATGAGTTCATAAACTTTTCGCATCGGCTCGCTCAGGCCGATCAACTGGTGAAATCCGTATTTATTTTTCAGCTCGCGCTTGAGCTGGATGTTTTCCTCCACCAGCCGGGCTTTTTCCAGAGCCTTGTTAATCACCAGTTGAATCTCGTCCACCTTGAAGGGCTTGGAAATATAATCATAAGCGCCCAGCTTCATCGCCTCCACCGCGCTCTCGGTGGTCCCAAACGCGGTGATCATAATCACCGGAGCCGACGGGCGAATTTCTTTGCTCTTTCTCAAAACTTCCATCCCGCTCACTCGGGGCATTTTCAAATCGCAGATCACCAGATTAAACCTTCCCTGCTCCAGCCTTCGGATCGCGTCCTCCCCCGAATCCGTGGCCTCGGCTTGATACCCCATTTTTTCCAGCATAATCCTCAGGAATTCCCGCATTCCCGGCTCGTCATCAACCACCAGCACCCGTTCTTCAGTCACCCTGGTCCTCCTTTTGTCCCGGGAATATATTCCCCCGGAAGCCAGATTCTGAAACTGGATCCTTTGCCCGGCTGACTGGAAACTTGAATCTCCCCTTTTAATTCTTCAATGATTCTCCAGGTGGTGCTCAGCCCCAGGCCGGTGCCGTAATCTTTGGTGGTGAAAAAGGGATCAAAAATTCGGTAGAGACAATCAGCGGGCACGCCGACGCCGGTGTCCGAGAAGAGGAGCCAGATTCCGGATTTGGAATCCCGGATTTCTTTTCCGCCCTGGATCACCAATTTTCCGCCTCCGGGCATTGCCTCCAGGGCATTATTGACCAGATTCCAGAAGATTTGTTCAATTAACCCGGGATCCGAGTTGATGATCATCTCCGGCTCGGTTTCCAATACCAATTCCACATTATTCACTTGGGTTTTAAGGATTAGGATCAAGTTTTTCAATAATCCGTCAATCTTGATTCGTTCAATGGTTTTGGGAGTGGGCCGGGCATAAAGCAAAAAGTCCGTGATCAGTTGATCCAGCCGCTCGGTTTCGCTGAGAACGATTCCCATCAGATGGGCATCGGAACTGGCCGGAGTAATTTTTTTTTTCAGCAGTTCAATGGAACCGCTGATCGCGGCCAAGGGATTCCTGATTTCATGGGCAATGCCCGCGGCCAGCTTGCCCACGGCCGCGAGCCGGTCCGCCACCCTCAGTCGTTCTTCCATTTTTTCCAGCTCGGTAATATCCGCGATCACCAATAACTCGCCCAGGGATTGCTCCGCGGGATTTTGCAGTTTTTGCCAGAAACACTCCAGGGTGAATTTTTGATCCTGGAAATTGGTATAAGGCAATTTCATCCGGGTTTCTTTTTCTCTCGCCTCGGCAAGTTTATCCCGACCCGCGGGATCAAAAAGGTCGGAAAGAGTTTTTCCAATCAATTCCCTCGCCTTTTTACCAAAGATTTCCTCGCTCGCGCGATTGAGAAAAATAATCGTCCCGCCGGCGTCAAAGGTGATTAAGCCGGAGCGGATGGAATGGACAATCGCCTCATTGAGCACTTCCAGCCGGTCCAGTCCGATCCGGGCTTCGGTTAATTCCTGGCTGGTTTTGCGGAGCTGTTCGGTGATATAGCCGGCGCCGGCGGCGGTCGCATAGAAAAAGCAGAGGTAATAAAAGAAGCTCCGGATCAGGTCAATGGTAGGGAGCTCTGATTCGGGCGGGAAAAAGGCGGGGATCCATCCATATTTTATCCCGAAGATTTGGAGGCCATAAAAAATACTGCACCAGACCGCGGAGAAGAAGGCTCCTTTGCCCGAAAGCAGGATGCTGGCGACGATGATCGCCAGAATGTAAAGAAAACCGAAGAGGCTGTCCCAGATGCCGGTGATGTAAATCAGGGCGGTGGCAAAGAGCACTTCCCAGCTGGCCTGGAGATAACTGAGGAGCTTAAGGCGCTTGATTTTAAAAAGGGCGAGCAGAGAGAGCAGGGTGAAAAAATAGGAAAATCCAATGGCAAAGTAAAGAATAATAAGATTGGGAATCAAAAAAGCGCGGCTTTCCCGCAGATGAAAGCCGATGATGGAGAGGAACAGGATAGAAACGATAATTAATCGGAAGAAGAGAATCCACTTGAGACGGGCGAAGAGGTCAGGATCGGGCGGTGGTCTTCGGGATTCTAGGCTCATTCATCAGCCTACTCGCCTCCGGAAACCGCGCTGGCGAGCGTGAAGATCGGCAAATACATTGAAATGACGATTCCGCCGGCGATAATCGCCAGGAAGATCATCACGGCCGGCTCTAAAATTCCGGTCAAGGTTTCCACCGCCTCATCCACTTCGGTCTCGTAAAAATCCGCGATTTTCTGAAGCATGGCATCCAGGGCGCCGGTTTGTTCTCCGACCCCGATCATCTGCACCACCATTGCGGGAAACACCTTGCTCTCTTTCAGCGGCTCGGATAAAGTCTTTCCTTCGCTGATCGCCTGCTTGACCTTCTTCAGCTCCGCGGCTACCACTTGGTTTCCGGCCACGCGCGCCACAATATCCAGGCCATCCATAATCGGAACTCCGCTGGAGATCAGGGTGCCCAGGATTCTGGTAAAGCTGGCCACCGCGCTCTTGCGGATCACATCGCCTAAAACCGGAATGGCCAGATAAAATGTATGCAGCATCATCAGGGTCTGCGGATTTTTTCCCATCGCATACCAGCCGCCGAGAATGCCGCCAATAATAATGCCCATCATCAGCAAATGCAGGGGGTTGGCAATCCAGTTGCTCAGATTCATCACGAATAGGGTCAAACCGGGCAGTTCCGCGCCCATATCTCTGAAGAGTGCGTCAAACTGGGGGATAACGAAAATCATCAAAATCGCCACCACCCCGACGGCGACCACCAGGGTGATGATCGGATAAATCATTGCGCTTTTAATCTGCCGTTTCAGGGCCGCGGCTTTTTCAATGGTAACCGCCAGCCGATTCAGAACCGTATCCAGAATACCGCCCACTTCTCCCGCGGCTACCATATTGACATAAAGATCATCAAACACCTTCGGGTGTTTTTTCATGGACTCCGCCAGGGTGGCTCCGGCTTCCACCGATTCTTTCACCGCAGTGAGAATCTTCCGAAAAGACACATTGGGCGTCTCTCGGGCCAGAATGTCCAGGCATTGAACCAGGGGCAATCCGGCGTCAATCATGGTTGCGAACTGACGGGTAAAAATCACCAGATCCTTTTCGCCCACGCCGGTTCCGAAGCTGAGGTTCACACTAAAGTCAAGGCCTTTTTTCTCCTTGATCGCCTCGGTGAGCGGGGCAATGTTCTGCTTTCGGAGCTGGCTGACGACGGAATCAATATTCGGAGCTTCCATCACTCCTTTAATCGTTTTTCCCGCTGTGGTTTTTCCTTCCCAAGCGTATTTCGGCATTTTCCACCTCCTGGTTTGGTTCCGCGTTTCACTTTAGGTTGGCCGGGGCCGGGCAAACCCTCCCATTGGTCTCTGTCCTCCTTGTTCAATCAGATTCTTTATCTCTTCTTGATCCGAACTATACCCCAAGGCATCCTCATAAGAAATGAGTCTGCGCAAACAAAGCGCGGCTAAGGACTGGTTCATGGTCTGCATTCCATGAACTTCCTGTCCAACCTGCATCACCGAATAAATCTGATAAATCTTATCCTCCCGAATCAGGTTCCGGATCGCGGGATTGGGAAGCATAATCTCGGCCGCCAAGACCCGTCCCCGACCGCTGGCTTTTGGGAGTAAGCTCTGGCAGAGAACCCCCTGAAGCACAAAGCTGACTTGCGCCCGCACCTGCGACTGTTGATAGGAAGGAAAAACATCAATGATCCGGTTAATGGTTTCCACGCACGAGTTGGTATGGAGGGTGGCGAAAACCAAATGACCGGTCTCGGAAATCATCAAGGCGGCATCCACCGTTTCCAGGTCTCTCATTTCTCCGATCATCACCACATCCGGGTCCTGGCGGAGGATGTATTTGAGCGCGGTCTTGAAGCTCTTGGTATCAGCTTCCACCTCTCTTTGATTGACCAGACATTTTTTGTGCTGATGTAAATATTCAATCGGGTCTTCAATGGTGATGATATGCTGAGCCTCTTCGGTATTAATTTTGTCAATCATTGCCGCGAGCGTGGTGCTTTTCCCGCAGCCGGTCGGCCCGGTAACCAGAATCAATCCGCGCGGCTTATTGCAAAGATTTTGCACCGTCATCGGGATTCCCAGCTCTTCAAAGCCCAAAATCCGGAAGGGAATTGACCGAAAAGTTCCGGCCACCGCCCCTCTTTGCATAAAAACATTCGCCCGAAACCGGCTCAGCCCTTTTACCCCGAAGCTCAAATCCAGCTCCCAGTTTTCCTCAAATTTCTGCTTCTGAGAATCGGTCAGGATTGAGTAGCAAAGCTGTTTGGTCTCCGGCGCGGTCAGGGGCGGGCTTTTCAAAGGCACCAGAGACCCGTCAATTCTGATCTGGGGCGGGGACCCGGTGGTAATATGAAGATCGGTCGCCCCTTTTTCAATCGTTACTTTCAAAAGCTGATGAAGGTTAGCCATTCTTTATCCTCCTGGATAATTATTTACTAGAAATCCGACGCCGTGACTCTTCCGACTTCATCGGGAGAGGTGATCCCCTGCCGGATTTTTTCCAGACCGCTCGCCCGCATGGTTTTCATTCCGAGCCGGATGCCCTCTTTCTTCAGCTCCGTGGCGCTGGCTCCATTCAGGATCAAATCCTTGATCTCCTCATATAACATCATCACCTCATAAACCGCGAGCCGGCCTTTGTATCCGGTCTCACTGCAATTGAAACACCCCTTGCCCTTATAAACCACGGTGTCTTTGGTCAGTTCCTGGTTCATTCCCATTTCTTCCAGGGCTTTGGGAGCAAATTCTATCGGCTCCTTGCATTCCGGGCAGACCTTTCTCACCAGTCTTTGCGCCAGAATCAGGTTGACCGAACTCGCGACCAGAAACGGCTCAACGCCCATATTCAAAAGCCGGTTGACCGTGCTGGGAGCGTCATTGGTATGGAGGGTGGAAAGCACCAAGTGGCCGGTGAGCGCGGCCTTCACCGCGATTTCCGCGGTCTCAAAGTCTCGGATCTCGCCGACCAGGATGATGTCCGGGTCTTGCCGGAGGAAACTGCGCAGGGCCGCGGCAAAATTCAAGCCGATTTCTTCATGCATCTGCACCTGATTGATCCCCATCAGGTTATATTCCACCGGGTCTTCCGCAGTGCAGATGTTGACCTCCGGCTTGTTCAAGTCGCTCAAGGCCGAATACAGCGTGGTGGTCTTTCCGCTTCCGGTCGGCCCGGTCACCAGCACCATTCCGTAAGGCCGATTGATCGCGTCCTGGAACAATTTGATTTGGCCTTCGTCAAATCCGAGCTTGGTCATATCCAACTGCAGATTGGATTTGTCCAGCAGCCGGAGCACAACCTTTTCTCCGAACAGGGTGGGAACCACCGAGACCCGGTAGTCCATTTCCTTGTCCTTGCCCAGCTTGATCTTGATCCGGCCGTCCTGGGGCAGCCTGCGCTCGGCAATGTCCATTCCGCTCATAATCTTGATTCGGCTGGTGATCGCGTTTCTCATCTTCATCGGCGGCTTCAAGACCTCATACAGGAGCCCGTCAATCCGGTATCGGCACCGGAAGATCTTTTCATAAGGCTCAATATGAATATCACTCGCTTTCTTCTTGATGGCATCGGTCAGAATCAGATTCACCAGCTTGATTACCGGGGCTTCCTCGCTCGCCTTCTCCAGGTCCCCTAAATTGACCTCCTCTTCGTCCCCGCCCAGCTCTATATCTATATCCTCCATATCCCCCAAAACTTCTTCCAGCTTCTCGCTGGATCCTTGATAATATTTCTCTATTGCCTCCTTGACCGCCGCCTCCGGCGCCACCACCACTTCCACATTGTAGCCGGTGAGAAACTTGATGTCGTCCATGGCAAAAATGTTGCTCGGATCCGCCATGGCCACGATCAAGGTGCTTCCCGCCCGATTCACCGGAATCCCGACATGCTTGCGCGCCACTTCCTCCGGAATCAGCTTGAGCACCTCCGGGTCAATCTCAAATTCCTTGAGATTAACCGCGGGAACTCCATACTGCTTGCTCAGGAACTCGGTCAGCTGTTCTTCTTTGATGAAGCCCAGCTTGCAGAGGTTGGCGCCTAATCGGCCCCCAACCCGTTTCTGCTCTTCCAGCGCCTTTTGAAGCTGAACCGGCGTAATCAGGTTTTCCCGAACTAAAAGCTCTCCGATTTTTTCGGCCATCCTTAGACCTCACCCATCGCTTCTTTAGTTACATTTATTTTAGGCCAATCTTCAAAACTTGTCAAGACCTCTCCCGGCTTCACCCGAATTTTCCCCCACTATTATTATAGATGCGCCTCCACGCCCCGGGGATTTAAGCTCAAGGCACTATCTCAGAGCCTGAAACCCCCTTCTTTTCTTTAAAGCTTCATCCCGCGGCTGAAATTTTTATTCCAATCCTCAAGCACTTCCTCAAATTCCCGGGTAATCTCCGGGTGGCGGTCAATTACATTGTAAGATTCATTGGGGTCATTCTCCAGGTCAAAGAGCCAGGGGCCTTGATTCTTGCCCAGAGGCGGATATTGAACAAAATGCCGGAGTTGATACTTCCATTTGCCGGACCGGACCGCCTGAAGATCCCGGGCCTGATAGTAAAACAGGTATTGATGCGGGGTTTTGGCTTCCCGGCCCTCCAGAAGCGGGAGCAAATTTTTCCCGTCAATGATTCTATCTTTCGGTAAATCCACGCCCGCCACAGCCAGGGAGGTTGCGAACAGGTCAAAATTCATTGTCATCTGGTCCGAGAGCTTTCCAACTGGAATCCTTGCCGGCCAGCTGGCAATCAAAGGCACCGCCATCCCGCCTTCAAAAGTCTCGTTCTTCCTTCCCCGGTGATACCCCGGGCTTCCAGTCCACCACGGGCCATTGTCGCTGGTGAACATCACCAGGGTGTTTTCCAGAAGACCGTAACTCAAAAGCGCGTCCAGGATTTTTCCGGTGCTCCAGTCAATCTCCTCCACGCAGTCGCCGTAAATACCGGCTTTAGATTTTCCGAGAAAGTCCGGCGATGCGTGCAAAGGCACATGCGGGAAGGTGTGGGCGAGGTAGAGGAAAAAAGGACGGCCTTTATTTTCCTTGAGGAACCACAGGGCTTCCTCGGTGTATTTCTTGGTCAGATAGTCCTGGTTAACCGGAGCTTTCTCTACCACCTGACGGTTGCGATAAAGCGGGAGCGGGGCCATATCATTGCTGTAAAGCAGGCCCAGGTAGTGATCAAATCCGCGGTCATTGGGACGAAATCCCGGAAGGTCTCCGAGGTGCCACTTGCCAATGGCGCCGGTGGCATAACCGTCTTTTTTCAAAAGGTCTGCCAGGGTGAGCTCGTCTTGAGGAAGCGCAATTGCGGCTCCGCCGAGCGCGATCCGGAGATTGATGATACTCTCAAGCCCGCTGGTCGGAAAAAGGACTTGAGTCACCCCGGTCCTGGGGGGATAGCGGCCCGTGAGCAAGCCGGCCCGGCTCGGAGAGCAGACCGGAGCGGAAGAATAAAAGTCCGTGAATTTGATTCCCTGCCCGGCCAGGCCATCTATATTCGGCGTCTTGATCGTCTGGGCGCCATAACAGCCGAGATCTCCCCAGCCCAGATCGTCACATAAGATAATAATGATGTTCGGCTTGGTCGCCCCGGTTGGAAGCCAGGGCCCGGCCCAGCCCCGGCCGGCCAGGGCCATGGCCGCACCCGATACCATCCCGCCTTTGATAAATTCTCTTCGGTCCATTCCTGCCTTCCTCCCGCTTCCTTTTTACCGCATTTCAATGGGCTTGTCAAAGGACGGCGCAAAAAAATATCGCCGGGCCGGGGATTGGGGATAAATTTGACAAAGCAATGAATTTTGTGCTAGAAAATTATTGAGCCGGAAAATAAAAGATAAAAAATTATGGTTTGGCAACCGTCCCTTCAGCGGCAAAATTGAGCGGCCGAAATGATCTGGTATAATTTATCCTCCAAATGAGCTTTTCAACCGAGGCGAGGTGACCGGGTTTTCATAATCTTGGCCTGATGAGGAGAAGAACTTGAAAGCATATTCTAAATTCTTGATCCTGGGTATTTGTCTGGCTCTTTTAGGCCCTCAGATCTGGCTTTTTCGCAACTCTGCGGCGGATGATGCCTTCATCACTTTTCGTTGTGTCCAGCAATGGGTGAACGGCAACGGTCTGGTTTATAACCTTGGCGAGCGGGTGGAGGGATATTCCAATTTTCTCTGGATCGTTCTGTTGGCTCCGTTTGCCAGATTCAATCTGGACTTATTAACCGTTGCCCGGGTCCTGGGCGTTTTATTGTCGTTCTTAACCCTTTTGATCACCTGGCACTACTCGCTCGGAATCTCCAGATGGCAAGTGGCGCCTTTATTTTTAGCAGTCTCTGCGCCATTTGTCGGCTGGTCAGTAGGCGGTTTGGAGACCCCGCTTTTTACTTTCCTCCTTACCGCCGGCGGATTAACTTTCCTGCGAGAAGAGGAATCCGGTAAAGGGGTTTTTTCCGGAATTTTTTTTGCGCTTCTGGCTCTGGCCCGTCCGGAAGGATTGCTTTTTGGCCTGATCGCCATCGCCTATCGTGGACTTACTCTCTATCTTTCAGAAGAACGCTTGAGCAAAAGAGATTACTTTCGGCTGGCCTTGCTGGCCGGGATCTTTCTTCCCTATTTTGTCTGGAGATTTGCCTATTATGGTCACCCAATTCCAAATACGGTATATGCCAAGTCAATGGGCTTTCATCTTCGGCCGCTTTTGGAAGGGGTTTATTATTTTTATCAGGCTTTTCAGGCCGTGGGCGGATTTTTTTTCATTGGCTTGCCTTTTCTCTTGGCCCTGAGCCTGCGTCCGCTTCCTAAATTTGTCAGCTATCTGGGATTAAATGTGGTGATCTATGCGGGCTTCGTGACCGCCGGAGGCGGGGACTGGATGCCGATGCAAAGATTTGCAGTCCATATCCTTCCTTTCACCTTCTTATTGGTCCAGGCCGGGTTGGAGAAATTGATCAAAATCTGGACCGAGCGCTGGGCTAAAGCCCTGGTATTGATTCTGGTAGTGGGACAAATCGGATACCTCCTGACCGGCTCGCTGGAGAAGCGGTTCCTTGAAAGGGTTGGGAAACACCCTTTCTATGAAACCCTGATCCCCTTGCTCACTTATATGCAGGAGCGCGTCCGACCCGGGGATACCATTGCTTTATTTGATGCCGGTTATCTGGCTTATAAATTGCCGCTGAATATCAAGTGTGTGGATATGGTGGGACTGGTGGATGCTCATATTGCGCATCTGCCGGTAAAATTGCCGGGAGGAATCTTATCCCAAGGAAATGCTTTTGGGAAATGGGATGTGGATTATATCCTTGCCCAGAAGCCGCGCTTTGTCCAGATGGGATTATCCGCCCCGCCCAAAAATAATACCTGGCAGACTCCCTTCACCGGAACAACCCTGTTAGCCAATGACCCTCGTTTCCAGAAAGAGTATCGGCCCGTGATTTTTAAATCCGACAAGGTTTTGTTTGAATTGATAACGCCCTGAAACTGATTTTGGGGCCACTTCTTAATTGTTAACTTGACGGCTCCGGAGAAATCGCGCCTGATCCTGTCACGCTCTCGGAGGAGCGAGATCCTGTCTCGCATTTGCGTGACAGGACGCTCGCACATTCAAAGCGTGAAGCATAAATTATGAATTATGAATTATGAAAAAAACGCTGAAATTAGCAAGGGCGAAGCCCTTGACCGCTCTGTGCGAGCGACTTTAGTCGCGACAAGGGGCATTGCCTCTTAGCCCATTTTTTCCATCTTTCCTTTTGCTTTTTGGCCTAAATTTAAAAAAAGCGTTAAGTAATCTTAAACAAATCGCCAATTTTTCCAAGTCCTTGAAATGCCAGCACAAAAAATTTTTTGTTTAAGATTACTTAAAAAAAGTTCCCAGGCCAATTTTTTTGGATTACTCTTGAAAATCAAATGGTTGATTGAGCTAATTATAGGTTTTTTTTGGGAACAATTTTCGTACTTATAGGGGGAACTCGCGTTTTGCCGGGCAAAACGCGAAGGTTTCGGAGTTTTAAAATTTGAACTCCGAAACGGCGAAACGCCGAAACTTTTAAACAGTTCTTTCTACATCAATGTTCAATCCCCGCAAGAGCGGGGAAAGACCCATCCGACTGGATGATCGCGGCGACGACTCATGTGCTCACAGAAACATCACGCGCGGCAGAGCCAAGGTAACGGCGGGGAAAGGGTTGGGAATTATGAATTATGAGTTATGAGTTATGAATTCAAAATTCCCTGATCCATGCTTGGGGAACCCGGTAGCTGATTGGCAGAACTCGGAACCCGGAACCGCTTAAAAGCCTCAAGGACCATTAGATTCAGCTACGATTAACTTCTATGCATCCTGATGCCGGAGTTCAGTGAAACCCTTCGAAGCTCCGAAGGAGCGAAGTAGGGTAGGATGAGGGACATCAACCATGGCACAGCTTGGGACAAATGACGGACAGGAGTGTCCGTCCCCCTCGCCGAGACCATGTGATCTGCGAGTGGTTCTTTATATGTGCGTCCCACGGGAAGGACGGAGTCCTTCACCTAATCTTTTGGTGGTTGCTAAACGCGACCAGCACCGTGCAAAAAGAAACAGAGAATTTATTTGATTTGAATTCTCTGCGTCCTTTGCGCCTCTGCGGTGAAAACTGGATTGGGGCTTGCGTGGGTAATTTTCAGCGCGAGTTGGAGGAGGCGACGCAGTCGCCGGTTCCGGGTTTCGGGTTTCGCGTTTCGGGTTCAAACTCCGAAACTTCTAAACTTCTAAACTTCGGAACGGCAGATCTGCCAGCAAGCCCGATTAACCCAGACTCAACATCACCCGGACATCATTGCTCCAGCGCCTGGGCAAAAAAATATTTGCCCTTGAAACATCAAAAGCGGATTTGACGGGAGAGGTGTATCCGAAGCGCAAAGCGCTTCGGAATTACAGATTTCAAATTTCAGATCGCAGAAAAAAGAGCGCCGTCAATTCTAAGCGCGGGAGGTAATTTTGGAAAAAGCTTCGGGTTAGAGTATAATTTTTATGATGAGAAAGAGAGAGTATCTCAAGATGTTGGTTTTGGCGATTCTGATCTCGTCTTTTTTCGGAATGGTGGATTATTTGTATAGCTATCTTCAGGAGGTTCCGGGATTCAAGATCGGGCTGCTTTATTATATGTACCAGGGCTTATTCTGGGGGCAGCTGGTTTATGTCGTTGCTGGTTTTATTTTTGGAATTTTATTCCTGCTGGCCGCGGGCCTGTGGAGATTTATCTTTCCGAAGTTTTTTCAGGACCGGAGGGATGTTTTTGGAATGGAGCTTGGGATTCTGGCCGGTCTTTTTGTTTTTCTTTTGCTGACGGCGATATCTCCGAACGCGGGCAAATGGAGGTTATTTGTCAATTTCTGTTTGTTTTCGGTATTGGCGATTTTTGCCGGATCCGGGGTCAAGGTTTTCTGGAGCAGGTATCTGGAGGATTGGTTCGGGGGGCCGGTAAAAGGGGCTTTGATTCTGAGCCAGGCTTTGCTTCTGGCCACGATGCTGATACTGCTCTGGATCTTGAAATTCCCGACTTATGACCGGGCCAAGGTGTGTATGTCGGCGCTGGCGACCGGGTGGTTTCTGGCGGCAGTTTTCCTGGCAAGATTTTGCCTGCAGAAAAAGTCAGCCTGGCGGATAACAGGATACGCGGCGTTTGCGCTGCTCAGCCTGTCCCTGCCTATTTATGGCTACCGAAAGGTTCCGCCGATGCCGGCATTGGGAAAGCCGCGGAATTCCTTGAATATCATCTGGATCATCTCGGACGCCTGCCGATTTGATAATCTGGGCATTTACTCTTCGGGCAATCAAACCCCGAATCTGGATCAGCTGGGTCGGGAGGGGATTGTTTTTAAAAATGCTTATTCCAATGCGGCCTGGACTGTGCCCAGTATGTATAGTATGACCAGCTCGCTCTATCCATCAATTTTTCAAACTTACGCCCAGGCGAGCATGCTTTATGGAGCGGGGCAGAAGGTGGAATTTTTTCCCAAGCGCTTGCACGGGTATGGATACCATACCCGGGCGGTGGTCGCCAATTTATTCGCCAATCCTGATATCGCCTTCCAGGGGTTTGAGCGCAGCCAAAACTTTTACAGCCGGTACCGACTTCAGCGGCTTGGGCATTACCGGGTGATCTTGAAAATCCATTATCTGATCCGGAGATTTCTCGGGCTGAGCCAGGTTCCGGACACCACCCGGATGGTCACGGAGCAAGCGGAACAATTTGTGCAAGAAACGCCGGAACCCTTTTTCCTCTGGCTCCATTATATGAACCCGCATATTCCTTACAATCCACCCCCGGAATATCTCCAGGGGATTAAATATAACGGTCTGCTCCGGCCGCCTTTTAATGTCAACGATCCCTTTCATTTAAGCGAGGATAAGAGCCATCCCCAGGAGGAGGTGGTGAAGCTGGGAATTTACCTTTTGAGCCAGGAGGATAAAAGGTATATCCGGGAACTGAACCTGGGCAATTTCCGGTATCTGGATAGGAAGATCGGGGAGTTGATGAAAACGATCCGGGAGCAGGGGCTGGAAAAGAACACGGTGGTGATCTTTACCGCGGACCACGGCGAGGAGTTCTGGGAGCATGAGCAGTGGGCGCACGGGCATTCGCTTTATGATGAACTGCTTCATATTCCCTTGATCATCTGGGGAGCCGGGTTGAAGCCCAAGGAGATTGAAGAGCCGGTGGCAATGATAGACCTGGTTCCGACCCTGGCGGAAATGATTGGAATTGAGCCCAATCCGGTCTGGCAGGGGAGATCGTTTTATCCGGCGCTGGCAAGCGATTCTTTTGCCATCAAGGTTGAGCCGATTTTTGCGGAAGGCACGATCCGGCCCGAGGAGATGAAATCAATCCGGACTCGGGAATATAAATTGATTATCGGAACCCTGAGCGGGAAACATCTTTTATTTAGCTTGAAAACCGACCCGGGCGAGCAAGAAAATATTTATGCCGAGAATCCTTTGGTTGCGGAGGAATTGGAGGAACAACTGAATCTCTGGCAGGCGCAAAATCAAGTGCTCAGATCAAAACTCCGGGTCCGGGGGATGACTTTGGAGGAGCGCAAGGAATTTGAGGACCGGCTCAGGGCCGCGGGATATATAAAATAATCTCAGCCCGGGGCAGGAGTCTGAAGCAGGGTTGACCGCGGCGCCGATCATTTGACAGCCGGAAAGATTTTGTTCTATTCTCATCTCAGGGAGGAACCGTGGGGTCGGAGATCAATGAGCGTCTGATCAAGAGAATCGTGTTTGATCCGGAATTCAAGCTTGACCGAATCTGCTGGGTGCTGGATGCGGTCTGTCCGGTTTGCCAGGAGCCGCTGGAAGTGGTTTTTGACGATCGGCCGAGCGAGATTGAGATTATAGAAGCGGAACAAATCCCCTGCGATGAATGCCTGGGGCAGGCGGAAAAAGATGAGGTGATGGACGCGATGATCAAGGAACTCTTTGACCGCAAAAAATGAATTGGTATGACTTAACCGCTCCCCGGAATTTTTGCCTGATAACTAAAATCCTAACTGAAGCCAGCCGTTAACCTAAACCTTTAGCTCTGAACCCAAACTGCGCCGGGCGGAGAGATCTGAATTTGCCCGGTCCCGATATACGGAGAGCAATTTTATCGCCAGGGCGAGGGCTTGCTGGTTTTTGAACTTTTTTCCGCGGTAACTTTTCACCAGGGCGATTTCCAGAATGGAATTGGTGAGAAAGGCCAGGTCGGAAGAGAATAAATCTTTTTCAGTGAATTCTCCTGCAATCACCTTGATTCCCTGCTTTCTTGCCAGTTCAATCACATTGGCTCTGGTGATTCCGGGGAGGATGGGGAGGTTGAGGGATGGGGTTTTGAGCACAGAATCTTTGACCAGGAACAAATTCGCCCGGCTGGTTTCCAGTAAAATCCCGCGCTCCGTCAAGAGCAAAGCCTCTTGCGCGCCCTTTTTTTCCGCCTGCTCCAGCGCGAGCAGATAGGGGAGATAAGAGAGGGTCTTGTGTTTGGCGAGCGGGAATTTTTTCGGGAGGGAAAAATCGCATTTGGCGAGGGTGATTTCCATCGGCCCATCGGATTTTTTCTGCGCGAGCCGGGAGGCGGTGATCAAGATGGTCGGCTCAGAGTCCTGCTTCAGGCCGATCTGTCCCAAAAATTTTCCCCGACTGATGGTCAACCGGATCCGGCCGTTTTTGATCCGGTTGGCCGCCAGGGTTTGATTGCAGGCATCTGCAAGCTGGTTTTTGGAAAGGCGGATTTTGATTTTGAGCGCTTGGGCGGAAGAGAACAATCGGTTCAAATGCTTCTGGAGCAGGAAAATCCTGCCCTGATAAGACCTCATGGTCTCAAACAATCCGTCCCCGAAGAGAAACCCGCGGTCCAGCGGGCTGATCTTTGCGTCTTTTTCCGGCAGAATTTTTCCATTCAGATAAACCGGCATTTTTTTCGCCTTGAACGATTATCATCTCTCAAAGTTCGGTTTTTGTAAATTTGACCGCCCTTAGAATTCCGGCGATCCCGGAATCAGGCCAAGCTTTGGGAGGGCCGCGCTAATTTTCGGGCAGAAAATCCGCCAGGGATTTTCCATCGGGAACGAGAATTTGCTCCACCAGGGTTTGCGCCTGTTTGATCTGGTCAAGATTTTTGGGTTGCAGGAAGGCGGATTCCGGCGCGGTTGGGGAATTCAGGACTTGATCGGTTCTGAGGATCTGGAATCGGGGAGTCGGCGCGAGCCGGCTGAGGAAGAAGGTGGGAATGATTTCAATTTTATTGATCCAGATTTTTTCTTTGCCGGATAGATTTCCTTTCGCCAGCTCAATTCCCAGGAGGGCCGAGGTTTTGAATTCAAAGGTGAAATGGTCCGGGATCAGGTTTCCGAGCGAGTAAACGATCAGCGCTTCGGAGAGACCTTGGCGGCCGGGATTTTTCGGAATATATCTTTCCATCGGCTGGAGGCAATGGGGATGATGGCCGATAATAATGTCCGCTCCCATTTCCACAATCTGATGCGCGCGACTGATGATTCGCTCAGGCGGATAAAACTCATATTCCAGGGCCCAGTGATTGCTGACGATCACGACTTCGGCGCCTTTTTTCCGGGCGGTGGCGATATCTTTTTCAATCCGGCCCAGGTCCGGCTCCTGATCAATCAGGTTGAAATTGATCCGGTTGACCATCCAGGGCTGGTCCGGCGGAATTTTCCGGTTGTTGGTTGAGAAGGTATAGGCGAGAAAAGCGATCCTGATGCCATTGACCTCCAGGATGGGAAATCCCTGGTCCTGTTCTTCCGGACTGCGGGCCGTGCCGGTGTGATAAATGCCCAGTTGGTCCAGAAAGTCCAGGGTTTTGACCAGGCCTTCCGGACCTTGATCCAGGCAATGATTATTGGCAGTGGAAAAGAGATCAAAGCCGGCATCCTGGAACTTCCGGACCAGCTCGGAATCAAAGTTATATCTGGGAAAGACCGAGGTGGGCTTGCCGGGCAGGGATGGGGATTCCAGATTGGCAAAAGCGAGTTCTGCGGACTTTAGATATCCGGAAAGGTCATCAAACAGATGGCTGGAATTTTTCAGGCTGATCCCGGTTTTGGCCATCAGGTCTCCGGCGGCCACAAGTTTTACCCGGGCATTTATTTTTGACCCCGGATCCGGCGTTCCAAAATCAAGGTCTTGACTCTTGAAATAATTTTCAATCTGCTCCGGACCGCGCCGGATGGGATGAAAATCCTTGTAAAGATACCAGAGATAAAACCAGGCGGGATCGTTTTCCAGGTCTCCGACCGTGTCGCGGTAAAATCCCGGGGATTTTCCGCAGGGCTGGCCTGATAAAAACCCGGGAAGCGCGAGAAGCAGAATGAGATAGAAACAACTCTTTTTGCTCATATTGGAAAGGGATTTTAAACCAAAAGTCTTGATCCGTCCAATCTGGAGCAAGGTTCGGTTGTGGCAAAAGATCGCTTTTTGCTTTAAAAGGGTTTTTCAATATAATAAAAGAAGAGCCTTAATCTAATAAGGAGTAAAAAAAGGAGTAAATAATGAAAAAAGGGAAATTATGGGGAATAATCCCGCTGATTTGCCTTTTTCTCGGTTCCAGCCTGGCGGGAGTTCCCACTGCGGAGAGCCCGGAGGCCTGGAAGGGCCTGAGCCCGGAGCAGATTAAAAAGATCAAGGCCGGGGAGATCATAATTCTGGATAAGGATCAATCCAGCGGGGATGAGGCGAAACGCTTTATCCAGGCGGCAATGATCTTTAATCAGCCGATTGAGGCGGCCTGGAATTTATTCATCCAGACGGAAAAGCAGGAGCAGTATTTGCCCCGGCTTTATGACAGCCCGTTGGTGGAGCGCTATGCGACCTGGGACAAGGTTGATTTTTATGTCAAGTTCGCGTTCATAGATATCAAATACCGGGTCAAACACAATTATGATAATGAGCAGTTCTATTTTTATTGGGCCCTGGATCCATCCTATAAAAACGACCTCAATCACCTGGAAGGCTATTGGAGGCTTTATAAAGTTGATGACACCCATACCCTGGCCAGGTATGGAACGATCGTGATGCTGAGCGAGCTGATTCCCAAATCCATTATGGAGGAGATGACCCGACGGGATCTCCCGGAAAGTATGCAGGCGGTGAAAAAATATATTGATTCCGGAGGCAGTTATGCCAAGCCGGGTTATAAATAAAAGACATTTCCATAATTTTTTGCATAATTCTTGGAATAGTTTGCATCTCAATAATATGAGCTGTTAATAGCAAAAGGGCGGTTTTTGAGCGTAAACTGACTTAATTTTAGGAAAAAGGGCCTAAAGGTGGACAAAAGATTTGACATTGGTGGAAAATTCAGTAAACTGGACAAAGCTAGATAGGCGAGATTAAACAAAACTAAACCTTAGGAGGTGAAAAGAGATGAAGACTTTTTCAGAGCGATTCTCATCTTTGAGGTATCCGGGAGAGACCCAAAAGGAATTTGCAGACCGACTAGACATCACCCAAGCTTCTATTAGCCGGTATCTCCGCGGCCAGCATCCGGACCGGGAGTCCTTACAGAAGGTGGCTGATTGCACCGGGGTAAGTGTTGATTGGATGCTTAGTGGCAAAGAACCGGAAATGGCCCCAGAGGTAGAGAGCATCGTCCGCAAGATCGGGGCGCGGATGACCAAACCAATGCAAGATAAGGAATGGGCGGAAGTGGCGATGACCTATCTGGAGGAGATGAAGAGTCTGGAGCGCGAGGAAAAGGAGTACATCAAGCATATTCTTCGGGACCTGGTCAATGATCCGGAGCGCCGGGAGTTAATTATTGACTACTGGAATTACCTTCGCTTTCGGGAAAAAGTGCCGGAAATGGCCGTGCCCAAGCGCAAGCGAAGAAAGAAGTAAATAGAGAATCTTGGTTGTTTCTCCTGGGGCTCAGCAGAAGCAGTCGGATTTCTATTGCAGAAAACAGCAAGAGGAGAAAAGGGGTCTACTCTTTTTACCTTAAATTTCGGTTGGGGAGAGGTTCCTTCTCAAGATTCTGATCGGCCTGGGATTGAAAAAAGCAGGCCTGTTTTTTCTTTTCCGAAAAGATCTTAAAATAGATTTTAATGAGAAGATGTTTGATCACCTTTTTGCTCCTGACTTTTTGCGCGTGCGCCCCGAAAGACCCGAAAGAAGTTCTCGCCCGGGTGGATGAAAGGATTTATTATCCCCAGAATGATGGTTTGACCGGTCTGTTCTGCCAGGTTGATAGCCCCTATATTAGGGAGATGTTTGACCGGATTAAACAGGAGTATCCGGCCAGCAAGGAATTCCTGGATCAGCTTGAGGTGGAGGTAAGATTTTATTGGAAAAAGGGCGCCGGTGCCCGGTTTGTGATCAAGGGCTTGCCGAAAGAACCGCCGGCGCTGAGGGAATCGGTCTGGCACATTTTTAAAGGAACCGACATCCTGGTGATTCCGCCCACGGAGCAGGAACAGTTTGAAGGGCTTCTGGTATCGCTCAAGAAGACCAAGGGGAAGCTGGAATTGCTGGGGATTAATCCGGATCCGAAATCCGATCTCCGGCAATATGATCTGGTGCTTGCTCCGAGAAAATGGTTGCCGGTCCTGCGCAGGTTTTATGGGAATGGGTATGTTTCATTTTCCCGGCTTGAGTATCAAATCTGGCGCGGGAAAAGATCTTTGGTGAAAATAGATACTTTTAAAGATACCGATGCGGATACGGATTTTCAGACCCAGGTGGAGCTTGAGTATCAGGAAATCAAGGGCTTCCGGCTGGTAAAAAGAATTTTTTATCAAACCGGAATGGCAAAAACCGGAAATATCTTTGTGGGACCAATTGAATTAATCTTTGAGGATTGTATAACCAACCCGCCGATGCCGATTGATGTTTTTGCCACCGGAGAAGAGGTCAGTTTTACTGATCCGGAAGTTTCCCCCGCTCCCGGCTCCACGATTCCGCGGGAAAAAGCTCAAACCCTGCCTTCGGAAAAACCCAGGTAATCCTGACTTTTCACCGGCCGGGAATAATTATTCCGTCGGACTTTTTTCCCAAGACTTTTTCAGTTTCGGGAAAACTCCGGAGCAGAATCTTTTTGAAGAAATCCCGGGATAAATTTTTATCTTCCAGGCTCAGGGTCAGTTTCAAGGCCGCCTCGGCCAGCTCGGTCTCTCCCGTGAGCGCAAGCAAATAAGCGTTTTCCAGCAAACTGGATTTAATCCGCTCCTGATTTTTGCTCAGGCCGATTTCAGTGTGCTTCTCAAAAATCGCTTGCATCCGGCCCCTGATTTGCCCCTCGCTGAGCTGGATCGGGCTGTGCCGGGCCTGGTCTAATTCCCTTCTGCAATCAGTCAGGGTTTCCGGGTCAAAGGCCCAGGTGCTGAAGAACAGATGCTCCAGCAACAGGTCGGTTTTATGGATCAGAGCCGGATTAGATTCAACCTTCTCCCGGTCAACCAATTTAAATACCGGAGGCTCGGAATCTTTTGCCTCCGAGCCTCTGATCTGGAATTTTTCCAGAAATGAGGCCACCTCGGTCCGGGGCTGGCTGTTCCCGCTCTTGCCTTTTGCGCCTTCTACCCTTTGGAGAAAATGCTCGCGGGGAATCTCCACTGCCGAGATCTTGATCTCCTTTCCGACTTTAAAATTAGAGACAATTTTCCTGGCCTGGCTCTCATTGAGATGAAAAATTTTTGCCTCCACGATTCCCTGCTCCGGGTGAAGATGGCTGATCAGGAAATTAGTGCCCATGGTTCCGCTCGCGAAATAATAAAGCAATTGCTCCCCGGTCAAAAGCATCACCGGAGAGGCCATTGCCCATTCTTTAAGAATTCTTGACGGGAAAGTCACCTTTTGGCCGGCAACTTCTTCCGGGATTTCCACTCCCCGGGATTTCAGCCGGTGCCGGGCTTTGTTTAAAAGTTTACGCTTTTCTTTATCCAGCTTGAGCCGGGTCAGCTCCAGAACCAGCTCAACTTCTTTCCGATCCAGGAGCTCCTCCAGCACCGCCTCAAAACTCGGCGCGCTGATCCGGTTCAGGTCTTCAACCGGGATATTCTTATTGCTGATCCCCTGAGCGATCGCTCTTAATGATTCCAACTCCGCTTTGAGCTCAGGCGCCCCTTGTTCAGCCTTCTTTTCCAGGCTTTCAATTCTCTGCGCCAGGATCACCGGGTTCATTCCTTTTCTACGATCGTGTATTCAAAAATCCCCTGGGCCGGAATGATTTCTTCTTTGCCCTGAAAATTCAGCTTCCAGGTGACCTCGGCTTTCTCGCGCATAAAAGCCGGCTCCCGGATCAGCTTGAATAAAATCGGCTCCGCCCAATCCGGAGTTTCATCGCGCACATCCAGCACATCCAACAGCCGGGTTGCCTTGATCTCCCCCGTCAGCTTCAGTTCCGGACTGTCAATCGTAATTTTCGCCTGGCGCGGGTATCTTCTCCCCCGCTTGGGCTCTTTCGCCCAATCGGACGGCTCAATCTGGTAAGCGTCAGTCGCGTAAATAATTTTCCCGTCCTTGATCACGATCAGCCAGCTTACCCGTTTATTCCCGAACTGGGCCGGTGAATGATAATCCAGAAAATGGATCGCCAGGTTATCACTGAAACTTCTCAAAGCATACAACTCCTCGCACTGGGTCATAAACCAGACCGTCTGGGTGTTATGATCGCTGTATCCGAACCCGGAGACTTTCTTCTCCTTGCCTTCAACCCGGATCGTCCCGCTCACGCGCGCCAGCGGAATCGGCACCACCAGATCATACCAATCCCCCTCCGGGGACCCGTAATGAACCGGGCCGTCTCCCGGACGCCAGGGCGGGACCAGGCATTGAAATCTTAAATCGGTCTCCAGGCCGGAAAGCGGAATCACCAGATGAAACTCCGGACAAAAGCCGCCCCAGCTGGACCGGCCCATCTGAAGCCGCGGCTCATTCTGATCCCAGTGCATATCTTTGGTGCTTAAAATATCCTTCCGGTAAATCAGTTTTCCCTCTGAAGTATAATGGGAATGATGAACCAAAATATTCTTCACCGCGTATCCAAACCGGGCATGACTGAACTGGATATAGCCGCCGCCCCCGTCATCCAGGTAGTAAACAAAGGTCCAGGCCTGGCTGAAAAATTTGCCCTCCGCCTCCAGAACCTTCAGGTCATTCTTGGTGATTGGCTTGCCCGGCTTGACCTTGACCCCGCCCTTAAAGCTATAAACCGGCTTGGTATCAGCGCCGAAGGCAAGCGTACCAAGGATTAAGAAAACTCCGATCACCACAAATCTATTCCAATTCTTCATTTTCCCCGCCTCCAAATTATTTTCCTGGCCGCTTATTCTATCACTCTCCTCCGGGATTAGAAATTCGGGATTGGCAATTAACTAATTCCTGACTCCTAATTCCGAATCCCTGTCCTTTCGTTCTTTCAACCTTTCAACTTTTCAACCTTTCAACCCTTGAACGGTTCTTATTTCCCGGTATATACGCACCCCTTGTTCAGCCACAATTCCGGATTAACCGCCTCGCTGTGATGCCGGAGCTCAAAATATAAATAAGCCCCTTTCAAACTCCCGGTCTCGCCCACGGTCCCGATCGCTTCCCCCCTCTTCACCATCTCCCCGGTGGCTTTATCTATCCGATCCAGATGCCCGTAAAGTGAATAATAGCTGGACCCGTGGTCAATAATCACCAGATTCCCATACCCGCGGAACCAGTCGGCATAAACCACCTGACCCGCATAAATTGTCCGGACCCGTTCTCCTTTCTTTGCCCGGAGGTCAATCCCTTTTTGAAAGGTCCGGGTCTTGAAATTGGGATCAATCTTCTCCCCGAAATGCTCCTCAATCCGGCCCGATACCGGCAGACAGAGCTTGCCCTGAAACAGCGCAAACTCGCTTTCGGCTTTGCTTTTCTCCTCTAAACTGATCAGCTTTTGCTCCAACTGCTGTGCCGCGGAATCCAGCTCCGCGATCACCGCCAGATGCTTCTCCGCTTCTTTCTGAATCCCGCCCAAAATTCCTTTCTTTTTCTCCTTTTCTTTTTCAATTTCCGCTTTCGCCCATTGCTCCCCCCCGATGTTCGCCTCCAGCTTTACCTTTTTATCCTCCAGAATATTCTTCTTCTCTTCCAGCTTCTTTAAGTCGTCCTGATATGCCCGGATCAGCTCCTGGTCCTGGGCATAAATTCTGCCCAGGTATTCATCCAGCAATACCAGGCTGGAAACGGACTCGGAGGAAAACAATATTTGCAAGGTGCCCACTTCTCCCATTTTGTATCTTGCCGAGAGCCTCCCGGACAACAACTTTCTCCTTTCCTCCAACTCGGACTTGAGCTTCTCAATCTCAATCTCCAAAACCCGGATATTCTTCAAAAGCTCGGCCCGCTTCTTTTCCAGACCCCGGAGCTTCTCATTATAAAAACGAATCTTCTTTTCCAGAAGATCCATCTGGGCAAGGATCTTCCCCTGCTCCGCTTCCCTGGCCTCCAGCTTCTTCCGCTCCGCCTCAATCTCGGCCTTGATCTTTTTCAGCTCCTCATTATAGTTGACCGCAGTTCTGGAAAGGATCGGAGCAAAGAGCAGGCAGACCGCGATCATCCCCGAAAGCAGGAGTCTTTGAATTCTTGGACCTTTCAACTTTTCAACCTTTCAACTTTAATGTGCGAGCGCCTTTCTTGTCCGCCGTAGCCTCTTCTTGCCCGAACAATCTGTAGGCGAAGGCGGAAGGCGCGATTCCTTACACTTTCAAGAACTCTTGGAAGCTGACCATACTTCCTAAAATCCCCAGAAGCGCCGCAGATCCGATCAGCAAAAGCATCTGGCCCGGATTGAGAAAACCGATTCCTGCCTGGGAGAAAAGCTGGAACGGGATGGGAACAAAGTTGCGGAACAAAATCCAGGCGATCCAGAGCAGGAAGATGGAGATCAAACTGGCGCTCACCGCCTGGGTGACGCCTTCCAGCAGAAAGGGAATCCTTAAGAAACCGTCCGTGGCTCCCACCAGCTTCATAATCCCGATCTCTTCCCGTCTTGAATAAACCGTGAGCTTGACCGTGTTATAGATGATGAAGCCGGAGGCGAGGAAAATCAGGCCGCCGATGGCAAAGATCAGGATCCGAAAAAGGCGGACAATGGAGAGGAAATTCTTCAGCCATTTCTGGCCATAAAAAATTTCCTTCACCCCCGGAAAATCCTTGACCTGATTCGCAAAAGCCTGAATGCCCGGGAGATTCCGATACTTCCTGCCCAGCTGGATTTCCAGGCTGGCCGGAAGAGGATTTTCAGAAAGGCCCTCCAGAACCGAAGCCCGGTCCTGAAGCATTTTTTTCAGCCGGAGATAGGCCTGCTCGCTGGAGACATAGCTCACCCCCTGGACTTCTTTGCTCTCCCGAATTTTTTCCTCCAACTCCTTCCGCTCCTTCTCGCCAAGATCGTCCTCCAAAAAAACCACCACCTGAATTTGCTCCCCCCATTTCTCCGCCACCTGATCCAGGTTCTTGGCCACGATCAAAAACAGCCCCAGAATCAGGAAAGCGAAGGCAATGATCCCGATGGAGAGCAGATTGAGATTGCGGTTGGCTTGAAGATTTTGCCCGTAAAGCCGAAAGGCAAATCCTAGTTGCACGATGCCCTCCCCCGGACTTGATTTGCCATTAATGTGCGAGCGCCTTTCTTGTCCGCCGAAGCCTCGGCGAAGGCGGAAGGCGCGATTTCGCGGCGCAGACATCCCGCTCCAAGGCGGGATCTGCGCTCACCGTTAACCGTTGACCGCATCAAGTCCTCCCCAGCTCAAACCCGCCGCTGGATTCCTCGCTGTCCGTGATCAAGGCTCCCCGGTTCAGGGCGATCACCCGCTTGGGATAACTCTGGATCAGAGTGCGGTCGTGAGTGGCAAACAGAATGGTGGTGCCCCGGTCATTGATCTCCTTGAAGAACTTCATAATCTCCTGGGTGATATCCGGATCCAGATTCCCGGTCGGCTCATCCGCCAGAAGAATTTTGGGATCATTGATCAAGGCTCTCGCGATCGCCACCCGCTGCTGTTCTCCTCCGGAAAGCTTCTGGGGAAAGGATTCCACCCGATGATGAAGCTGAACCCGTTTCAAGGTCTGGAGACCCCGTCTCCGGATTTCCCGGCGCGGAACCCCGAGAATCTCCAGCACAAACGAAATATTCTGAAAAACGGTCCAGTGATTGATCAGCTTGAAATCCTGGAAGACCACGCCCAGTTGGCGGCGGAGGAAAGGGATCTCGCGGGGCCGGATCCGGCTGATATTTTTGCCGGTGATCAGGATTTGGCCCGAGCTCGGTCTTTCCGCGGCAAACAGCAGTTTCAAAAGCGTGGTCTTGCCGGCTCCGCTCGGACCCGTGATGTAAACAAATTCCCCCTTCCGGATTTTGATGTTGATTTCGGAAAGCGCAGTTATGTCCCGCTGATAGATCTTAGCCACATGATAGAGCTCAATCATCCTCTTCCGCTTCTGGTTCCGCCTGCGCTATTTCTCCTCTTCCTTGATCCGCTCGGAAAGAAAACTCAAGATCACCTCGTCCAGGCTTTTCTTGGAAATGATGTCGGCTCCGAAAATATCCTCGTCCTTGAGCTCCTGATCCTCTCTCAGCTCAATGGTCTTCAGGGCCGGCTTCTCCCGCACTTCCACTTCCGGCGCCGGAGGCGGACCGGGAGGCGGAGGCGGAGCCGCGGCCGGCTTGACCTCCACCGCGGGCGGCGTCATCCCTTTCTTGATGAATTCCTGCTGAACCAGCGAATGACTATCAAACAGATGACTCTTCAAATCCTTGAGCATCTGCTTATGCTGATCCTGCATCAGCTCCCGAACCACATCCTGGAGCCGCTCGTGGGTGATAATATCCGCATAGCTGATCTTCTTCCGGTGGATAATGTTCCCGCCCACATAAAGCAAAGTGATGATATGAGGATTGTTCACCCCAGAGTCCTCGGTCTGGATGTGAAAAGTAATCCCCTTGTAATTCACATTGTGGTTGTAACCCGGCTGCATGGTCGCTTTGACTGGTCCTGCCATTGCATTACTATTGTATCAAATTTTAAGGCGCTGTCAAAAATTTTCCCCGGCCGGCGCCGTTTGACCAATTAACCGGTCGGTCTCAAGCTGGCTTTAACAAGATTTTCATCCTGCTATAATAAAAGGAAAATAAAAGTCCGGCTAAATTCATAAAATGGCGCTAAGGGAAAAAATTCTGGTGGTGGACGACGAGGAGGACCTTCTGGAACTGGTCCGGTATAACCTGAGCAAAGCCGGGTACTCGGTGGATTGCGCTCTTAACGGCGTCTCGGCTTTGAAACAGGCGAAAACCGGCCGACCGGACTTGATGATCCTGGACCTGATGCTTCCAGACCTTGATGGCTTGGAGGTTTGCAAAATCCTGAAAGGCGAGCCGGACACCGCGCGGATTCCGATCATAATGTTGACCGCGAGAGCCGAGGAAGCGGATCTGGTGCTGGGCTTGGAGCTGGGCGCGGATGATTATATCACCAAGCCCTTCAGCCCGCGGGTATTACTGGCGCGGGTCAAGGCCGTGCTCAGAAGAAAGGCGGAGAAGACCGGGTCCGAAAACCTGATCCGGATTCATAATATCGCGATTGAGCCGGGCAAGAGAAAAGTCCTGGTGGATCGCTCTGAAGTTGAGCTCACTTTTACCGAATTCCAAATTCTTCATCTTCTCGCGCAAAAGCCCGGCTGGGTTTTTTCCCGGGAGCAGATCATAGACGCGGTCAAAGGCGAGCAATATGCGGTCACGGACCGGTCGGTGGATGTCCAGATCGTAGGCTTGAGAAAAAAATTGGGCAAGGCCGGAAAATATATTGAGACGGTGAGAAGCGCGGGGTACCGGATGAAAGAATGAAATGAAGAGAAGGAAAATTTTTTGGCAGATTTATCCGTCGTTCCTGCTCCTCACCCTCTTCTCGGTTCTGGCCGTGGCCGGATATGCTTCGCAGTCTCTTTCCAGGTTTTACCTGAACAAGATAGAAGCTGACCTTTTGGCCCGGGCCCGGCTGATTGAGGATGAGCTGGAAAGCGGGGTTGCGCTCTCGGATGGGCAAAAAATTGACCGCTTATGCAAGCGGCTGGGAAAAAATTCCTCGGTCCGGATCACGGTGATTGATCCAACCGGCCGGGTGATTGGCGACTCGGAGGAAGATCCGCTGGTGATGGCTAATCATTCGGACCGGCCGGAGGTGATGGAGGCGCGGGCAGGCAGGATCGGCAGGTCCCGAAGAATCAGCCCGACCCTCAAACAGCCGATGATTTATGCCGCGCTCCCGCTTTTAAAAAACGGCCAGATCATCGGCGTGGTCAGGACCGCGGCCTCAATCAAATCTATAACCGATGCGGTGAGGGAGATTTATCTGAGCATCGCTCTTGCCGGGCTGGGGATTGCGCTTTTCTCCGCGCTGATTGCGCTGGCGATTTCCCGCCGGATCAGCCGGCCCCTGGAGGAATTGAAACGCGCGGCAGAGATGTTTGCGCTGGGCGAGCTCAAGCCCGGGCTGATTCTCGCCGGGTCGGAAGAGATTGTGGGCTTGGCCGAGAGTATGTCAATAATGGCCGGGCAGATGGAGGAAAAAATCCGGGCGATTACCAGCCAGCGGAACGAGCAGGAGGCGATTCTGTCCAGTATGATTGAGGGGGTGCTGGCGGTTGACAGCCGGGAGCATTTGATCAGCTTAAACCAGGCCGGGGCAAAGATGCTGGGAATAGATGCGGCTTGGGCCAAAGGCAAAAGCATCCAGGAGCTGGTGCGGAACCCGGCGCTCCAGGCTTTGATCAGAAAAAGCCTGACTCAGCCGGGGCCGGTGGAGGGAGAGATCAATCTGGAGCTGGAGGGAGAAAAATTCATTCAGGTTCACGGCGGCATAATCTCGGATGAGCTGAATCATTGCGTCGGCGCGGTGATCGTGCTCAATGACATCACAAGGCTCAAGCAACTGGAAAATATGCGCCGGGAGTTTGTGGCCAATGTCAGCCACGAGTTGAAAACCCCGATCACCGCGATCAAGGGATCAGTGGAAACCCTGAGAGAGGCCGCGATCCGGGATCCCGGGGACGCGGAACGGTTCCTGTCCATAATTCAGAATCATTCGGACCGGCTGAACGCGATTGTGGAAGACTTGTTATTGCTTTCCAGGATTGAGCAGGAGGACGAGAAAGTCGGGATCAAGCTGGAAGAGACCCGGGTCAAAGATCTGCTGGAATCCGCGCTCCAGGCTTTGAAGCCAAGCGCCGCGGAGAAAAAAATCGGCATTGAGATTTCTTGCCCGGAAGGCCTGGTTGCCAGGATCAATCCGGAAATGATTGAGCAGGCCGTGATCAATCTGCTGGATAATGCCCTCAAATACAGCGATCCGGGCAAGCTGGTGAAAGTCGCCGCGGAGAAGAGAGAGAACTGGATGGTTTTGAGCGTGGAGGATCAGGGATGGGGCATAGAAAAAGAGCATCTGGACCGGATTTTTGAACGATTTTACCGGGTGGACAAATCTCGCTCGCGGAAATTGGGCGGAACCGGGCTCGGGCTTGCGATTGTTAAGCATATTGCTCAGGCGCATCAGGGATGGGTCTCAGTGGAAAGTGAGCCGGGAAAAGGAAGCAAATTCCAGATTTTTATTCAAGCTGCCTGATTAAATGCTTGATTTATAAGATGCCCGCTTTGATCCGAGCAGGGGAATTTTTTTGCCCATTTTTCATCTAAATCTCACAAACCCTTAACAATCCTGATTTAGGCTTTAAATGAAAGGGAGGACAAAATGAAGCCGATTCTTAAAATAGTTTTATGGACGATGGCTACGGTTGGATCAAGCATTCTCTCCGGGGCGCTTTCCGCTCAATCAATCTCAATCAACGGCGCCGGGGCAACCTTTCCCTATCCGCTCTATTCCCAATGGGCGTATGACTATAACCAGTTGACCGGGCTCAAGCTGAACTATCAATCCATCGGCTCTGGAGGCGGGATTGCGCAGATCAAGGCGAAAACCGTTGACTTCGGCGCGTCGGATGCACCCTTGAAAAAGGATGAGCTGGACCAGGCGGGTTTAATTCAATTCCCGATGATTGTCGGCGGGGTGGTGCTGGCAGTAAATCTGGAGGGAATTCAGTCTGGTAAACTCAAGCTGACGCCTGCTCTCCTTGCGGATATTTTCCTCGCTAAAATCAGCAAATGGGATGACCCCGCGATTAAGAAAGTTAATCCGGGATTGAAGCTCCCGAAACAAGACATCACCGTGGTCCATCGTGCGGATGGGTCTGGAACCACCTGGATTTTCACCAACTACCTGGCTAAAGTTTCTCCGGAGTGGAATTCCCAGGTCGGCGCGGATAAGGCAGTGTCCTGGCCTACCGGCGTAGGCGGGAAGGGTAATGAGGGAGTTGCGGGATATGTTCAGCGCATCTCCGGCAGTATCGGATATGTGGAGTTTGCATACGCGCTTCAGAATAATATGACCTATACGCTTCTCCAGAATCAAGCTGGCAAATTCGTGTCGCCCACGATTGAAACTTTCCAGGCGGCTGCGGCGAACGCTGACTGGAAGAACGCCCCGGGATTTTATCTGGTGCTCACAGGCCAGCCCGGAGAGCAAAGTTGGCCCATTACAGGCGCGTCCTTTATCCTGATTTACAAGGATCAATCCAGTGCGGCGCAAGCCAAAGCTCTGCTCAAATTTTTTGACTGGTGCTATCGCTATGGCGCCGAGACCGCCAAGAAACTGCATTATGTTCCGATTCCGATGAATGTGGCGGAGATGGTGGAGAATGGCTGGAAGAACGAGGTTAAATCTGAGGGAAAGCCGGGATGGCCCTGAGGAAGGCTGGTTGATAAGAAACTGATGCCAAAGCTGTCCCCTTTTCAAAGCAGGTCAGCCCTGCAAAACAGGGCTGATCTGGCCTTTCGTGGAATCACGGTTTTCTGCGCAACCGTCTTGATCATAATTATGCTGGCAATATTTTTTGAGCTGGTCCGCAATTCCGGTCTTTCAATCAAGAAGTTCGGGCTTGGATTTCTGCTATCTATGGCCTGGAATCCGGTTACCCAAAATTTCGGAGCCTTGACCAGCATTTTCGGCACCGTGGTTTCAACCATCATCGCAATGATCATCGCGGTGCCGCTTTCCATCATCACCGCGCTGTTTCTGGTGGAGCTGGCGCCTCCGATCCTGAGCCGGATCGTGGGAATCGGCGTTGAGCTTCTCGCCGCGGTGCCCAGCATCATTTACGGAATGTGGGGGCTGTTCGTGTTTGCGCCCTTTATGGCGGATCATATCCAGCCCGCGCTGGGCAAGACCCTGGGATTTCTGCCTTTATTCCAGGGGCCGCCTATGGGCATCGGAATGCTCTCAGCCGGGATCATTCTCGCCCTGATGATTATTCCTTTTATCTGCGCGGTCACGCGCGATGTTTTTCAGATGGTGCCGGCCGCGGTCAAGGAAGCCGGCTTCGGGATGGGGTCCACCACCTGGGAGGTGACCAGAAAAGTCACCATCCGCTACGGCTTCCGGGGGGTGATCGGAGCCTGCTTCCTCGGACTGGGAAGAGCCGTCGGAGAAACCATGGCCGTTACTTTCGTGATCGGGAACGACCATCGCATCTCAGCCTCGCTTTTCTCGGCCGGAAACAGCATCGCCTCCACTTTGGCCAATGAATTCGCCGAGGCCGCAGAGCCGATCTATCTGAGCAGTCTGATTGAACTCGGACTCGTGCTCTTCCTGATCACCTTTCTGATCCAGATTTTTGCCCAGCTCTGGCTCCGGAGAATCGCCAAAGGCATGGGAGACAGATTATGAAAGCTCGTTCCCTATTCGCAAGACGCCTTTCGGATTACCTGATCAAGATTCTTTCCGCGCTCGCGGCTCTGATTGCCATTTTCGCCCTGGGATGGATTTTATCTGTGGTGGTCAGCCGCGGGGTTTCTGCTTTCAATCTGGATTTCTTCACCAAACTGCCCACTCCTCCAGGAATCAGCGGCGGAGGTTTAGCGAACGCCATCCTGGGCACGCTCCTGATCACCGCGCTTGCCAGCCTGATCGGAATTCCCATCGGAATGCTCGCCGGGGTTTACCTTGCCGAATTCGGCCTGGACCGGCCTTTTGCCAGCATGATCCGGTTCGCGGCCAATGTAGTGATGGGAATGCCGTCCATCATCATCGGCGTGTTCGTCTATACCCTGGTGGTGAAGCCGGCCAGACATTTCTCCGGATATGCCGGCGCCATCGCGCTGGCGATTATCATGCTGCCCCTGATCGCAAGAACCAGCGAGGATATGCTCCGGCTGGTGCCCAATTCCCTGCGGGAATCCGCTCTGGCCTTGGGCGCGCCGCGCTGGAAGGTCACGCTCGGGGTGGTGTTCCGGTCCGCCAAAACCGGTTTGATCACAGGCGCCCTTCTCGCCCTTGCCCGGATCAGCGGGGAAACCGCGCCCCTGCTTTTCACCGCGCTCAACTCAAGTTATTGGATGCGGTCCCCCAAGGAGCCCACTGCGAATCTCACCGTGACCATTTTCAATTATGCGATGAGCCCGTATCCAGACTGGAAAGCCAAGGCCTGGGGAGCCTCGCTTTTAATTATGATCGCGGTTTTAGCTCTGTCCATTTTTTCCAGATGGATTTTTCGGGAGAAAAAAATTAGAAAGGGATGAGCGGCAATGAGCGATAATTTAACCCGACCATTGTCAATGGAAAGAGAGCAAAAAAGATTGCTCCAGGATGTGCAATCCCTGGAGGTCAAGATTTCCGTTAAAAACCTTTGCTTTTTCTACGACGATCATCAGGCCCTGTTTGACAACACCCTGGATATTTTCCAGAACCGGGTCACTGCCATCATCGGCCCCTCCGGCTGCGGCAAATCCACCCATATCCGGGCTTACAACCGGATTTATGAAATGTATCGCGGGTACCGCGCCACGGGCGAGGTCTGGCTGGATCAAGAAAATATCCTTTCCCCAAGCCAGGACTTGATTCAGCTCCGCAAAAAAGTCGGGATGATCTTCCAGAAGCCCACCCCCTTCCCGATCAGCGTGTTTGAGAATGTCGCGTATGGACTCAGGCTTCATTTTAAGATGAGCCGGGGAGAGCTGGCCGCGAAAGTGGAAGACGCGCTCAAGCGCGCCGCGCTCTGGGAGGAGGTCAAGGACAAGCTGGATCAGTCCGGGCTGGCGTTTTCCGGCGGGCAACAGCAAAGGCTCTGCATTGCCCGCGCCATTTCCGTAGAGCCGGAGGTGCTTTTGATGGATGAGCCGACCTCCGCGATTGATCCGCTCGCCACCTCCAAGATTGAGGAGCTGATTGAAAGCCTCAAGCAGAAATACACGATTGTGATCGTGACTCATAATATGCAGCAGGCCGCGCGCATCTCGGACTTCACCGCGTTTTTCTACGAAGGACATATTGTGGAGTTCGGAGCCACCCGGCAGGTTTTCACCAATCCGGCGAAGAAGCAGACCGAGGATTATATTACCGGAAGATTCGGATGATCGGGACAGGAGGAATCAAAAATGCCTAAAAGATTGCAAAGGGAAATTGAGAAACTGAAAAAAATGCTTCTGGCGCTGGGCGCGGTGGTGGAGGAGCGGGTGCGGCTTTCGGTCAAGGCCATGCAGGAGCGGGACGCCAAACTGGTGCAACAGGTGATCAACGGCGATCCTGAAATAGACCAGATGGAGGTTGATCTGGAGGAAGAAGGTCTGAAGATTCTCGCGCTTCATCAGCCGGTGGCGATTGACTTAAGGTTCATCATTGCCGTGCTCAAGATCAACAACGACCTGGAGCGGGTTGGAGACCTGGCCGTAAATATCGCGGAGCGGGCGGCTTTTCTTGCCACCCGGAAGCCGGTGGAAGAGCCTCTGGATTTTCCGGCTATGTTTGAGAAAACCCAGCAGATGCTGAGAAAAAGCCTGGATTCCCTGGTCAACCTGGACACCAACCTGGCTCTGGAGGTTTGCGCGAGCGACGATGAAGTGGACGCCATGAACCAGGCGATGTATAAAAATATTGAGGAAGGCATCCGCAAGCACCCGGACCAGATCAATTCTTTCATTCACCTGCTCTCAACTTCCCGCCACCTGGAGCGGATCGCGGACCACGCCACCAATATCGCGGAAGATGTCATTTATATGATCACAGGCGACATCGTCCGCCATTGCGCCGAGGATTACACCCACCTGAAAAAATCCGGCCAGTAGTTTTTCTGCCCGGCGTTTGACAGATTGACAAGACCGGGTCTATACTCTTAAAAACTTTAATTCTGGAGTTGAAAAATGTCCAGAGCTTTGATCGTGATTCCAGCCCGAATGGCCTCGGAGCGACTTCCGGGGAAAGTCCTGGTGGATTTAAAAGGCAAGCCGATGGTGCAATGGGTCTGGGAGCAGGCCAGCCAGGCCAAGCTCGCCCAGGAGGTGATCATTGCCACTGATGACGAACAGGTCTCAGACCGGGTCAAAACCTTCGGCGCCAAGGTGATGATGACTTCTCCCTTCCATAAAAGCGGCACCGAGCGGGTGGCGGAAGCCGCGAGCAAACTCAATTTTGATCTGATCATCAATCTCCAGGGGGACGAGCCGCTTTTTTCCTCCCTGGCCGTTGACCAGTTGATTGAGACGATGCTGGAAAGCGAGACGATCCAGATGGGATCGCTCCGGGTGGAAATCCAGGAGCTGGATGATTACTTGAATCCTAATGTGGTCAAGGTGATCTGTGACCATCAGGATAATGCCCTTTATTTCAGCCGTCATCCGATTCCTTATTTGCGCGGCCAGGAGGAGCTGTTGGAGCAATGGAAAAAACAGGGATTCCGGCCGTCGGAGCTTAGCCCTCCTCCTTACAAGCACCTCGGCATCTACGGCTTCCGATCCAATTTCCTGAACGCCCTGGTTCACCTGCCGGTCACGGCGCTGGAGCAGGCGGAAAAACTGGAGCAGTTGCGCGCATTGGCCTGGGGCTTTAAAATCAAGGTTCCGGAAACCGCCTATGACTCGGTCAGCATTGATACTCAGGACGACCTGAGCAAAGTCCGGCGGATGATGGGAGGGAATGAATAACTAATGGTTAAAAAAGCCGAAAAAGCCCGCCCGGTGAAGTATGTCTTCGTGACCGGAGGAGTGGTCAGCTCGCTCGGAAAAGGGATCAGCGCCTCCAGCATCGGCGCGCTCCTGGAAGCGCGCGGGTTGAAAGTCACCATCCTGAAAATGGACCCTTACATCAATGTTGATCCGGGCACAATGTCCCCGTTCCAGCACGGCGAAGTCTTTGTCACGGATGACGGCGCCGAGACCGATCTTGACCTCGGCCATTATGAGCGCTTCACCCACGCGATTTTAGGCCGTAAAAATAACTTCACCACCGGCCAGGTCTATGAAACCGTGATCAATAACGAGCGCAAGGGGGTTTACCTCGGCTCAACCGTCCAGGTCATTCCGCATATCACCGATGAGATCAAGCGCCGGATCCGGCTTCTGGGAGAAGAGGTGGATGTGGTGGTGGTGGAAGTGGGGGGCACGGTCGGAGATATTGAGAGCCTGCCGTTTCTGGAAGCGATCCGGCAGTTTCAATATGATGTGGGCCCGGAGAATGCCTGTTATGTCCATGTCACGCTGGTGCCTTTTATCAATGCTGCGGACGAGCTCAAGACCAAGCCCACCCAGCATAGCGTGAACAAGCTCCAGGAGATTGGAATCCGGCCTGACCTTTTGATCTGCAGATGCGACCGGCCTTTGCCGGATTCCGTGAAAGCGAAGATCGCGCTCTTCTGCAATGTGCGCAAGGAGCGGGTGATTTCCGCTCAGGATGTGGAGACGGTTTATCAGTTGCCCCTGTTTTTCCACGAAGAAGGCCTGGACGATCAACTGGTGGAAGCGCTTAATATCTGGACCGGGGCGCCGCATCTGGAGACCTGGGAAGAAATCGGGAAAAGAGTGGTCCTGCCCAAACTGGAAGTCCGGATCGGAATCGTGGGCAAATACACCAGCCTGAGAGAATCCTACAAGAGCCTGAACGAGGCGCTGATTCACGGCGGAATCGCCAATAATTGTCGGGTCCGGCTCAAATTTATTGAATCGGAAGGCCTGGAAAAAATTTCGGACCTTTCTCAGGAATTGTCCGGCTTAGATGGCATCCTGGTTCCGGGAGGATTCGGCGAGCGCGGCCACGAAGGAAAAATCCGCGCGGTGCAATACGCGCGCGAGAAGAAAATCCCCTTCTTCGGCATCTGCCTGGGATTGCAGATGGCGGTGGCGGAATTCGCCCGGAATGTCGCCGGCTTGAAGGGGGCAAATTCCACCGAGTTCAATCCCGATACGCCCCATCCGGTGATTCATTTGATGGAAGACCAGAAATATATTGATCAGTTGGGCGGAACTATGAGGCTGGGCGGATGGGATTGTGTGCTGGAGAAAAAATCCTTTGCCGGCAACGCGTATGGAACCGCCCAGATCCGCGAGCGGCATCGGCACCGATACGAGTTCAATAATGCCTACCGGGAAAAACTTTCCAGGAAAGGCTTGAAACTCACCGGCCTGACCCCGGACGGATTGCTGGTGGAAATCGTGGAGCTGGACGCGAAAAAACATCCCTGGTTCCTGGGCTGTCAGTTCCATCCGGAATTCAAATCCCGGCCCTGGAATCCGCATCCCATCTTCCGGGAATTCATCCGCGCATCCCTCCAGCATAAAAAATCCGGCAAAAAGAAATCGCATTGACAATGACCGCCAAACCCAAAAGTTTCAAGATCGGCGATCTCAAGGTCGGAGGAAGTGCGCCCCTGTTCCTGATCGCCGGCCCCTGCGTGATTGAGAGCGAAAAGCTCACCTTGCAAATCGCAAAAGAGCTGAAAAAAATTTGCGCCCGCGTCGGGATCGGTCTGATCTTCAAAGCCAGCTTTGACAAGGCCAACCGGTCCAGCATTGATTCCTATCGCGGACCCGGCCTGGAAAAGGGATTGCGGATTCTCGGCCGGATCAAAAATGAACTCGGGCTCCCGGTCCTGAGCGATATTCACGAGCCTGCCCAAGCAGAGCCTTGTGCAAAAATCCTGGATGTGATCCAGATTCCGGCGTTCCTTTCCCGACAGACCGACCTGATCATCGCCGCGGCTCAAACCGGAAAAGCGCTCCAGATCAAGAAAGGCCAGTTTATGTCGCCGGAAGAGATGAAGAATGTCGCGGAAAAAGCAGTCCGGGCCGGCGCGAAAAAAATCCTGCTCTGCGAGCGCGGCACCTTTTTCGGATACCATAACCTGGTGGTTGACTTCCGTTCTTTCCAGATTATGTCCGAGCTGGGCTGGCCCGTGGTGTTTGATGTCACCCACTCAGTCCAGCGTCCGGCCGGCGCCGGCAAGAAAAGCAGTGGCGACCGGAAATTCATCCCGATGCTCGCCAAGGCCGCGGTGGCCGCGGGTGTGGACGGATTGTTCATGGAAGTCCACCCGAATCCGGAAAAAGCCCTTAGTGACGGGGCGAATTCTTGGCCTCTGGGAAAGGTTGAGGATTTGCTGAGAGAGATAAGAAAAGTAGATAGTAGGTAGTAGATAGTAGGCAGGTTAATGGCAGATAAAATACAGCGGTTCAGCCAATTAATTGTTTGGCAGAAAGCTCATCAATTGGCGCTTGTGGTTTATCAGCAAACCAAAACTTTCCCGGCTGAAGAAAAATTTGGGCTGGTGTCCCAAATGCGGCGCGCCGCCGTGTCAATCCCCGCGAATATCGCGGAAGGGTTTAAGAAAAGGGGATTGAAAAACAAGATTAATTTTTATAATATCGCGCAGAGTTCATTGGAAGAACTGAGATACTATATTATTTTATCCCGCGATTTAGGCTATCTTAAAGAAATCCAAAAGCTGTGGGAACAAACCCGCGAAGTGGCAAAGATGCTTACTTCCCTGATAAAGGTATTGGACGAGAAATTGAAAAAACCGGAGAAGGAGGCAGAATAATTATCACTATGTTTGTCATTTCCAAATTTTCCCTGCCTACTATCTACTATCTACTACCTACTGACAATGACCATTAACAAAGCCAAACGCGTCCTCTTGATTGAAGCCGATGCCGTGCGCGCCCTGGCTGAGCGGCTGGGCCAAGAGTTTGTCCGGGCGATTCAGATTCTCAAGGACTGCACTGGCAAAGTGGTGGTGACCGGGTTGGGGAAGAGCGGATTGGTGGGGCAAAAAATTTCATCCACTTTCGCCTCCACCGGAACACCCTCTTTCTTTCTGCATCCCGCGGAAGGCTTGCACGGAGACATCGGGATGCTGAGCAAGGGAGATGTCATTCTGGCGCTCAGCAACAGCGGCGAGACCGAGGAATTGCTCAAGCTGATCCCGTATTTCCGGAGGCTTGAGCTCCCGATCATCGCCCTGACCGGCAAGACCGATTCTACTTTGGCCAAGAGCGCAGAAGTGGTTTTGGATGTGAGCGTGAAGGAAGAGGCCTGTCCGTATGATCTGGTGCCGACCGCGTCCACTACCGCGATGCTGGCGATGGGGGACGCGCTGGCGCTGGCGCTTTTGGAGGAAAAGGGATTCAAGCCCGAGGATTTTGCTCTGCTTCATCCGGCGGGCGCGCTGGGGAGGAAGCTTTTGCTCAAGGTCTCGGACCTGATGCACACGGGAAAAGAAATTCCGATGGTCAGCCCGGAAGCCGGGATGAAGGAAGTGATCCTGGAGATGAGTTCCAAGATGCTCGGGCATAGCGCGGTGGCGGAAAAGGGAAATTTGCTCGGGGTGATCTCGGACGGAGATTTGAGAAGGGCGATGGAGAAGTATCCGGATTTGTTCGCGAAAAAGGCCAAAGATATTATGACCAAGAATCCGAAAGCCATTCTGCCCGACGCGCTCGCAGTGGACGCGCTCTCCCGGATGGAAAAGCATAAGATCACAGCGCTGTTGGTCTGCGAAGCTCCCGACTCCCGCGGCCTGGTCGGGATTATTCATCTGCACGACCTGCTTAAAGCGGGTGTGGTCTGATCCGATTTGCTTTTCTCCCGCCCGATCATTTATTATCGAGGATATGAAAACCATGCGCCCGCGGGAGATCCTGAAAAAGCTGGAAGCGGAAAAGCCATATTTGCGCGAGCGGTTCAAGGTTAAACGGCTGGGATTGTTCGGCTCGTTTGCCCGTAATGAGCCGGCGAAAGGGAGCGATATAGATATTTTGGTGGAATTCCAGGAGCCGATCAGCTTGTTCAAATTCATTGACCTTGAAAACCATCTCGGGAAAATTTTGGAAAAGAAGGTTGACCTGGTCAGCAAAAAAGCCTTGAAGCCGAGATTGAAGAAGCAAATTTTAAAAGAGGTCAGGTATTGGTGACCAGGGACTTCTTGACCTATTTGGATGATATCCTCGGCTCCATCCACAAGATCCAGGTTTATATCCAGGATATGGACTTTGACCAATTTGAAGAGGACTTCAAGACCATTGACGCCGTGGTCAGGAATTTTGAGATCATCGGCGAGGCTTCCCGACAAATCCCGGCCGGAATCAAGAAGAAGTTCCCCCTGATTCCGTGGAAACAGATGTCCGGAATGCGGGACAAGATGATTCATGAATATGCCGGCATTGACCTGGAAACCGTCTGGAAGACGATCCAGGATGATCTCCCTGATCTGGAAAAGAAATTGAAAGAGATCAGGCGCACCCTTAAATAAAAAGCGTTTTCATTCGCTATGTAACCCGGTCTATTTCTTGATCTTCAGGGTCCCGGTTTTCTTTTCCTGGTGCTTCACCGGCCAGTCCTTGATCTGGTATTTGGCGTCATAGTCCAACTCGTAGTCGGAACTGCCGCTTTTGAGCAGTGAATATGCCCAATTACCCACCCCGGCCAGGTCCAGCAAAATCGGGATGGCGATCTCGCCCTCGGATTTGGCCGGAACCTTGGCGGATTCAATTTGTCCGTTGGAAAAATCCTTGCCGTCCATCAGCAGTTGGTAATTCAGCCTGGAAATATTAAGCGGGAAGGAGTTGGGATTAAACAGTTTGAGGTTAAGGTCCAATTTCGCCTCGGAAAGAGTAAGGCTCTTGACCTTTAAATCCACGCTGTTGATCTTGGGCGGTCTCACCACCGGCAGTTTCCCCTTAACATCATAGGGAATCGGGAGCGAGCCGATCGGGGTATTAAGTTTCACTTGTCCGGAAAGCCGATAGGGGACCTCGTCCTCGTTTTTGAGCGAATCATAAACTTTCTTGAGATCGTCATATTTGAGCGCGATCGGGACCTTGGCAAAACTTTTCCCGGAGGCCTTGACATTCAGCCCTTCATTTGATTCCCCGGAAAAGAACGAATTACCGGCCAGCTCCAGGTTGTAATCCAGTCCGTCCAGCGAGAGCCCGATCGGGTTGGGATTATCAATTTCCAGCTTGGCTAAAAGGTTGAGCTTCTGGCTGGAAATGTCGGTGACGGCCAGATCGGCCAAAGATACTTTCGGGGTTTGAACATTTTCCTTGATGATCTCCCCGGCCTTCTGGCAGCCGATTATAACGACCACAACAAAGATGCCGCTCAAGACTATTTTTAAATTCGCTTTCATCATTTCCTCCCTCTTTTCTTCCATACTGTGCGGGGGACTTCAGTCCCCCTTCATTTTCGTACGAGCGTCCTGTCACGCTCCTCCGAGAGCGTGACAGGATTAGTCGCTATCCCTTAATTCCTCCGACTCAAAAATTTTATTTGCCGACCCCGGATCCAAAGCCAGCCGGACCAGGGCCTGCGCCAGCGCTTTGTTTGTCGTTGACCGGTATCGTTGATTCAATTTCTGTAAACCCACGATTCCAGCCAGGGCCAGCAGGACATCAATGATCCTCGCTCCATAAATCTCCCCGATCCTCTTCTCATCCCGGTCCGGGCCGATGATAAAACTGGGCCGGGCAATGACATAGGCCAGTCCGCTCTGGATCAGCTCCTGCTCCGCCTTCCAGCGCGCTTGATAATATGGCGAACGGCTTCCCGCGGTGGCGCCTGCGGCCGAGAGATAAATAAACACCGGCTTGATCCCCGCGGCTTTCGCCGCTTTTATCATTATCGCCGCCAACCCATAATCCACCGCATCATACCCTTGTCCCCTCGGATCCTTGCCCGCTTTCGCAACTTGCTTGATCCGGGCGCGGGTGGTTCCGAGCAGGGAAAAAATATATGCCGGCTGGATCCGGGCAAGAGTCCCGGTCATTGCTTTTATTTCCCACGCCGTGGTATCAAATTCCGCGCCCAATCTTTTAAACCGCTCCTGCCATTCCGCCAATCTCGGAGAATCCGGCCGGAGATGAGCGACGGTCGGCACCCCTTTCTCCACCAGAACCCGGACCACTTCTCTTCCGGTGAACCCGGTGGCCCCGGCCACCAAGGCCTTGTCCGAAAATTTTTCCAGCGCTTCAGTCATCATCTCCTCCGGTTCAATATAGTTTATACCGTTTTCCCGCCTTGAGAATCCCGCTTGGATAAAATGTCCCGCGCCAGTAAATCCCGCCCCGGATCGCGCCCAGGATTCCGGCGCGCAAGGTTATCATCGGAAGAGCGATGGACCCGACCGGGAAAAAGAAGGACGGCAAAATATTTCTTCCTGCCCATTGGTTGAGCAAAACCTGGATAAAGATCGCGACCCAGATCATCGCCAGTCCTGAAATCCAGAGATGCGGAACGCCCACCGGAATCAGGGCGAAAAAGGGCGACAGCTCCAGCAGAAAAACGACCGCGGCCATCAGCGCCAGCCTCCAGAAGCTCAGGTTCCCGATTGAGGTGAACAAGGCCCGCTCCGACCCGATTGCCAGCTCGCGCAGCGACCGGTAAAAATAAACCCCGATATATCCGCGGCCGTTGACCAGGGAACAGCGCGCCCCGGATTCTTTCATCATCTGCCCGAGCGCAACATCGTCCGCCGGCTCCAGCTTGAGCCACTCAAACCCCTTGGTCTTTTCAAAAGCCGTTCGCCGGACCAGGTTGAACGAGCCGGACCCCGCGGAGGCCCTGGACTTCTCGTCCTCAATCGCCCACACCCGGGCCGCCAGGCAGATGAACCGGATGAAAACCGAAAAGAAGATGTCCAGCGCGAAATTCACCGGAAAGATTTCCGGCAAGCCGGCAAGCAGATCCAGTTTGCGGGTTTCGCAATAGGCGATGCTTTTTTTCAGCGCGCCCTTCCTGATCCGGACATCAACATCGCTGAACAGGAGCCAATCGCCGGTCGCGCGCTTGACCCCCTGGTGCAGGGCGTGCAATTTTCCCAGCCAGCCTTCGGGCAATTCCTTGAGGTGGACCGCCTTGACCCGGGGATCATTCCTCGCAATTTCATCCGCGAGCTCCGAAGTGCCGTCTTCCGAGCGGTCATCAATCAGGATGATCTCCAGGTTCGGGTAGTCATCTTCCAGCCGGACCGACATCGCCGCAATAATGGTGTCAGCCTCGTTCCGGGCGGTGACGATTTCCGAGACCCTGGGCCAGGGATCAGGCTCGGCGCCTTTCAAGTCCGAAATCAGGCGCACGGATTTCATCACCCGCAAACTGAGAGCCAGTTGCGCGAGCCAATAGAGGGCGCCTACTCCGAGATAGCCCAGAAAGATAATTTTGAAAATTAACATCGGCTGTCGGTGATTATATGGAGATTCTGGAAATCAAGTCAATTGGGATGCGAGTCTTGCCCACCCCCAGTTTTTGGTGCGCATATGCGCACTTTGGAGTGCGGCGTCGGCGACGCCGCTTTGAAAAGCGGTGCCGCGGGCACCGCAGTCCAAAGCGCTTTCAGCGCAAATTGATTTAGATCCATCGCGATTTTGAAAACTGGGGGTGGGCAAG
>Ga0315277_10000547_pt1 | contig 59633 bp, 66 predicted proteins | sample YL17G05_15_MG_FD_203695 | JGI IMG/M metagenome (GOLD analysis project Ga0315277, IMG submission 203695) | Sediment microbial communities from Yellowstone Lake, YNP, Wyoming, USA - YL17G05_15 | ecosystem: Environmental > Aquatic > Freshwater > Lake > Sediment | place: USA: Wyoming | collected...
CGAATCAAGCAATAGGAGTTTCGGCTCGAAAAATTCCTGGAGATATGAGCGGACCAATTACAAATCCGTTCGTTGCTGATCCTGGAGCGCAATTTATAAGTTACGGAATCATGATTGCTTTTCTTCTGGGCGGGCTTATTGTGGCACAGAAATTGGGCATTGCCGGCGCTAATACAGTAATGGCGGTTGGCCAGAAATGGGCAAAAGGAGCGACTGATTGGGCAAAAAGGACTGCTATGCGGCCGGCAAAAGGTCTCGGCACACTTGCGGGCGCTGGCGCTTTAACGGCTGGTGGAAAATTGTTTGGTGACACAAAGCTTGGCAGAAGAATGCGAGCCAAAGCTACCGAGGTTAAAATGAAACCTGAAAAGTATCCCCAAAACGTAGCGTATGGAAAATTGGTTTCTGCTATGTCAGATGGAGATGCAATGAAAGAATTGATGGTCAAAGCCATAACCCCAGAACAAAGAACTAGAAAACTAATAGCTGCTCGCAATGTAGCTAGAAGAGGGTTATTAAGAGACGCCACTACAAATGAAGCCAAGGAAGCAATGAAAACATTTAAGAGTTTCAATGATTTTGAAGCTTATCAAAAACTGAAAGAATCAAGACTTGATGCAATAAAAGATGATACAGAACGGGACAATACAACCCAAAAAGTGGTTCAAGAAGGAAACCTCAATAAAATTCCAGCCATTGCCCTTAAAGATGAAAAAGTTGTTGCTGCTATGGGAAGATTTGCATCAGCTGTTCAAGTGGAGTCATTAAGAAATGCTTCTCCTCAACATACACAAAATTTGAAAGGCGCACTCAACATTCTAACTACCGCCGGAAACGCAATTTTAGCTGGTATGAATGCTTTAGACCAGGAAAAAATCCATCGTTCTTATGCCTCTCAAACTGGTGACATAGGTCGAATGGGTCCTACGCAATTGGAAAATTGGGCAAAGCAAGCTGGTGCTGATGGAATTAAAAGGATTAGCTCAACTAGTCCGCCTGCCGCAATACATCTCGTAGCAGAAAATGTCCCAACCAATCAGCTTGCTAATATTGTTGAAAAAATACAAGACAATGTAGCAGCTAAAGAAATAGTGCACTATCTTGATACCTCAACTAGCCCAACTGCTGCTGCGAATAAAAAAGTGGTTAGGAAAAATCCTTACCTTAAAAGTCTTATCCCTTAAACTAAATTATGTCAGATTATATTAATGAATTTAGAAAAAAGGTCAGTCAATTGCCTCTAAAAATAAAAGAGATTATGCTTTCAGATAAAACAACGGAGTTAATATATGAATTTGATAATAAATACAAACTAAGCGCGAAACAAAGCGATAAACTTCCCGTCCTTATTGGAAAAATTTTCATTAAAGAAATCTCTTTCGACGATTTTATTAACTCATTAAAAACACAAATAAATCTTGACTCAGAAACTGCAAAATTGATAACCATTGATATTGCTGAAAATATTTTTATTCCAATAAAACAGTATTTCCCTGATGTAGAAATTTTATTCAACCAATCGAAGCCACAACAAAATATTTCAAGCAATCCCAATGTCATTAACCTTAGAAATCAATAATCAAATGCAATTTCAGGTTCCACAATTTACTGACATAGAAGACAAAATAATCGGCCCTTTTACATTGAAACAATTCCTGTATCTTCTGGTGGCCGGGGTGATTTTGTTTATTCTTTTCAAGTTGCTCAAACTCATTATCTTTATAATTTTGGCTGGTCCGATTATTGCAATTGCGCTTGCTTTTGCTTTTTACAGGCCGAACAACCAGCCATTTATAGGATTGGTTAAAAATTTCTTGGGGTTCCTTAAAAAACCGGATTTCTATGTCTGGAGAAAGCCAAAAATAATAAATCCAGTTGAAGAAAAAAAGATTCCGGATATAATCCACAAAGCGCCAGCAGAAGAAAAAATAAAAACCGAATCCAAAGAACGATTGCAGGAAATGAATTGGAGAATACAAATAGAAAAATAATAAAATTTTATGCTAAACATTAAACTCCCAAAAAAAGCACCAGAGGTACAAAGATTTGTAGAAGTGAAAGAAATCAGAGACAACGTGGTCATTACAAAAGACAACGGAATGAAAGCCGTCTGCGTTTGCTCAAGTATAAATTTTGACCTTCTAAGCACGGCCGAACAAGAAGCAATAATTTCCAGATTCCAGGGATTTTTAAATTCTCTTGACTTTTCTGTTCAAATTGTCATTGCTTCCCGCCATTTTGAAATAGAGGGCTATCTAAACCAGATAAAAGAATTGGAAAAAACCCAGACCAACGAATTATTAAGAATTCAAACAGGCGAATATATAAATTTTGTCCAGAGTTTCGTTGAATTCGCCAATATAATGAACAAATCGTTTTATGTTGTCATACCTTTCAGGGTAATAGAGTCAAAACGAGAAGGATTTTTTGAAAAAATAAAAAATGTCGTTTCAACAAAAACGCCCCAAAAAACGCAATTCGAAATAGAAAAATTCAATCAGTATAAAACGCAATTAGACCAAAGAGTTAACTTGGTAATTGAAGGCCTACAGGGGCTGGGCGTAAAAGCAATTTCCTTAAACAACGAGCAACTCACAGAACTTTTTTACGAATCCTATAATATAGAACAATAAATATGGCATTGTTTAAAAAAAAACAAACCAAAACAGAAGACATTCCGGAATTAGCTGAACTTCCCAGCAGCCAACCGACTTTGGCCGATGCCATTGCTCCTTCTGCCCTGCAAATAACCTCAAGTCATGTCCAAATAGGGAAAAAATTCGCCAGAACATTTTTTGTCATAACATATCCAAGATTCTTAACGGTCAACTGGTTATCCCCTGTTATAAACTTAGATAGAGTCTTCAATGTCTCAATATTCATCCATCCTGCTGATACCGGCATAATTCTGAAAAAACTTAAAAAAAAAGTAACAGAAGTTGAATCCCAGATAACAACAGAGCAGGAACAAGGGAAAGTCCGCAATCCAATGCTTGAGACAGCAAGAGAAGATATTGAGTCGTTGCGCGACAATTTGATTCAGGGAACGGAAAAATTTTTCAAATACGCTCTTTATATCACGATTTTTGAGGACTCTGTCCAAAAATTAGACGAGGCCGAAGAACAAATTATGTCTTTATTTGAGGCTAGAATGGTCTATATCAAACCAGCTATTTTCCAGCAGGAAATCGGCCTGAACTCCACGCTTCCACTTGGAAATGACGGTTTGTTTATCACCAATTCAATGAACACTGCTCCGCTTTCCACTATTTTTCCTTTCGTATCCTCAAATCTCTCTTCTAACAAGGGAATTTTATATGGTATTAACCGCCACAACAACAGCTTAATTATTTTTGACCGATTTTCAATGGAAAACGGCAACATGGTGATTTTCGGAAAATCAGGCGGAGGTAAATCCTATGCTGTTAAAATTGAAATTCTGCGTTCCCTGATGTTCGGAGTTGATGTGATTGTCATTGACCCAGAAAATGAATATCAGCATCTGGCTGAAACGGTTGACGGCGCTTATTTTAAAATATCTTTAACTTCAAAACACCATGTAAATCCTTTTGATATTTCTCCGCCCGGGCTGGACGAAACAACAGAAGAGGTCTTAAGGTCAAAAATAATGGATTTGGTTGGACTTTTAAGGGTTGCCCTGGGCGAATTAACTCCAGAAGAAAACTCTGTTTTAGACAGAGCATTGACAGAAACATACGCAGCAAAAGATATAACCCCGAATTCTGACTTAAAAAATATAACCCCTCCGCTTTTGGAAGACCTTCAGACAATTCTGGAAAATATGGACGGAGGAGAAAAAATTGCTAAACGACTCCAACGCTATTCAAAAGGAAGTTTTGCCGGATTTCTTAATCAGCCGACAAATATTGATGTGAATAAAAATATGGTTGTTTTCAGCATAAGAGACATGGAAGAAGAGTTAAGACCGGTTGCAATGTATCTGGTTCTGCAATATGTCTGGAACCTTATCCGCAGCCAATTGAAGAAAAGAATTATGATTGTTGACGAAGCGTGGGTATTGATGAAATATGAAAGTGGCGCTTCTTTCTTGCACGGAATCGCCAAAAGATGCAGAAAATACTGGCTTGGACTTACGACAATAACCCAGGATATTCCTGATTTTATGACCTCAACATACGGAAAGCCGATTATAACCAACTCCTCTATTCAAATACTATTCAAACAGTCGCCAGCCATCATTGATGTTGTCCAGCAAACTTTTAATCTTACTGATGAGGAAAAATACCTGCTCTTGCAGGCAGACGTGGGAGAGGGAATATTTTTCGCGGGATTAAAGCATGCAGCGATAAAAGTAGTTGCCTCTTATACTGAAGACCAGATTGTAACTTCCAGTCCGGAACAATTAATCCAAATCCAAAAAGCCAAAGAAGAATTAGCTAAAACCGAATAATAAAAACTATGGATAATGTAAATGTACAAGAAAGAGAAAATTTAGCTGCTTTGAATCAAAACAGATCAGAATCCAAAATTAAAAACAAAGAACAAAAAAACTCTGCCCAGACCCAACACGTCAATACCGCCGAAATGATTATTGTTTTGGGTGCGGCAATGATTGTTGATGCCGTTGGCTTACTGGATTTAACTGTCTTTGGAGCAATACTAACAAGAATTATAACTTTTCCGGCTTTTGGCGGCTTGTGGCTTTGGCGAATATTAAAACAGCAATCAAGCCCCAAAAAAGACCCTGCTTTCCAAATTTTGATACCTTTTTTAGCCGAAATATCTCCTTTTGGTATTTTGCCAAGCTGGACAATATATGTAATATATATTTGGATAAAAGATACAAAATTGGGCAAAGCAACCATTGGCAAGGCCCAACAACTTAATAAAATTGGAAAATAAAAAAATGAAAACAAAATCAATTTTAATAATATTCTTAATTTTAATGATTTTTCCAGTCATTGCCTTGGCTCAAATTGATTCTGGCGACTTTAATATAGATTTAAATGAATTGCTTAATATTGAAACCCCTGACACAAATCTAAGTTTAAAAATAAACAATATAGAATTAATCTGGAATAATGATTCTTATGTCCCGCCCTTATATCAAGGAAGGGCGCTTCCTTCAATCGGAAGCAAGGTTTTAATTGATGTAATAGTTAACGCTTCCGGCGGCGACCCTTTAAATTTAAAATATAGCTGGTTTATAGATGATATTTTCCAAAAAAACAAATCCGGTTATGGCAAAAATAGTTTTTATTTCTACGCAAGCCAGAGGCCCGGCAATTCTCAAGCCATAAAAGTCCAGATATTTAATGATGATCGGACTATTTTTGAAGAAAGAACAATCCAGATTCCGATAGTTAATCCTGAAATAGCGATATATCCGTCAAATGGAAATAATTATATTGCTGACAGGGCCAACGAGGTCTCCGTAGTTTTATCCGATAAAGAATTTTCTTTTTTTGCAAGGCCTTATTTTTTCAGCATAGAAAAATTCGCTGATTTTGTTTTTGAATGGAACTTTGCAGGACAAGAACCAATTATCTCTTCTGATTACGGAGCTAATGTTCTGGATTTGACCATAACCAACAAAACAGACAATAAAACAACGGACAAAAATTTGTGGCTTAGAGTTTCTAATAAATTTGAAACAAGGCAAGAGGCCTCACAAACAATTAAAGTTAGAATATATTAATGAAAAAATTATTTTTTACAATATTATTATTAATTCTGTTTTTCAGTTTATTGCCAATTGCAAAAGCCGACCAACAGCTTTTAATTGATTATCCAGAAATCAGTGGAATAAAACTGGGGGAACGAACCACATTGCCAGAGATTATAAAATACATATATTTATTTTCCCTTGGCATTGTCGGGCTTACGGCTTTTGTTTGCATTATAATTGGCGCTGTTCAATATATAACGTCTGCTGGCAATGACTCAAAAATGGGCGATGCCAAAGACAGAATCACTTCTGCTTTATTAGGAATTCTGGTTCTTTTGGCAAGCGTTCTGATTTTAACAACAATCAATCCTGATTTAATTAATTTAGAATTTAATTTGCCAGAGGCACAAAACCAACAAAATAACCAACAAAACTTAGAAAAGCACGTAGCTTGTTATTGCGCCTGGGACAGTGAAAGCGAATGGACTTTTCAATCTGGACGTTGTTACGCCACATCAAGCGATTGCACTGCGCCATGTGCCGAACTTTGTTCTCCTGGGGGTTTTGTAGGTTTTTGCAAAATAAATACAACTAATTGTCCTTAATTATAATAAACTAAAGTAAAAAATAATGAATACAAAAATAAAAAAAATATTAATAATCCTAATAATAATACTAATTATCATATTTGCAGGATTGTTAATATATAATTTTCTTATTAAAAAACCTGGCACAGAACCAAATGGAGGAAGCGGATTTCCCCAAGGCGGCGAAGGACAAGAAACAAACCAAAACAACGAACCGCTAATTCCCCGGTCAGAAAGAAAAATAAAGGCACTTAGCTCTGAGCCGGTTTTGACGCCAACTATAACTGCCGACAAAAACGAAATCATATATTATTCTCGTGAAAACGGCAATGTTTGGCAAGTGGACTTTGACGGCGTAAGCCCCACAAAAATATCCGATGCCGCGCTTGATAATTTAGTTAAAATTCTCTGGTCTCCGCTTAAAAATAAAGTAATCAGCATTTTTGTTGACAACTCTGACAATATAAGCAAGTATTTTTATGACTACAGCACTAAAAAAGCCCTTCCTTTAAATAAATACATAAATTATATTGTCTGGTCTCCTGTGGGCAATAAAATAGCCTATCAATATCAAAATGATTTTACCGGAGAGAACAATATAAGCATTTCAAATCCAGACGGCTCTGGCTTTGTTCAACTTCTTAAAACAAGAATGAAAAACTTGAATCTTGAATGGCCAAAAGGAATAGATGTATTTCTATGGGAAAAACCTTCTGGCCTGGTCCAAAGCCCTTTATATTCTTTAAGCTCTACCACTAAGTCGTTCAACAAAATAATCTCTGATATTTATGGTTTCAGCCCAAAATGGTCGCCAAGCGGAGAAAAACTAATTTTTTCCAAAACCGACTCCAAAGGCAAAAATATTTCAATATTTTCAGCCGACAAAAGCGGCTCAAATCAAAAACCCACAGGCGCGACAACCTTAACTGAAAAATGCGCCTGGTCTCAAGACCCGCGCATTATCTATTGTGCAATCCCCAAAAATATAGAGGAAGCTGTTGTTCTGCCTGATGATTTTTACAAAGGAACATTTTTATCGGACGATGATTTTTGGAAAATCAATATAGAAACTAACGAAAAAACAAAAATTATTGAAGATTCGGAACTGCTTGAAACCTATGATGCCCAGGAATTATTTCTCTCGCCTCAGGAAAATTATCTGTTTTTTGTGAATAAAACCAATGGATTATTATATTCAATAAAATTGGAATAAAAAAACCTGATACTTATTTAAAACCCCGCATATGCGGGGTTTTAATTTTGCAGATAAATCATTTTTCTCCCGACTCCTGTCCCGACCCTGGTCGGGACTTAGGTCGGGACAATATAACCATTAACCCTATAATAATCCAAAAAAACACAGAAAGGTCATTCTTCCAATACAAAGTATCAACTAGGCCATGAACAAGGATATAAACCATTACTGACATTATAATAGTAATTAGCAACCAGTGATTAGTAACCAAGGTTTTAAATCCTCTTTTAAAAAATAAAATCAAAAGCCAAATAAACCCGACAAAACCAATTATACCTGTTTGTAGTAAAAACGCAAAATAAATACTATGCGGTTGAGGCACGCCCCATTTTGGATAAGGCGGGAAATAATATTCAAAAGTGCCGGGTCCGATTCCAAATAACGGATATTGCCTAAAAACTTCAAGCGCCTTGTCCCAAATAACCCACCTGGCATTATAAGAAGCGCCCCTACTGCCCACAAGAGAAGTTATCAACACAACAACAGAAATCACGGCTAGCAAAATCAGAATAAATTTAAAATATTTATTCGCTTTTAAAAAAAGGAGGAAAAAAATTGCCGCTATTAATCCGATCCACGCGCCATAAGATTTGGTAAAAATCAGGACAACTAATATTATTAAAAATTCAATCACAAGAAAGACCTCTCGCAGGCCGAGCCGCATGGTCAATGGCGAGGCCGAGACAGAGCGCAGCGCCTCGCTGGGGCGCTGACGCGTGTCTTTATGTGGTTGAATTTTTATAAGTAAAAACGTAATAACCATCAATAAACAAGGCGCTAAATACATCGCCAAATAATTCGGAGAGTTATAAATTCCTTGCAACCGGCCGTGGACATCTAATTTGCCTAGGATTAAATAAATCAATGAGATTACGGAAACTGTGAAGCCGGAAAAAACAAAAGCGTTTAAAACTTTTTTTATTTCTTCTTGATTAATCGTGGTTATTAAAACCGCAAAAAATAAAAAAGGGATTACAAACCACCCCTTTAAAATGCCCAAACTCAACCTTAAATCCCAAGAAAAAATAGTCGCTAAAATTGCTCCAAATAAAATTAAAATAATCGGCCAAATTATTGTTCTTCCTTTTTTAAAAAGCTCCCCTATGCTGTTTACCTTGTTTTTTATCAGCCAAGCCAAAAATAATGCCAAAATAATTGCCTCTAAAACATTAAACGGCAAACCGAAAACGCTGAATTTTATTAAATATAAGGGCAAACAAAAAACAGCCAAATATACGCCCAATTTTAATATTTTCATACTATTTTTTAATTAACAGGGCTATTTCTTCTTTTCTTATTCCTTTTATAAGGTAGAGAACTCCAAAATAAATCGCAATTCCCAAACCAACCAGTAAAAACAGATTCCATCCCCTGAAAAAACAGATAAAGGCGCCCATTGCAATACCGCCAATTAACGCCTTAAAAACAATTTTGAAAGACGGGAAATAATGAATTGTTTTATAAATGAGAACTATCATTAAAAATGTAACCAAAAACTCAGTCGCCACTGTTGTTCCGGCTGCGCCCAAATATCTATATTTTGGTATAAAAATCAAATTAGTCACTATATTAAAAATCATCCCGCCAAAGTATATCCAGGCGCCGATTTTTTGCCTGCTTAGAGCGATTATACTGTTACCGAAAAGACTACCCAGAAATATCAAACCAACCGCAAAGCTTAGAATTCTTAAAACAGGAGCTGATTCAATAAAATTATTTCCTCCAATAAGTTTAACTATGGGCATTGCTAAAATTAGGATGCCAACAATCAACGGCACCATAAAAATAATTAAAACATTTAATGTTTTTTGAAAAATTTTTTTAAATTGCTCTTTATCTGAAACGGCTGAACCGGAAAGAAGAGGCATTATCAGCCCCACAAACATTGCAGGAAAAAATATCAAACCTTCTAAAACCTTGTAAGCGATGCCGTAAATCCCCACATCTGAAAGCGGGCTCGGAGAAAACCGATTAATAAAATTCAAAGACAGAAAAATGCTGTCTATTTTAAAATAAACTAATGTTAAAATTACAGAAATCGCTATTGGGATGGCTTCCCTTATTATTTTTTTCCAATAAGAAAAATCAAAAGCGAATGAAACAATAATGTATTTTCTGCTAAAAATAAAACTCAGCAGAAAAATCACAACAGAACTAAAAAGGGAAGCGATTAAAACAAACAAAAAACCCAAATCAAAATGAATAACAAGAACAATCAATAAAAGCTGAAAAAATCTGCCTAAAATCTCGGCAATTGATGGTTTGTCTGTCCTTAGATATTTCTGGAATATCCCCATTAAAACCTGGCAAGCAGACAAAAAGAAACAAGAAAGCGACATAACCGCAACGCCTGTTTTAATTTTTAAAGGATATGGAAAAAACCACACAGAGACAATTGCTATAGCCAAGAAAATTAAAAGCGTAAAAATTCTTATTGTAAAAATATTACTTGCAACTTTTTTTTCATCGGCTCCTGGCTTAGAAATTTCTCTCGTCATTAAAGAATAAAGCCCAAAATCGGCCAACACATCAAAAACAGAAACAAAAACTAAGATTAAAGAATAACTGCCAAAACCTTCTTGGCCGAGATATCGGGTAATAAAGCCTATACCAATCAAAGAAAGGGCAACGCCTATAATGCGCGCCCCCGATGAAATAAAAGTATTGTAAGCAATTTTTTTGACAATGGTCATATTTATGGATATAACCTGACCACCACTTTTCTTTCGGGCTCTTCTCCTTCGCTTTCGGTTATTATGTCCGGCTGTTCGGCCAACTTTAAATGAATCAATCTCCTTTCATAGGCTGGCATCGGCTCCAAAGAAGCGGGTTTTTTTGTTCTTCTAACCCGTTGAACGACTTTCATCGCTTCTCCAATTATTTCTTCTTCTCTTTTCCTTCTATGATTATTAATATCTATTAAAAAAAACAAACGGCCGACACCTTCTTTAAATAACATTATTTTAATCGTATGCTGTAAGGCACTCAAGCCCATAGCACTTTCGGCCAAAAACCATTCGCCGTCTTTCTCGTCCATTTTCAAATTAAAAATCAACAACTCCCGGTCCTTATTGGAGTTATCTTTTTTTGCATCTATTTCCGGCTCTTTAAACCCCATTACCAGAAAGATTTGTTTGATTTTTTCCTTTATCTTTTCCATAAATTTCCTTATTTATTAGTGAATTTTGAATTAATTCTAAGATGCTGTTTATCGCCCAATAAAACGTGACCCCCGAAGGAAAACTCATTCCAATAAAAAGAGTCATAAGTGGCGCGAAAAAAATCATTTGTTTCTGCATTGTTTTTTGAAATGCCTCCTGTTTTTCCGATGCCAATGAAGGCGATGATGGCGTATATTGCGCCATCATTTTAGAAGAGAAAAACTGGGCAATTGCGGCAATAATCGCAATAGCATAATTTTTTACAGAAAGATTAATATGAAAAGGCATAAAAACATTTATAACGCCCGGATTCTGCACAAAAGAATAAAGCGCGCTGAAGCTTTCTGGCTTGAAAATATTCATAAATGCCCTATAAAGAGCTATCACAACAATAAGTTGGACAATTAAAGGCAGGCAGCCAGAAAGAGGATTCGCCTTGTTTTCCTTGTAAAGCTTCATTAATTCGCGAGATTGCTCTTCTTTGTTTTTGTATTTCTTTTGGATTTCTTTTATTTGAGGCTGCAGCAATGACTGTTTTTTTCTGGATTTGGCTGCCTGATAAGATATTGGCAATAAAATAATTTTTATAACAACAGTTAAAATAATGATTGCCAGCCACAATTGATGGCCAGGGATAATATTGTGCAAAAAAACCAAAAAATTAAAAATCGGCCTATATAATATTGTATTGAAAAGCATTCCTATCATGGGTCATATCCCCCGTTATTAAAAGGGTTACATTTTAAAATTCTTTTTAATCCTAAAATTGCACCTTTAAAAATTCCGCATTTTTTAATTACCGAAAAACAATATTCCGAACAAGTCGGATAAAAACGGCAGCCGCTACGCGGAAAAAACGAATGAATAACAGGAGAAATTATTTTTTTATAAAAGCTTAAAAACGCCAAAAATAAAGTTCTCATAAAATCTTTAATTTTTTAAATAATCTTTCCGTATCTTCTTTAATTTCGCCAAAATCGCAATCAATAATATTGGGCCTCGCCAAAATAACAACATCTAATCCCTTTTTTGTGTTTACAATATTTTTCTGGATTATTTCTCTTAATCTTCTTTTAATTTTATTCCTGATTGTGGCGCGTTTGGATATTTTAGAACTTACAATAAAGCCGAAACGGCTAATGCCCAAACCATTCTCTAATACTTTTAAAAAAACAAATCTTCCTGACGAAGCCTTGCTTCTTTTAAAAACATTGTCGAATTCGTTTTTTTTAGTTAAGCGGTTTTCTTTTTTAAGCATTAAACTGTTAATTGTTTTCTTTTTTTATTCCTTCTTTGACTAAGAACCCGTCTGCCGCTTTTAGTGCTCATTCTTTCTCTAAATCCATGCTTTCTCATTCTTTTTATTTTTTTACAAGTATAAGTGAAAGACATATTTTATTGATTAAGTTTTTATAATATTATATATAATATCAGTTAATAAAGCTACCGTCAATTTAATTTTTAAATAAATCTATGATTTCCACAATTGATACACAGATTATCAACAAAGGTCGGTATTGATTAGGAGATTTTTATGATAAAATAAATACATGACTAATCAAGAGCTATGGAAAATTGCATTATCTGAAATAGAGCTTTCTATATCAAAAGCTAATTTTATAACTTGGTTTAAAAACACCAATATTGTTTCAAATAAAAATAATAAAATTACCATCGGGGTACCCAATAGCTTTACTAAAGAATGGCTGGAAAATAAATATAATAAAATCACAATAAAGGCCCTAAGAAACACGCTCGAACAAATAAAAGAGGTGAATTATATTATAAGCTCTCAAAAAGGACAAATAAAAGAAATAAAAAAAGACAGTAAGAAAAAAACAAAGCAAATACCAGCTAAAGAACAATTAAACCTTCAAGAATATAAATTAGACGAAAAAACAAATCTTAATCCGCGGTATAATTTTGGGTCATTTGTCGTCGCGTCTTTTAATGAACTGGCTCACGCGGCCGCCAGGTCTGTGATAAAAGATCCTGGCCGAATTTATAATCCATTATTTATTTATGGAGGAGTGGGGCTGGGAAAAACACATTTAATTCAGGCGATTGGAAATGAAATCTTAAAAGAAAATAAATATAAAAACGTGATGTATATTTCGTCTGAAAAATTCGTCGCCGATTTAATTTCTTCAATTTCCAATAGGATGGTTGAAAAATTTAAAGAAGAATATCGAAAATACGACATATTAATTATTGATGATATACAATTTTTGGCAGGTAAAGAAAAAACACAGGAAATATTTTTTCATATTTTTAATACTTTATATGAAAAAAACAAACAGATAATATTAAGTAGTGATAGGGCGCCAAAAGCGATTCCCACGCTCGAAGAACGACTTAGATCGAGATTTGAAGGCGGAATGATTGCCGACATTGGACAACCTGATTTTGAAACAAGGCTGGCTATCTTAAAAAAGAAAACACAGGAATCTGGTATGGGGCTAAGTGACGAAATACTTGATTATATAGCGTCAAATGTGCAAAAAAACATCAGAGAATTGGAAGGCGCGCTAAATAGAGTAATCGCATTTTCAAAATTAAACAACGCAACGCCAGACCAAAAACAATTATCAAAAATACTTAAAACAATAACTATAAATCTTCAAAAAAGAACAACTCATAAAAAAATCACAGAAGTGGTTGCTGATTTTTATGATATAAATTTAAGCGACCTAATAAATAAAAGTAGAAAAAAAGAAATAGTCAAACCAAGACAAATAGCAATGTATTTATTAAGAGACGAATTAAAATGCTCATATCCTTTTATTGGTTCTAAATTGGGAAATAGGGACCACACAACAGCTATGTATGCTTGTGAAAAAATAAAAAAAGAACTAGAAAATAATCAATTATTAGAGCAAGAATTAAATATGATTAAGGAAAGAATTTATAGTGAAAACTCTTAATAACTTATTTATTAAATTGTGAATTACTTGTTAATAATATAACTAAAAAAAATTAAAATTAAATTTAAAATATTTTATAGGCCATCTATCCACATTTATTTAAACCCCTAATCAACATATAAAATAGTAAATTTTAAATCTAAAAAACAATTTATCTTTAAAAATTATCAATTATAATAGTAATAATAAATTAATAATTTAAATTAATTAATAATATGAAAATAATTTGTATTCAAGAAAATTTAAAAGAAGGACTAAATATTGTCCAAAATATTATTGGAAAAAATTTAACCCTTCCAATTTTAAATAATATTCTTTTAATTACAGATAAAAAACAATTAAAATTATCCACAACAGATCTTGAAATAGCTATAACTAATTATGTTTCCTGTAAAATAGAAAAAGAGGGATCTATCACGGTGCCCGCTAAAACACTAGTTGGTTTTATAAATAATTTACCAAATAAAAAAATAGAAATAATTGAAAAAAGCGGAATAATTTATTTAAAATGCGAAAATTATAAGTCAAATATAAAGGGATTAGATGCTAAAGATTTCCCGATTATTCCAAAAATAAAAGGAGACACATTTATAGAATTAAATTCTTTTGAATTTAAAAACGCCACAGAGGAGGTGGTTGATTTTATATCTTATTCCGATATAAGGCCGGAAATAACGGGAGTATTTTTTGATTTTTCTTTAGAGAAAAGAATTAAATTAGTGGCAACAGATAGTTTTCGTTTGGGTGAAAAAATATTAAACATAAAAGATATAAAGATTAAAAAAGGAATAATTAATTCTGTAATTATTCCTCAAAAAACAATCCAGGAATTAATTAGGATTTGTGCCGGCCAAAAGGAAGACGTCCTTAAAATAACAATAGAGAACAATCAAATATTATTTGATTTAAACAATACCCAAATAATTTCTAAACTAATAGAAGGAAATTATCCAAACTATCAACAATTAATCCCCAAACAATTTGAAACCAGTGTTTTAATTGACAAAGAGGAAATTGTGAAAGCGGTTAAATTAAGCAGTATTTTTAGCAGTAAAATAAATGATGTTAGATTAAAAATAAATCCAGGAAAATCATTGATTCAGTTTTTTTCTCAAAACATCGAGCTCGGAGAAAATTTGTCAGAATTAGCAGCAGATATAAAGGGCAAAGAAATAGAAATTATGTTTAATTATAAATATTTATTAGATGGATTAAATAGTGTTGATACTAAAAAAGTTTTTTTAGGATTGAACGGCGAAGCCAGCCCCGGGATAATAAAACCAGAAGGAGAATCGGATTTTATTTATGTGGTTATGCCTATCAAATTATGATGCTACACATAAAAGATATATTAGTTAGAAAATCAAGAAAAACAGGAAAAGAAAACAGCTCTGACAATGGACTTGTAAATAAAGAATTGAAAAGGATTATTAAAAAACATCCCAAATTAAAAAAACAATCGTAAATAAAATTTATTTAAAAGTTTAAATTATTTTTTGGCAAGTGAAAGTCGTCATATTCTGTTGGAGGTTGCTGGTTATATGTCTCTTTGTTGGGCAATATTTCGACCCATTTTAAGACCGATGATTCCCAGTTATTGAATTGCGGATCATCTTTGCCATCTCCTTCTTCCTGGGGATGGTCTTTATTTAAGTAATACAAAATACAATGGACCTGGTAATAAATTTTTTCTTCTATTGTCTCTGGCGGCGTTAAGTTTGTGGCTAATTTTCCAGAAATTCTGTCAATTTTTACATTTAGTTCGTTCGCAAATTTTCCATTTAAGATGTCTTTATTGGTGGGGATAATTTCTGGCTTAATAAATTCTTCAATCTGTTCTGGTAAATTAAAGTAATTATTTGTTTCTCGTTCTTTGTTTTTTGTCTCTTGTTTTTTAGTGTAAGCCCTTTTAAAAAATTCATTCCAGATTGGAGCGGCAACAGCGCTTCCGTCCCCATTTTTCATGGGCGTATTGTTGTTGTTTCCGGCCCAGACGCCGACTACTAAAGATGGGGTGAAACCAACTGTCCATCCGTCTCTGTATTCCTGTGTTGTTCCTGTTTTTACCGCGGTTGGCCTTTCTTCTATGTAAAGTTTTGAATGGGAGCCGAAAATCGGAGCTCTGGCATTTTCATCTGATAAAATATCAGAAATAAGCCGCGCTATTTGTGGTTCTAAAATTTTTATCGGCTTATTTCTGTATTCTTCGAGTAATTCTCCTTTATTTGTTTCTATTTTTAAAATAGCGACAGGAGAATTTTTTATTCCTTCGGTCGCAAAAACCCCATAAGCAGATGTTTCTTCAATGAGCTTTACCTCTCCTCCGCCCAAAACCAAAGACAAGCCATAGCGTGAACGATCTTTCAGCGTGTTTATGCCCATATCTTGGGCTGTATTTATTGTTTCGTTTACTCCAGCCAAATATAAAATCTTTACCGACGGCACATTTAAAGATTGGGCTAAGGCGTTTCTAAAAATTACCGGGCCCCTGAATTTTCCATCATAATTTTTTGGGTGGTAGCACTCTAATCCGTATTGGTCTTTTTCTTGATTTCCGTCCGTTGAACAATTTGAATTAAATTCTGTTTTTAAATCAAAAACAACCGCGTCTGGCGTGAACCCCCTTTTAAGGGCTGTTGCATAAACAAATGGCTTAAAAGAAGAGCCCGGCTGCCTTGGTCTGATAGTGACATTCACATTTGGTTCAAATAGACAATTTTTGCCCGGAATACATCCTTTTGGCGACGGCTCGCCAAAATAATCCCTAGACCCGATCATTGCGAGTATTTGCCCTGTTTTAGGGTCTATCGCAACAAGGGCGGCATTATTGGCGTTAAAATTCTTAATATTTTTACTTACTTGTTCTGAAATTGTCTGTTCGGCGATTTGCTGGAAATCCCAATCAAGTGTGGTATAAACTTTCATGCCTGATTTTTCAATATAGTCTTTGCCGTATTTATCTTCCAGATATTCCCTGACATACATTACAAAATGAGGGGCTTTTATCCCCAATGAAGCTGGCGCGAATCTTATTTCTTCTTTTTTCGCCTGGTTTAATTCTTGCTCAGTGATGTATTCGAATTGTTGCATTCTGTCCAAAATATATTCCTGTCTTGTCTTTAAATCTTCAAGATGGGAGCCGTTGGGAGAATAATAAGCGGTGGCCTTGGTTAAAGATGCTAAAATAGCGCTTTCGGCCAAAGTCAGGTCTTTTGCCTTTTTATTGAAGAATGTTTGGGCAGCCGCTTCAACTCCATAGGCATTAGAACCATATGGCACCTGATTTAAATAAAATCCAAGAATTTCGTCTTTTGAATATTTTATTTCCATTTCAATTGATAAAATTGCCTCTCTTATTTTTCTGGAAAGAGTTCTTTCGGGCGTTAGGATGGCGTTTTTAATAAATTGCTGAGTTATTGTTGAGCCGCCCTGGCTTACTTTTTTACCTTTCAGGTCTGATAGAAAAGCCCTGGCGATTCCCTTAAAATCCAAGCCGAAATGATGATAAAAATTGCTGTCCTCGGCCACTATTGTTGCTTCTTTTAGGTGTTGGGACATTTCTTCAAATGGAATAATTGTTCTTTTTTCTTCGCCATGGATGTCGTATAAAAGGATTTTTCCTGTCCTGTCATAAATTTTAGTTGATTCTACGGACGTTCTTCCTGTTAATTCTTCCGGGTTTGGCAAATCTTTTGCGAAATAAGCCAACAGAGTAATCGCAAATATTGCCCCGATAAAGCAGATTAAAATAAAAAATTTCAGGATTTTTTTAAATCCCCAAGTTCTGTATTTTTTTCTGTAAGACGTTATTTTCGGCATTAATTTTATAATAGAATTTTTTATTGATATTGTCTAATTTTTGTATTTGTAGTAAGGTAAAGATATGAGAAGGATTTTTATAGGTTCAGAAAAAATAAAAGAGGTTCTGGGAAGAGGAGTGGAAAAAATATATCCAAGCCGAGAGGAGTTGGAAAAATTATTAGTGTCCGGCAAAAAAATCCGACTTTATTGCGGTTATGATCCAACTGCCCCGAGCTTGCATATTGGCCATGCAATAACCCTAAGAAAATTGTCCCAATTTCAGAATTTGGGGCATGAGGTTATTATGCTTTTGGGCGACTTTACGGGCATGATTGGAGATCCAAGCGATAAAACAGCGGCCAGAAAAAGATTAACCAGAAAAGAAGTTAAAGAAAACCTTAAAAATTATAAAAAACAGGCAAGTAGAATTTTAAATTTTTCAGGCCCAAACAAAGCAAAAATTCTTTATAACAGCAAGTGGAACGACAAATTAAGATTTGCGGAATTAATAGATTTAGCTTCAAATTTTACTGTCCAACAAATGACAACAAGAGACATGTTTCAGGAAAGAATTAAAAATAATAAGCCAATATATCTTCATGAATTTCTTTATCCCCTTACTCAGGCCTATGACAGCGTGGCAATGGATGTTGATTTGGAAATCGGAGGCAATGACCAGACCTTTAATATGTTATGCGGCAGAGACCTGATGAAAATTCTCAAAAACAAAGAGAAATTTGTTTTGACTACTAAATTATTAAAAGATCCCACGGGCAAGAAAATGGGCAAGACCGAGGGAAATATGATAAATTTAGACGAAGAATCATCGGAAATGTATGGGAAAATAATGTCTTGGCCTGATTCCTTGATTATTCCCGGATTTGAATTATGCACCGACATATCAATCTCGGAAATAAAAAACATTAAGAACCAAATTAATCATAATTCTATGAACCCCAGAGACGCAAAAGCAAAATTGGCTTTTGAAATAGTAAAAATCCATCACGGAGAGATGATCGCTAAAAAGGCCCAACAGGAATTTGACCGAATTTTTAAGGAAAAAAAAGAACCATCGGAGATGTCTATTTATAAATTAATAGAGCCCATTAATATATTAACCTTATTATTCGAAAAAGGTTTAGTTGTAAGCAAGGGCGAGGCAAAACGATTGATTAAACAGGGAGCAGTCGAAGAGAATGGTCGGGTGATAAATAATTATTATGAATTAATAAGTCCGAAGACCAAGGAAGATGGAGGAACAATTATTCGAGTAGGTTCAAGGAAATTTATTAAATTAATAAAAAAATAGTTGAATCAATCAAAAAATCTAAAACCCCGCAGTTGCGGGGTTTTAGTAATGTATAATTTATTATGCTTCTTCGTCTTCTTCTGGTTCAAATTCATCTTCTTCGGGGGCGTCTTCCTTGATATCTGTGTCTTCTTTTTCTTCTTCTTCGATATCTGTGTCTTCTTTTTCTTCTTCTTTGTCCTCTTCTTCTGGTTTAACTTCTTCGTCTTCTTCCATTAAAATGGGTGTTTTTAAATCTTCAATTAATATAGAGGTCATATTTATTGCTTTATATTATTATCATTGCAGTTCGACCTTTCCGCTCCTTTTTAAGGGTTTTATAAAATTATAGCTGAAAAAAATACAATGTCAAGCTTTTAAACTATGGCCGCAGCAAATAGCAACAGCTAAGGCATCTGCCGCATCATCCGGCTTCGGAATATCTTTAAGGCCGAGAAGAGTTTTGACCATTTTTTGGACCTGGATTTTTTCTGCCCTGCCATAACAGGCGACTGCTTGTTTTATTTGGAGCGGAGTGAATTCATAGATAGGGATTTTTAAATGAGCAATTGTCAATAGTATGACTCCTCTTGCTTGGCTGACCTTTATTGCGGTTTTTAGGTTTTTAAAAAAGAAAATATCCTCAACCGCTGCGGCATCCGGCTTAAATTTTTTTAATAATTTTTCCAGTTCTTTATTGAGAATAACCAATCTATCGGCCGTAGACAAATCAGCGGATGTTTTTATGCATCCGTAGTCAATTAATTCAAGTTTTCTGCTGCTATCAATGACTCCATAGCCGATAATAGCAGTTCCGGGATCAATTCCTAAAATTATCATAATCTAATATTAGAATAAATTTCATTAACATCGTCGTTTTCATCAAGGGCCTCAAATAGTTTTTTCAATTGGTTTTTTAAATTTTCATCAACAATATCTATTGAATATTTCGGCTTCCACTCATTACCTTGTTTCTCAAACATATATTTCACACTTCCGCTTTCAGCTAATTTTCCTTCGTGTGTGGCTAGAATGTGTTTTACTTCGGCCAGGGTCCTATTTTTGTTGTCAGTTATAAGTTCAATAATTAACGGCGTGCCATTGGGGCCATATGCCTCAAAGGTAATTTCTTCTAACTGAGCGCCGTCTTTATTCTCGCCAGACCCTTTTTTAATTGCCCGTTCAATGTTGTCATTGGGCATATTAACTTCTTTGGCCTTTTCAATTGCCAAGCGCAGGGATGGATTCATTATTGGATCATTTCCTTTTCTCGCCGCAACTTCAATAATCTTGGCAATTTTACTGAATGATTTGCCCTTTTTCTTGTCCATTGCTTCTTTTCGGTTTTTTATATTCGCCCATTTTGAGTGTCCTGACATACGAATAGATTATGGCAAAAAATTAATAGTTTATCAAGGAAATCTTTTTAGGATCTTGGTTAGCAAGACACCAATGAGAAGGCCGGCTGAAACAATAGTAATGATTATTAAAAATAAGTTATTCTGATTTTGTTTTGAGGGGTTCGGCGTAACAGCGGCCAACTGAGAGCTTTCTGGCTTCTGGACATTATTTTGTGGCTGGGCTATGGCAGTATATCCTCCTTCAATTTTGTTTTCTGTCTGATTTTGGAAAAGAACAGCATAATCTTGCGACGATTCTTTGACTGTTTGGGTTTTAACCGGGTTTTGGTAAGAAACATTTTTGTTTTCAGAAATAACTATCCCTGATATATTGGGCGCGCCTGGAGTGGGCAGATTCCAAACAAAACCTTCGTCAGTTCTGGCAGATGATTTCCCTTGAGGGGGTTTTTCATAGTTTATTTCCTGAAACACTATTCCTTCTGGAAAAAGTAAGCGGACACTGTCTTTGTCATTATTTAAAGCAATGCCGGTAATCTGTCTTGTAAACACCAAATAGCTTTTTGGCGCAATTAGAGTGTTTTGAGGGAAAACAAATGCCTTATTACCGCTCGCCATATCATCTAATTGCCAGTTGGAAATATCAACAATAAAATCAGAGCCATTATAAATTTCTATCCATTCTTGCTCTGTCCCTCAAATTGAAATAAGGTAAGAACTCTAATGTCGGGAGCTCAAACTCTATGTCCATATCTTCATCTTTTATTATAATTCCCTTTATAAGTTTTTGTATAATCAAATACTTTAGGTCATGGTCGGCAAGCTCTAATTTTCCTTTAATCTTTTTATAAAGCTCCTTAATGGATTCGGTCCTTTTACCTTGTTCTTCTTCGCTACCCAGGACTTGAGATAATCTTTGTTTCTCGGCTAGTAATCTATTTTCTTCGCCTTTAAATCTCTCTAAATCAACCCTATATTTGGCCTCATCAACCCCCTCATAAACAAAGGCCCTATATAATCTGTCTTGTTGTCCCTTGTTCGTCTTTAAAAGCCTTAAAACCTGCTTTAATCGTCCTTCTGTGGCTTTACCCTGATCTTTTTGGTCTTTATACCTCTTAAGTGCTTTAATCATTGCCTCTGGCTGGGATAGAAGCTTAACTAATGTATCCCACGCTACAGGGGCAATTTTTGATTCGGCAATACTTGAGGATGGGCATTTTTTAGAAGTTATTGATTTTCTGATTCCCGAACAGAAATAATACCTTACTTCTCGCCACGTCCCTTGTTTAGGACGGCAAGCGCTTTGCCATTTTCTACCATCGTGGCCGCAGGATATCTTGTGCTGAAAAAGGTATTTAATTTTAGTTCTCCTTGGTGAATTTTCTCTGTTCTTTTCTATTTGTTTTTGCGCTTTATCAAATAACTCTCTTGAAATAATTGCTGGTGTTTTGATTTTTATCCACTCCTCTTTTGGTCTAAGATTGTTTTTAACACAGAGATTCCTATTGGGATTTAAGTATTTTCTATAATAAAAAGTCCCAGAATAAACTTCGTTTCTCAATATTCTTCCCAACGTCCTCTTAGACCACCAATTCTTTTTATTTACAGGCTTTCTTTTGCCAAGATTATCATGCTTGGTCGGGATTTTCATAGAATTAAGCCTTTGTTGTATTTTGTACTCGCTCAATTCTTCATAAACCAGCCATTCATAAATCATTTTAACAATTTTAGCCTCTTCGGAATTTATTTTTAAGCGCTGATCCTTAATATCATATCCGTATGAAGCGGGACCCAACCATTTTTCTTCTTTCATGGCCTTAATCATGCCCGCATTTCTGGCTTCTAGCGTTATCTCTCTTTGCCACTCGGCAGCCGCTCCTAAGACCTGAATATTCATTCTTCCTGAGGGAGTTGAATAGTCCGCCCAGCTTTCGGTTATAGACTTAACTCCAATTCCATAATTTGATAAGTCTGTTAGAAAGTTTTCCAGTGTTCTTAGTTTTCGAAAGAATCTATCCAGCCTATAGATTAATATTAAATCAAACTCTTTATTTTTAGCATTTGTCATAAGTCTTTGTAGTTCTGGCCTTTTTTCTGTCCCTCCAGAATATCCTATGTCTTTATAAATATGCCTTTTATCCAATTTATAGCCATTAGTTTTTATGAATTCCTTGATTTTTTCCTCTTGGTTCTGGGGACTGTATCCTTCCTTTTTCGCATCATCGGAAGAACATCTTATATATATTGCCGCTCTTTTTGTTTCTTTTTTCATATTTTTATTTTATTTAAATTAATTATTAAATCTAAAAGGGGGAAACAGAAAGATGAGCTTTGAGACCCACAAACTATTTCCCCCTTTTAAATCACCTTTTAGAGAATGAAAATGGGTCTCAAAGCACTTTAATTATAATCCTTAATGACTTTTGTGTCAAATTTGATTTTTAACCTCGAATATGCTATGCTTTTCGTAGAATTTAAGTAATAAATTGCCTAAACCTCCTCGGAGGCATGGCATAAAATCCGTTCAGGGCATTAAGCTCCTCGTCTAGAGCACCCTGAACGGTCATGGTCCGAAAGGATTATGGGTGGCGCAAGCCATCGCTAGCGAGGAGCTTTGTGTTAAAAAAAATAAATTTATGAAACTCACCAAACAACAACTAGAAGAAAAGGGGTGGTATAGATTGTTAAAAGTAATTTTTATAATTGCCGTTATTGCCGTAATTTTAAATGGGGTTTATGATATTTATTCTAAAAGACCATATAGAGTTCCCGATAGATGGAAGGTTTATTGTAAGAATGAGCAAACATTTGTATCAAATTCCGATAATTTAGGTGAAAACGATAAAAGAATATGTGGTTCGAAATCTGGGTTAATTAGGGTTCAAAAAATTGATAAAATGGAAGTTGTTCATTATCGTTTTAAATTTGAAGCCTTCGGACAAGGATTATTATGGGTGATAATAGGAATTATTATATTATTTGTTATTAAGAAAATCGTTTTATATATTATTTATGGCAAAAAACAAGATTCCAAAACCGAATAAACTAAAAATCTTTACAGCACTGGATACTGGCCAGTCGGCTTTTGTCCGTCCCATGAAAGGAAGGCAATTTAAATTAGCCAGAACAAGGAGGATTAAGAATAAATAAATTCATGAAAATAAAAGGTTCTCGGAAAATTCTCATCGCCGTTATTATAGAAGCCGTTGTCGTGTTTTCGGCTATTGCTTGCTTCGGATACAAAGCATATATAGATTATAGAATCCAAAAGGCGGCAGAAGAAAAACAGCTACAGGACATGATACCCTTTCTTAAGGGGTTAAAAATACACATCGAAAAACAATGGTATCCCAATGGTGCATAATTACCAAAATAAATATATGAAAAAAATCACAAAATATAAATATATTGGAGAAATACTGATAGTAATAGGAAGTTTTATTGCCATTTATAATTTACTTGGCTTTTCATATTCGACAATTGATTTTTCTTCTAATTCTATTATTAAACCAGTTAAAACATTTTATTATTTCATCCCCAGCGTCAGGCGTATTATAGCTATTGGATTTTCTTTGGCGATAATTGGCATTCTGGCGATCAGAAGAAAAAACAAATAATCCTACGATACAAAGAATCAAAAAGTCCTTTATCGGGCTTTTTTGTTTGGGCTGGAAAAAATAGGGGGAAAGGGGTAAAATAAAAGTATGGAAACCAATATTTTAAAAGCCTTAGTAAACCTAAGGAAAAATAAAGAATTTAAGCTAAATAATATATATACAGGAAGCAACAAAATAAATAATGTGGGTGATGCCCTCGAATACTTTGTTAGGGATTTGTTTTGCGATAGCCTTTCTGTGAGTAGCTTAACCAAGAAGGATAGGATTCATTCAAGATTTATTTCTTATTTGGGGAACCAGAATAATCCACCCGACTTCATTATAAAAAATAGCGATGCGGTAGAGGTTAAGAAAGTTGAGAATGTAATGGCAAGAAGCATAGCGCTAAACAGTTCTTATCCAAAATCAAAGCTGTTTAGGGATGACACAAGAATTTCTTCGGTGTGTAGGAAGTGTGATGGCGGGAACTGGAAAGAAAAAGATATTATTTATACGGTTGGCTCAGTAGAAAAAGGGCAATTAAGGCTATTATGGTTTGTATATGGTAATTGTTATGCGGCAGATAGAGAGGTCTACTTGAGGGTTTTCAATAAGCTATCAAGAGAGATAAATAACATAGAAGACGTTTCTTTCTCAAAAACCGCCGAAGTTGCAAGGGTTAATAGGGTAGATCCCCTGGGCATAACATATTTCCGCATCAGGGGCATGTGGGGGATCAGTAGCCCTCATCAAGTTTTTGGTTCTTTGACGGACTATAGGACCGGAATGAATTTTGCTGCATATTGTTTAATGCCCGAAAACAAATATAACTCTTTTCCCATGCGCGATAGAGAAAAATTAGAATCATTGGGCGTTAATATCGAGGACGTAGAAATTAAGTCTCCCAATAATCCAGCCCGGTATTTGCGGGCGAAATTAATAAGCATTACAAAGAGCTGATTTATGAAAGTGATATCTTTGTTTAGCGGCTGTGGCGGGTTAGATTTGGGCTTTAAACAAGCTGGATTTAAGATTACATGGGCAAACGATAACGATAGTGCAGTATGGGAGACGTTTGAGAAAAACTTCCCCGAAACTCATCTAGACAGAAGGTCTATTTTAGATATCCCGTCTAAAGATATACCCAAATGCGATGGGATTATTGGAGGTCCCCCCTGCCAGAGCTGGAGCCTTGCAGGCAAGATGAGAGGTATAAATGATGAGCGTGGCAAGCTTTTTTTTGAATACCTAAGGATTTTAAAGGATAAGAAGCCGAAATTTTTCCTTGCTGAAAATGTTTCCGGCATAATTTCTTCTGCCCACATAGATTCATTTATGCAGATCTTAAAAATGTTTAAAGAGATTGGCTACAATGTGAATCCCCAGCCCGTGAATGCATCTCAATATGGAGTCCCCCAAGACAGGAAAAGAGTAATTATTGTAGGCTATCACAAAGATATCAAGAAAGAATTTACATTTCCTCAGCCGAATAGCCGTCAAATACCCCTAAAAGAGGTAATTAGAGATTTGCCGGTGGCAAAGCCAGCGTTAGAAAAAAACAGGGCTAATAAGAATTTAAAGATAGCAAACCACGAATACTTAAATGGGGGCTTTTCAACTATCTATATGTCCAGAAACAGGAGAAGAAGCTGGAATGAGCCATCTTTTACGATTCAGGCAGGAGGTAGGCACGCTCCATTACATCCCAATTCTCCAAAAATGTTTAAAATAGGCGAAGACAAGTTTGGATTTGAGAAAAGCAGCAAAAAGGTAAGAAGATTATCTGTAAGGGAATGCGCAAGGATCCAGGCTTTTCCCGACGAATTTATTTTTTATTACGGAAGAGTTTCTGATGGCTATAAAATGGTTGGGAATGCCGTCCCGGTAAGGCTTGCCTATATTCTGGCCAGGGAAATAAAGAAAGACTTTAATTAAATGCTTAAATGGCTGACATTTTTACAAAAGACAAGCGGAGCTGGGTTATGTCCCGTATAAGGTCCCAGGAAACTAAGCCAGAAATTATCCTGCTGGATATTGTAAGGAAAAATTTCCTTAAGAAAGGGCTTAGATACAGGAAAAACTATAGAAAAGTGTTAGGCAAGCCAGATATTTCTTTTACAAGGCAGAAAGTCGCAGTATTTTTAGATGGAGACTTCTGGCACGGCTATAAATATAAGGACTGGATAGAGAAGAAACCCAGGAAATACTGGCAGGGCAAGATTAAAAGAAATATTAAGAGAGACAAAATAATAAACCGTACCCTTAGGGAACAAGGCTGGAAAGTTTTAAGATTCTGGGAACACGAGATTAAGAAAAACCCCGAGAAAGCAATTGAAAAGATTAAGAACTCTTTGACGGATTAATAAAAACAAACTTACGGAAGAAAGAAAAAAAATCGCAAAATTTAAACTATCCAGAGAAGATGTAAGGGTTTTTACTCATAAAAACCAGTATGCAACAATGATGTTTATGTCGGCAAGCGATGATTATATCGCTTCAAGATGTTGTATATTAAATGGTCTATTTTCTGGTTTTGTATTAGCATGTCAAGCAATCGAAAAAATATTGAAAGTCTTTGTTTATCTTGAAACGAGAGAAAAAACAAAACTCACAAAAAACGATAAGCATAATCCATTTAAGCTGAAAGAAGAACTTCAAAAAGTAAAAAAATATGGATTAGATAAGTTTGATGGTTTACTCCAAAAATTATATGACCATTATCAATGTAGGTATTATGACAATGAAGTCTCGGGACAGGGAGCATCTAGTTCGGAATTGGATACAATAGATGAGCTGTGGGTTTATCTTGTTGAAATATTGCCGATACCCGATGAAGTTAAATATAGGTTAAAATTTTTTACTGATTTATTTAATGAAAACTCCAAAAAATACGGGACTAATTATTGGGCAGAAAAAAATAACAAAGCATTAGCAGAAAAAATACAGGAAATGGAGTCTGGATATAAAGCAGTATTACATCATTTGTACCCGAAAATTTAAGAATAAATTTATGAGACAACAAGAATATTATCATTTTTTATCCCATAAAGATGCAATCGATGATCTTAAACGGGAAAGAATAAAAGTCAGTTTAATAAACGAGTTAAATGACCCATTCGAGCTGTTGCCATACCTGAGATACAAAGAGCATGAAAAAATTAAGCTCTATCAAAACATTCACAAAGCGGTTTCAAAAAAATATGGTCTTTTGTGTTTTTCCAGAACATGGAACGAACCACTTCTTTGGGGGCATTATGCAGATACCCATAAAGGGATAGCAATAGGGTTCGAAATCTTAAAAGACGAGATATTAGAGGTAAAATATGGGTCTGAATCCAAAAGAATAAAATTTGAATTAACGAATAACCCAGAACAAAACGAAAAACTATTTCTTGGTTTGGCCAAAACAAAATATGAAAAGTGGGCATATGAAGAAGAATATAGAATATTGATTAAATTAGAAGATTGTGAAATAGACAATAACAAATATTTCATCCGATTTGATAATAGGTTAAAGGTAAAGAAAATAGTTTTGGGTTGCAGATTCGATTTTAAAAAAGAAATAAAAAATATTACAAAATTGGCAAAACAACTGCATGCTGAAATTATACCGACCAGAAAAGGATGGGAAGATTATAAAATACGCCAATGCGGGACGAAGACTTATTGTTTAAAAAATTAACGAGATTACAAGGCTTAAATTAAAAAATAAACTTATGGATATTAAAGATTATAATTTAAATACATCAGAAGAAAAACTTATTGAAATTGCTAGTCAAATAGAAACCCAGGCTTCCATGGCGCGTCCCGAGCAAAAAACTTTATATTTGAATTATATTTTAGAGCTTTTAAAATTGAAGAGGCAACGAAAAGAAAGTTTTAGACTGGTTTTGGCCACGTGGGCATTGGTTCTTATCACTGTTTTGGGAACGATTTTTTATCCAATTTACCGAGACAATAAAAATTTAAAAACAGACATCGGAAAATTTTACAAAGCCATAGAATTGAACGAAGATTCATTTATTAAAAACACGAACAATTTAGATAGTTTTAAAAAAGAGATTAATTATAATACGTTGCCCATTAGTTATGTTTCTCAAGATATTGTCCAAATACAGAACAAATTACAAAAAGAGATAGGTTTAACAAATTTTCAATTTTTTCTCTATTACTTACAACAGACCGAAGCGTTAAACGGTCAAATTAATAGACTCAAGAATGATGTTTTAATAAATGGATTTTCATCCAAAGAAATCATCGAAAATAAAAATTCTTATATCAAATTGATGGAATATCTGAGTAAAGAAAAATGGGATGAAACAAAATTTAGTTATTTGGTTGATACCGAATGCTTGTTGAAAATATTACAGGAATCTTTCCCTTACTTAACAACCAAAAGAAACGAAAAAATTAGCTGTAGCAACGATACGCTGAACAGAATATTTTACCACTTCGGTTTTTTGAAAGACGAAACGCCAAAATGGATGAAAGAACCGTATCAAAAAGCATTACAGGAGAGAGGAATAAATGCATGGTGGATAGATGACAATTAAAAAATAAATTTATGACAGACCCCAAAACAATAGGAGATTTAATAGAAAGAAGTGGTCACGAATTCCATTTTAAAGTTGTAGAACATCTAAGAAACAAGAAAAACAAATCGGGAGAACCTATTTGGAGAGTTTTAATCAGCCCTTATTATCTTGATTTTGCGACAAATAAATCCCGGGAAGTAGACATTATAGCTGAAAAAGATTTTAGGATAATTGATAATCAACAGAAGAAAACAATACTTATAAGATTTTTTATTGAATGTAAACGCATAGAAAAAGATACTGTTTTGTGGTTTGATAATGTGAATGAACATGGAATAGAAGAAAGAATATATGGGGACACTGGACTTAAATTGCCCGATAGCATATTTCATCATTATTTTGACACCATCAGAGACAAGAAAAAATACAAGGGGGCTAAGTTGTTTTATTCTGGAAAGACCGAACGAGAGAATGAACCAATTTACAAAGGATTAAACCAATGCCTTAATTCGCTTGTTTATTATAAAAGAAATTTTCCATCAGATTATTCTGCCTTTTCTTTTAGAAGAGAAAGAGATATCCCTGTATTTAAGCTAATAAATTATCCCATAATAATGCTTGATGGTTTTGATAAACTTTACCGAGCAGATGATAGATCCAACATAAAAGAGAATTTTCAATTGGAAGTAAATTATGCCTATGAACGTCGAGCAAGCGGAAGTCTACCCACCACCTTAAATGTTGGAGTTAGTGAATTATTTATAATAGACGTGATTAAATTTGATGACTTTGATAAGTTCCTAGAAAAAATAGACAAAGAAATAAAGAATTTATTCAAAGAAAAATTTGATTAAAAACCAAAAAATAAATTATGTTTCTATCCAAAGAAACGGTTGAGGGAACTTCCATCTGCTTTCTGCGAGTTGCTTCCCGAAAGGAAACAGCTCGCTTTTAGTTAAAGAAAGAAAGAAATAAACTCGCAGAAAACAGACAAATAAACGCATTTTACCCATCTAATTACATCTACTCACAACCTACCATATCTTAAAATTAAGCCCGGAATTTCAAAATACCTTAAAACCGGCGAGCCAGGGAGGTACATTCATTTAATCCAATCTATTCTCCCGGGGTATGTCTTAGAAGAATAAAACCCTTATATGCGGGTTGAAGAGATTAGACGGGCTAGGAAAAGTTAATAAAACAAATAACTCTCTTCAACAATAGGTCATAGGATTTTTATCTTGGTCTTAAGCCCAATCCTTATATGCGTATGTCGTTAGGATTATGTAAGTTGATTGTTTATCCACATTTTCAACTGACGGGGTTCTTATGTATACGGCGTCCTGGTAGTGAAAGGTTTTAAGTGGTACACATTTAGGCCACCTGCATTAAATGTGTGCTTTCACCTCGTATTTCGTATCCCGCACTGCTGCGGTTTTTTGCCAAGAGATTCAAGGCATTTGGAATTACCCTTGCGGGCAGAGCCTTTGGCCTTTCGCGGCTATCCTATAACTTTTACGAACCATATATAGTTTCTGCCATTAACTTATTGCCTGTTGCCCCTGTTATGGGACGATCCTTTTGGCTTTTAAGATGTTAATCACAAATTAATTGCTTAAGAATCTATCACTTTCGTTAATGGACTCATGAAACATTGTACTCTTCAACGCCTTAGTTTTAGTCGGCATCGCCGAGAGAAGCAAATTATTTGCTTGTTTGGTCTTATCTTTAAGACCTTTTTTATTTCCAATTTTCGTATCAGCCAGTAGTAATTGAAAAATTTCGAACAGCTTTCTGTATTTGTCGTCCTCGGACTCATCCTTATCGAGCCGAATTTTCACTTTGAAGTTTTCCTTTGTCATTTTGAGAAATAAAAAAAGACCAGTTGTTCTGGTCTCTAATTTAATCGTAACACGAAAATCGGTATCAGCGAAAGATTTAGGTATCTGTTACCGTTTCATTTCTAGGTTTTTCAAAAGTCTTGTTTCGTTTTTTCATTCTGCCCGCGATTACCTTGATATTTTTTTTGAACTTCTTTTTATTTGGGATGCTTGTTCCAATTTCTCTTTTACTTATTTTGCCTTCTTCTTCTATAAATTTTAGTGCCTCTTTGGTTTTTCGCTTCACAGACTCATAAACGTCGGAAATATACAGGTCTCTTACAAGGTTTTGGCTGATTTTAAATTTATAAATGGCATACTTCTCGCTTACGAAGAAGTTAATTATATCTTTTTTGATTGCTAAGGATTTAAGAATCCCACCCTTTTTACACGGATAAAGCATTATTTCGGGCATTTCGAGAAAGCCTTTGATTATTATTCTGTAGCAGGGAATTTCTTTTACATTAAGAACAATCCGATTTTTGGTTGCGAGGTAAAATATAAAATCCCCATAAATGTCGGGCCTTAAATCGAATTCAAAACAAATCATCTCAATATGTTTTATCATAGCTGGCGTATTGAGGTAAAATATGGATGGATAATTTTCCTCAAATTTAAAATTCGGCACATCGGAATTAGCGGGAAAGTCCATTTCAATAATCGAAAGTCCTAGTTCTTTTGATTTTTCATTCAGAAACATTGCTTGCTCTATTATGGTTTTATGGAGCTTTGTCTTCGGTTCCGATCCGGTCGCTATCTTGTATCTTATTTTTTCGGGGATTTTTCCCAAGACATTTGTGCGTAGAGTGTCGAAAGAAACGCCGATGTTATCTTCTTCTAGTAAAAAGTTATAAAAACCATCCTTAAAGAGCCCCGTTTTTTTATCTAGGAATTTTTCCCTTAATTCCTTTATAAATTCCTGAAACCGCTTTTCCCCCACCAAAAACGCTGCTGTATTGAGAAATTCTTCGTCTATACTCTTTTCGTCCACTCTTTCCAATTCTTCTCTGAACGGTTTTTCGTAATCGTCCAGCAAGGCCGTTCTCTGCGTTTTAATTTCTTCATATGCATCTGTGATTCTCTTATTTTTTATTTTGTAATAAAGACATCTTAAATCTTCTGCCTCGTTATAATCTTTCTTGACAAAACCCATCTCTTTCAGCAATTCAGGAGTTATTTCTATCTTAAGTCCGCCCCTGGCTTCTTTTTTAAACATTGGGTTCCCATTTGCCGATTCGCAAAATTGTTTTACATTCATACCTCTCAATTCTCTCTAATTTTTCCGATTTGGTCAATGCTTAATATGAAATCAAACACCTATCGACGAGTAGTAATGGATCGTGATAAGATGAAATAATCTACTATAAAACACAATAAAAGCATATTAAGATAAGATGAATAGCATAGAAAATAAAACTTTATTTATATTTATAGACGAGTCGGGGAATTTTGATTTTTCGCCGACTGGGACCAAATACTATATTCTGACTTGTGTTTCTACGCTTTCTCCCTTAAGCGAGAGGCTTAGTTTTTTAAACCTTAGATATGGTCTTTTAGCAGACGGTTTTGATCGGGCGCTTTTTCACGCATGTGAAGATGAACAAATTGTTCGAAATAAAATTTTTGATTTAATAAACAAACTGAATGATTTTGAAATTGATTGCGTAATTACTCAAAAAAACAAAACAAATTTTTCTCTTTATAGAAGTATTGATATCATCCCAAAGCCTAAGGGGGGATTTATTTTCAAGGATAAAAAAGTAGAGGAAAAACTGTATAAACAGATTAGCGAAACGCTATTACAATACGTAATCAGAAGATATATTAGTTATCGTAAGAAAATCCAAATAGAAAAAGTTGTAATTGTTTTTGGTGCGATATTTAATCACAATAAACAGGAATTTATTAAAAAACATTTGAAAAGCTATTTTAAGGACAAATTTGAAAAAGTTCCCTACATTTATTTTCATCCTGCTGCGGCAGATACAAATTGTCAAATAGCAGACTATTGTGGTTGGGCTATATTCAGGAAATGGGAAGTTAATGATCTCAGGTCCTACAAACTTATCGAGGACAAGATAAGAAGCGAATTCCCGATTTTTGCTAGGGGCGATACCGAATATTATGCTTTCAAAATATAAAAAGACCCCCCCGCCTATCCTTTCGGAAGAGCCCAGGGGCTCTTGTGAGCGAGGAGGAACCTTTCATTTATATTATACCACGAAAACCAGCTGTCAACTTATTCAATGTGTGGATAACTTTTATTCTAATTCTTCCTGTTTTTTCTTTTATAATTAAACTTTGGCGTTCCGTCTGGTTTTAAAAAATTCTTATAAAGTTCGTATTTTTTATTCAGATCGGACCTAGATAATAATTTGGTCCTGATGATAAGGTTGAAAGTCCGTTGTTTTGCGGAACACTCCATTCTTCTTCTTCGTCTTTGCCGCTCGGATTTGGTAAAAATTCGTTAATGGTAATTTGCTGGGGCTGAATTTTTATCGTGATTGTTTCGGAAGCGTAATTTCTGCCATTATAAACCATCAGAGTTACTAAATAAGTGCCGGGATAATTATATTTATATGTAAAAGATTTTTGTTCAATTAATTTGCCATCGCCCATATTCCAGGAATAAGCCAGTTCGCTGTTATTTGGGTCAGATGATTTAGAGCCGTCAAATTTAATTTCCTGTCCAGTGAAAGCAATAATATTGTCTCCGGCATCAGCAATTAGAGGATTATTGCCAATTGGCGTGGTTGGTTCTGAGGTTGGTTCTTCAGATGTTGAGGCGGGTTCTTCTGATTCTTCTGGAGAAATATTATTTATTAATCCTGGAGTTGGCGTGCCGGTTCCCCAATTTGTAGGGTCGTTAGAATTTTCAATGGAATTTTTTCTTTGTAAGGATTGCCCATTGCCATTTGCGCCCCAGGAAGAATAATAATTTAATTCATCAATAATTGTTAATTCTTTATTTTTAATAGCCAAATTTTCGCCATCATTACTTAATGAAAAAGCGCTGTCAAATAATATACCTAAATAGCCGGGATTATCCAATAAAAATTTATCTGACTTGTCAGCAATAATAGCATATCCATTTGAAGGAATAATTGTGCCACCTTGAATTACGGTCAATCCATGATTGGTGTTATTTTCATAAAATTTCCAGCCAGTTAAATCAATAGATGTATCACTATAATTTAAAATTTCTATCCATTCTCGATCAGTATCGGGACCAGTTTCTAAATCATACATAATTTCATTTATTATCACGTTGGCGCTTGCTATAAGCGGCACAAACAAAAAAACGACCAATATAGTCGTCATAAAAAATATTTTTTTCATATATCTTATAAAATTTATAGGATAAATAAAACCTATAAAATTAATTATTATTTATATTAATTTTTCTTGTTCGTCTTTTGGCGATTTAAGGCCGAGGTGCTTGTAGGCCGCGTTTGTCACTACTCGGCCTTGGGGCGTTCGGGCCAAGAAACCAACCTGCATTAGATAGGGCTCGTAAATCTCGCAAATCGTGTCTTTTTCCTCGGATGTAGCGGCTGCCAAAGTTTCAACTCCTACTGGCCCGCCATTAAATTTTTCAATAATAGTCTGTACAATCAACCTGTCCACCGGTTCCAGCCCCAAATCGTCTATTTCCAGCATTGCCAGAGCTTCCTCGGCAATTTTTTTACTGATTTTCCCATTCCCGTGAACTTGGGCAAAATCCCGCACTCTTTTTAATAAGCGATTAGCTACTCTCGGCGTTCTCCTGGCTCTTTTGGCAATTTCTTTTATTCCTTCTTGTTCGGTTTCTATATTTAAGATTTTGCTTGAGCGTTTAAGAATATTCTCAATATCTTCTATTTCGTAAAAATCAAGATGATAGGTCGCGCCAAAGCGGTTTCGCAGAGGGGAGGAGAGTAAGCTGATTCTTGTTGTAGCGGCGATTAAAGTAAAAGGAGGCAGTTCCAACTGGATGCTTCGGGCAGATGGGCCTTTACCTATAATAATGTCCAGCTTAAATTCTTCCATTGCCGGATAAAGGTATTCCTCTATTAATTTGTTCAGACGGTGGGCTTCATCAATAAACAAAATATCGCCTTTTTCCAGATTAGTTAGAATTGAAGCCAAGTCCCCGATTTTTTCAATTGCCGGTCCAGAAGTGATTTTGATATTTGAGTTAAGTTCGTTGGCAATAATATGGGCCAAGGTTGTCTTGCCAAGCCCAGACCCGCCATAAAGCAGCACATGCTCAATTGCTTCGCTTCGTTGTTTGGCTGCTTGAAGCAGGATTTTCAGGTTTTTTTTGATTTTTTCCTGCCCAAAATACTCTTCAAACTTATTTGGTCTGAGAGTTTTGTCTAATGTTTGGTCTTCGTTTTGGGGTCGTGGATCAGTAAACATGGTGTCTATAAAATTACAAATTCGTACAAATATACAAATTGGGCTTGACAACAACCCCCCAATCTGCTATAATGAGAGTGTGAAAATTAGGAGGGTTAAAAAATCCTAATTTTTATTATTGTATTAGTATTCGCTTCCTTCCCAATAATCTGCAGGCAATAAGGGTAACCAAATTTTTTTTAAAATTTACCCTTTGGAGTTTTTCTTAGTTTAGGATGTTCCGGTTCCCTCCTTGATGAGGCAAAAACTGGAGTATTCCTCGGAAAAATTCTAAACTTCGGATCCTAAGCCGAAATCGATTTGCCTGCAGGTTATTGGGGAGGATTTTTTATTCCCCCAATACTCTCTCGGCTTCATCCATGGTTGTGATGCCCGCTAAAACTTTTAATAGTCCGTCTTGTTTCATTATTACCATTCCGGCTTTGATTGCTGTTTCGCGAATTTCTGCGATTGACGGGGTCTTAATAATTGTTTTTTCCATTGAATCGTCAATTTTGAAAAGCTCAAACACGCCAATTCTGCCTTTATACCCTGTAAAATTACAATAAACGCAACCTTCTTTAGATACCTCTTTTATTTTAATATTATTTAAGTCCGGTTTTTTAACTCGGCTTGGCAAATCTTTCAAGCCGTTTTTTATTTTTTCCGCAATTTCCGAACTCGGCTTGGTTTCTTTGGAGCATTTTGGACAGACCCTTCTTACTAATCGTTGAGCAACAACTATATTTAAGGCAGGTGGAATTAAATTAGCATTGACTTCCATTTCAACCAATCTTGGAATCGCGCCAGCAGCGTCATTTGTATGTAATGTTGAAAATACCAAATGGCCGGTAAGAGCGGCGTTAATGGCTGTTTCAGCTGTTTCATTGTCTCTGATTTCGCCGACAAGTATAACATCGGGGTCTTGCCGCAGAATTGAACGCAATCCAGAGGCAAAAGTATAGCCTTTGTCAGGATGAACTTGCGTTTGTTCAACTCCCTCAAGATGATATTCAATAGGATTTTCAAGGGTGACTACTTTTATTTCTGGCGTGTTAACTTTTTTAAGAAAAGCGTATAACAGCGTGGTTTTGCCAGAGCCGGTCGGGCCGGTTGTAATAATCATCCCATTGGGTTTTTTCAATTCTGATTGGATGGTTTTAAAATCATAATCCTGAATGCCTAAATCCTCCAAGTTTAAACTGATTGTTTTGGGGTCAAGGATTCTCATGACAATATTCTCGCCATTTTCCGCAGGAATAATTGATACTCTTATTTCAATGTCCGCTCCATCAGAGCTAAAAGTGAACCTTCCGTCTTGGGGGATATTTTTTATATTTAATTTTAATCCGGAAAGAGTTTTGATTCTGGACAAAAGCAGATTATAAGCAGAAGCGGAAATGGTTGTTGTATCTTGCAAAACGCCGTCTATTCTATATCTTAATCTAATGTCTTCATCAGCTGTAACTTCAAGATGGACATCAGATGCTTCAAGCTTTAGGGCAGACGCCATTATGATATTTAAAATCTGGGTTGTGTTTAAGTTCGGTTTCGATAGTTTATCCTGTAAGCACTTTATATCTACAAGTTCTATTTTTAATTTATTTAGTTCTTCGTTGCTGATTTCTATTTCTTTTGTTATGTCTGTTTTTTCTTTTTTTATGTCTGCGTATTTTTGCCAAGCTCTTTGCAGCCCGCTTAATGATGTTATAAAAATTTTAATTTGGAATCCTTGTTTTTCCAGTTTTTTAATTGCGTCCTTTGTTTCTTTTTGGTTTGGGTTAAGAACTACTATATATAATTCTTTTTGTCTTTTCTGGATGATTGCCAAATTGCCTTTTTGGGCTTCTTTTTCGGGAATTAAAAATAGTCCGGTTGGGTCTATTGTGGAAATGCGCAAATCAAAAAAAGGAAAACCCAGCTTTAAAGCCAGGTTTTTAGCCCTATCTTCTTCTTCTTCTCGCTGAAGCTGCTGAATTTTTGTTGCGGTTTTTTTTTGTTGTTCTTCATTTTTCGGCATGATGCTTATATTGTATTCCGAACTCAAGAAAAAAGCAATAGAGAAAAAATTTTTCTCTCCCCTTTTTTGTTTTTTAAAAAACTGATAAGATGAGAAGATGAACCCCGTACTGAATTTTCGACTGTCCCGCCCATGGGCGGGACGCATCTTGGTTCGGGGTAATACCACAGAATAATATATTTATCTAATTATTAAACTATTTTTGGCAAATTAGCTTTAAAATGTCGAAAATCTAGTACGGGGTGAAAGAATTTTTTGCGAAAAATTTAAATGACACAAAAAAATTGGCAAAAAATATTGCGGATAAAATCAGAAGAATCAAAAACAATAAAAATGCTGTAATTATTGCTTTGCAGGGAGATTTGGGCGCCGGTAAAACAACCTTTGTTCAGTTTTTTGCAAAAGCAGTCGGGATTAAAAACAAATTAACCAGCCCGACTTTTGTTTTAATGAAAAAATATAAAAATTTGTATCATATTGATTGTTATAGAATTCGCGATGCCAAAGATATTTCGGCTTTGGATTTCAAGGAAATAATTTCTATTCCCCAAAACATCGTTTTAATAGAATGGGCAGAAAAAATAAAAAAAATATTGCCCAAAAATACAATATGGTTGAAATTTAAAATAATTAATGAAAAGCAAAGGAAAATTTTATGGCAAGATTAATTTTAATTGATTCAAACGCCTTAATACATAGAAGTTTTCACGCCATACCCCCCCTGACCACCAGAAAGGGAGAATTAATTAATGCTGTTTATGGCTTTACGTCCATATTATTGAGAGTGATTAAGGAGTTAAGCCCTGATTATATCGCGGCTACTTTTGATTTAGCAGCTCCGACCTTCAGACATATTGAATACGACGGCTATAAAGCCAAAAGAGTAAAAGCACCGGATGAATTATACGAACAAATTCCAAGAGCTAAGGAAGTTTTGAAAGCATTTAATATTCCGGTTCTGGAAAAAGAAGGATTTGAGGCAGATGATATTATCGGCACAGTAGCCAAGAAATTAGGCAAAGGCGATGTTGAGGTTTTAATCATTACCGGCGATTTGGATACATTACAACTGGTTGAGGATAATATAAAAATTTATACCATGAAAAAAGGGATTACCGATACAATAATCTATGGAGAAAAAGAAGTGGAAGAAAGATATGGTTTAAAAGTCAGCCAGATGATTGATTACAAGGCATTAAGAGGCGATCCTTCAGACAACATCCCCGGAGTTAAAGGCATCGGCGAGAAAGGCGCTTGCTCTTTATTGAAAGAATTCGGCACGCTGGAAAACATTTATAAAAACATAAGCAAAATAAAAAGCAAAAGCATTGCCGAAAAACTGGAAACCAACAAGCAAATGGCGTTTTTCAGTAAAAAACTATCAACCATTCACCAGAAAGTTCCAATAAAATTTAATTTGCAGCAATTTGCCTGGCAGAAAAAATTTGATATTAATGAAGTTAAAGAACTATTTGATAAATTGGAATTTAAAACATTAATAAGCCGCTTGCCAGGATATAAGCCAGAACCAAAACCCCAATCCTCACCCGACACGGCTACGGAGGACAAGCAGCAAAATTTATTATAATGCCCGAACTACCTGAAGTAGAAACAATCAAAAGAGAGTTGGATAAAGCGATTTTAGGCAAGAAAATCGTTGATATTATTGTGAATAACGCGAAAGTAATCAGAGAGCCGAAAAAAGAGAGATTTATTAAAGAATTAAAAAATACCACAATTAAAAAAATAATCAGAAAAGGAAAACTTCTGATTTTTGAACTGTCTCCGCGTCAGACGCGGTCTTCGGGAAAATCTTTAACAATACATCTGAAAATGTCCGGCCAGCTGATTTACCCCAGCCACCAAAGATTTGGTGGCGGGGTGAACCCGGGAAAAATATCCAGAGTCAGTTTCAAATTCTCCGACAATACGGTATTGGATTTTAACGACAGACGGCTGTTTGGGGAATTGAGAATTATTGATGACTGGCGAAAATTAAAGTTTATTAAAGAACTCGGGCCTGAGCCATTTGACATCAGCGTGGACAAATTCAAAGAAATGCTGGCTCAAAAGAAAAGCAAAATAAAAGTTTTATTGCTGGACCAGAAATTTATTTCGGGAGTCGGCAACTTATACGCCAATGAAGCGTTATTCAGGGCAAAAATCAACCCACAAAGGCCGGCAAATTCGCTTTCGGGCAAAGAAAAAGAATTATTATTCAGAGAAATAAAAAACACGCTATCAGAAGCGATTAAATACGGCGGTTCGTCAGTTGACCAGTATCTGCGCGTTTCAGGTAAGCCAGGAAATTATGTGAAATATCATAAGGTTTACGACAGAGATGGTGAAAAGTGTTTCCGATGCAATGGAAAAATAAAAAGAATTTCCTTGGGTAGCAGAGGAACATATTTTTGTCCTGTTTGTCAGAAATAATTTTTAAGTTATTATGAAAAAAATCAAAATCGTCTTAATTATTATAATTGTAATTACCATTGCTGGATTTTTATTTTGGAAATTCGGGAGCAAAAGCATGGAAATAGGAAATAATAATGAAGCAGAACCTAAAACAGAAAACAAAGTTGGATTAAGTCCAATTACTGGACTGGAATGCGAAAACTATAATCGCAGGCCAATTGCAGTAATGCTGGCAACTGACCCGATTGCTCGTCCTCTTTCCGGCATAAGCCAGGCGGATTTAGTTATTGAAATGCCGGTTATCACTGGCAGTATTACTCGTTTTATGGCAGTATTCGGGTGTGAAGATTCCGAAGAGATTGGTTCTGTGAGGAGTGCGCGCCACGATTTTATTCCTTTGGCTTTGGGCTTGGACGCGATTTATGCTCATTGGGGCGGTTCCCATTTTGCTTACGACAAATTGGACGCGGGAATTTTAAATAATATAGACGCTCTAAAGGACTGGTATGGTGCTTATTACAGAAAAAGCAATATTCTTGCTCCTCATAACGGCTTTACTTCAATGGAAAAACTTTTGAGCGCGATTAAAAAATCAAAATATAGAACGGAAAATAAATTCAGTGGATATCCACATGAAAAAAGTTTAAATTCCAAAACCCAAATTTCAAATGGGAAATTAATAATTGGATATGGCGGAAAATACAGCGTTTATTATGAATATAATCCAAAGACAAATATATATTTGAGATGGAGGGGCGGAGAAAAAGAAATTGACAGAAACAATAATGAACAGGTTGAGACAAGCGTTATAGCCGTAATGAGGGCCGAATCAAGAATGATTGAACCGCCTGATTATAATGAAGTTGATGTTGAAGGCAAGGAAGAGGCAATTATTTACCAGAATGGCGAAGAAATCAAAGGTTACTGGAAAAAAGAAGGTCATTATAGTAATTCAAAATTATATTTTATGGACAACAATAATAATGAAATAAAATTCGCGCCAGGCAAAATTTGGATAGAAATCGTGGAATTAAATACAGAGATTAAGTGGGAAACTTTATGATTTATTTTTTATACGGACAAGATACATATAGATCCAGGGAAGAGATGAGGAAAATTGTTGAAGAAAATAAAAAGGCCTGCCTTGCCGGTAGGCAGGCCAATTCTGATTGGCTTGATTTTGCGAGGATTGACGCAAAAGAGGGCGAAGCGGAAATCTTGGAGAAAATTCATCAATCAGTAAATACAATTTCAATGTTTAACAGCAAAAAACTGGTTATTGTGGAAAATGTTTTTTCGTTGGACGAGGAAATTCAGGAAAGAATCCAAAAACTTTTAGAAAGCAAAAATGCGGGAAAAGACCAAGATACGACAATAATTTTCTGGAACGAAGAAGCAAAAAAAGGAAGTAAACTCTTTAAATATCTGACAGAAAAAGCCAAAACAAAAGAATTCGGGCCATTAAACAAGGCAAATCTTAAGAACTGGGTTAAAGAACATATTGATGCTTACGAAGCTGCCATAAATAACCAAGCATTAGAGATGTTGATTGAGAATGTTGGCAGCGACCTATGGAAAATGGCGAACGAAATTGATAAATTAGCAAATTACAGCAAAAAGATAAAAATAGAAGATGTGGAATTATTAATCAGACCGGAAATTGATTTGAATATTTTTGAAATGGTGGACGCAATTGGCTATAAAAATAAATCCAAGGCAATAAAATTATTCAATCAGCACTTGGAACAAGGCGATAACGAACTCTATTTGCTTTCAATGTTTGCTTATCAAATTAGAAATCTGATTAAGGTTAAGTCCGGAGGAAAATTGGAAATGAGCCCGTTTGTTGCCCAAAAAACAAAACAACAGGCCAAAAGTTTTAATATGGAAGAACTAAAAAAAATCTATCGCGGACTAATGACGATAGATTTTGATTCCAAAATCGGAAAAGCCGATGCAAAAACAGCGCTAGAATTATTTATGATAAATCTTTAGATTTGTCATCCGCCGCAGCCCCTGCCTCGCCGGCAGGCGGGTTGGCGGAGGCGGATTGTATTAATTTCATTAATCTGGATTTTTTTCTTGACGCTGTGTTTTTTTTGATAACTCCTGTTTTAGTTGCTTTGTCAAGCGATTTATAAGCCTTGGGAAGAAGTTTTATTGCTTCTTCCTTTTTGTTTTCAGCGATTAATTTTCTGATTTGCTTTATTGCACTTCTAAACGCATCAATACGGCGAATATTTTCTTGTCTTCGCTTTTTGTTTTGCCTCATTGCTTTTTGGGCTGATTTTGTAATTGGCATATTAAGATAATATCAGACATTAATTTTTTTTGCAAACTTGCCCCCACACCTAAAACAAATTGTAGGTGTGGGGGTTAATTGATTTTAAGAGAAATAAAGGGTAAGATTAAAGAATGATTGGATTTATTGAAGGGAAAATTGAACAAATTACTGATAAATTCACAATTCTTAATGTTAACGGAATCGGCTATAAAATTTTTATTTCTTTAAACACATTCAAGAATTTGCCAAAAAAAGGAGAAAAGATTAGATTATTTACTCATTTGCACGTCAGGGAGGACATAATGGACTTATACGGATTTTTGAATAAAGAAGAGCTGGAGTTTTTTGAATTATTGATTTCCATTTCGGGAATAGGGCCGAAAAGCGCTTTAAATATTTTGTCTGTTGCTCCGATAAAATCTCTTAAAAAAGCCATTATGAGCGGTAAGGACGAAGTTCTTACAAAGGTTTCGGGCATTGGCAGGAAAATAGCAGGAAAAATTATTTTGGAACTAAAGAACAAAATAGCTGATATTTCCTTTGAAGACGCGGGAAGCGTTACTGCTGATGGCGAAGCATTGGACGCCTTGGTTTCTTTGGGCTATAGATTAAACGAAGCAAGGGAAGCATTGCGAAAAATACCAGAAGACATAAAAGAAGTTGGCAAAAAAATTAAAGAAGCATTGAAAATACTGGGCAAATGATATCATTTTTACAATCGCAAGTTTGGGCGGATTTTCAGAAATCAATAAACAGGAAAATCTGGCGCCTAGACGAGGTTTTGGTGATTAAACATAATCTGTTGTTCAATAAGAGCTATTTTTATTCTCCCCGATGCGGAGGGAATTTTTTATTAGAATCATTTTTGGGTGAAATCAGAAAAATCGCAAAAAAGGAAAATTCAATTTTTCTTAAAATTGAACCATCCTTCGCCAGGGCTACGGATGGCAAGCCCCTCTATTTAGAAGAATTCGGTTTTATAAAAGGACACAATATTCAGCCGAGTAAAACACTGATACTGAATATTGAAAAATCAGAACAGGAATTGTTGGAGCAAATGCATTATAAAACTCGTTACAATATACAACTCGCCCGCAAGCGGGGAGTTGAAATTCGAAATCCGAAATCCGAAATCCGAAACTTTGAAGAATTCTGGAAATTAATGAAGCAAACTAGCAAAAGAGATAAATTTCATCCTCATCCAAAAGAATATTATAAAAAATTGTTGCAAATTCCTGGCGTGGAATTATTTGTTGCCGAGTATCAAGGAAGAGTCATTGCCGCGAATATTGTTTTATTTTATGAGAGAGCCGTGATTTACCTTCACGGCGCATCTGATTACAAACACAGAAATCTAATGGCGCCTTTTTTATTGCAATGGAGCCAGATTTTGGAAGCCAAAAAAAGAGGTTGCATTGAATATGATTTTTGGGGAATTGACGAAAAAAAATGGCCGGGCGTAACAAGGTTTAAAAAGGGTTTTGGTGGTCACGAAATTTCTTATCCCGGCGCTTATGATTTGGTTTTTCAGCCAATGTGGTATAAGATTTACAAAATTGCGAGAAAAATTTTATGAAAAAATTCATACCTAAATTTATTTTCAATATTTATCATTATTTATTGGCCTTGGTTGGGGCTGTGATTTATGGTTTTCCTTCAAGAAAATTAATTGTGATTGGGGTGACCGGAACAAACGGAAAATCTACGGTTGTTCATTTGACCACAGAAATCTTAGAAAGTGCTGGAAATAAAACTGTCTCGCTTTCTTCAATCAGATTTAAAATTGGCGAGCAAGAGGAAAAAAATATGCTGAAAATGACTATGCCGGGAAGATTTAAATTGCAGAAATTTTTAAAACAGGCAATTAATTCCGGTTGTAAATACGCGGTTTTAGAAATCACTTCCGAAGGAATAAAACAATATCGCCATAAATTCATTGATTTTGACGGCGCAGTATTCACCAATCTAACCAAAGAGCATATTGAGGCGCACAAAGGATTTGAAAATTACAAAAAAGCCAAAGGAAAATTATTTCAGGCATTGGAAAAAAGTTCAAAAAAAAATTCACCCCCCACCTTTAAGCTGTGGCAAAGTTTGTGGGGTGTGACTAAATCTAAAAAGGTGGGGGGCAAGTTCGCAGTTTTGAACATAGATGACCCGAATTCTGAATATTTTTCCGAACTTTTTGGCGGCAAAAAATATTTTTACGGAATTGACAACAAAAATGCCGAGATTACGCCGGAAAAAATCAATTTACAGATTCAATTATTGGGAAAGTTTAATGTTTATAATTCATTAGCCGCCGCCTGTGTGGGCTTGGCTCAAGAAATTGATTTGCCAAAAATATTGGAAGTTTTAAGAAATGCCAAAGGAATTCCCGGTCGTTTGGAATTAGTTATAAATAAACCGTTTAAAGTTTTTGTTGATTATGCGCATACACCCGATGGTTTGATAAATATTTATAAAACACTTGGTAGGGGTTTAATTTGTGTTTTGGGGTCATGTGGCGGAGGCAGAGATAAATGGAAAAGGCCGGAAATGGGAAAAATCGCATCGGATTATTGTAAAAATATAATTTTGACCAATGAAGATCCATACGGCGAAAACCCTCAGGCGATTTTAGATGATATTGAAAAAGGTTTTTCATCAAATTCCAATTATGAGAAAATACTAGATAGGCGCGAAGCGATTAATAAGGCCATATCTTTAGCCAAAGAACACGATGTAGTAATAGTTACTGGCAAGGGTTGTGAGCCGTGGATGTGTGTGGCTAATGGCAAAAAAATTGCCTGGGACGACAGAAAAATAGTTAGAGAAGAATATAATAAAATTTATGGCGAATAAAAACTATGAAATTTTAGATCATCCCTCGGATGTACGGGTCAGGGTTTTCGGCGATACCAAAGAAGAGCTTTTTTTGAATGCGATGGAGGGAATGAATGCAGTTTTAAAGCCAGATTTATTAAAAAAGACGACTAATCGTAGAGTCGCTGTTAACTCGTATGATTTAAATGCTTTATTGGTGGACTTTTTAAGTGAGGTTTTGTATTTGTCGCAAGTGAATAAAGAAATTTATACTGATGTTGTTTTTGATAAATTTAGCGACAAAGAACTGGAGGGCGAGTTAAAAGGTAATAAAGTTGAATCATTCAGCGAAGATATTAAAGGAGTGACTTATCACGACTTAAAAATAGAACAAAAAAACGGCCTCTACGAAGCCACTATTTTATTTGATATCTAATATGCAGAAACAGGATTTTAGAAAAATAAACGATTGGTTATGGGAAGTTGAAAAAACTGGAAAAATGAATGTGCCGGCGAGAATTTATGTGAATGAGAAGATGTTGGATGAGATTTTTAAAGATAAGTCAGTTGAGCAGTTGATAAATACAGCTAATTTGCCGGGAATTATCAATTATTCGATGGCAATGCCGGATATTCACGAAGGATACGGATTTCCAATTGGTGGAGTCGCGGCAATGGATTCGGAAAAAGGAGTAATTTCTCCGGGCGGAGTGGGTTATGATATTAATTGCGGAATGAAGTTATTAAAGTCCGAATTATTAGAAAGAGATATTATTCCTTATTTAGAAAAATTAGCAACAGAAATGCAAAAAGAAGTTCCGTCTGGATTGGGCAAGGGCAGACAAATTAAATTAAGTATTGATGATTTAGATGAAATTTTGAAAGGTGGCGCAAAAGAACTGGTTGAGCAGGGATACGGCGAAAAAGAAGACATAGAAAATTGCGAATCAAATGGTTTTATTGAGCAGGCCGACCCAATAGCAGTTTCTGAGCGCGCCAAAAATAGAGGCAGGGACCAGGTCGGGACCTTGGGCAGCGGCAATCATTTTTTGGAAATCCAAAAAGTTGATGAGATTTTTGACCAAGTAACTGCGCAAAAATTCGGATTATTCAAAAATCAGGTTTTGCTAATGGTTCATACTGGTTCGCGTGGCTTGGGTCATCAAATTGCCACTGACTATATTCAAATAATGATGAAAGTAATGCCAAAATATAATATATCCTTACCAGATAGAGAATTGGCTTGTGTGCCATTTAAATCAAATGAAGGGCAAAGATATTTTAGCGCAATGTCAGCTGGGGCAAATTTTGCCTGGGCAAATCGGCAAATGATTGCCCATTACATCAGAAAAGCATGGAAAGAAGTTTTAGGAGAAAAAACAAAGCTTACTGCGCTTTATGATGTAGCGCATAATATTGCCAAATTAGAAAAATATGAAATTAATGGAAAAGAAATGGAATTAGTTGTACACCGCAAGGGTGCTACACGAGCTTTTCCCGAGCAACCGGTTTTAATTCCTGGTTCAATGGGAACAGCATCTTATGTTTTAGTAGGCACGGAACAGGGCAAAGATGCTTGGTATTCAACTTGCCACGGCGCAGGCAGAATAATGTCCAGAAGCGCAGCAATAAGAAATTTGTCGGGACAAGAAATCATTAACCAGTTAAAAGCCAAGGGAATTTTGGTAAAATGCTATAGTATGCGCGGAATTGCCGAGGAAGCGCCGCAAGCTTATAAAAATATTGATGAAGTGGTGGAAGTCGTGCATCAAGCCGGTTTATCACAAAAAGTTGCCAGATTGGTGCCATTGGCAGTAATTAAGGGAGAATAAAATTAATTTTAAATAAAAATCCCCCGATGATTTTCATCGCGGGGATTTTCTTTTTGTTTTTGGGAAATTGAGTCCTAGTTGAATGTGTTCAGGATATGGTCCGGTTCTTTTTAATTCTTGGTCTACCCAGTGGTCTCTTAATTCATCCTTAGGATTTGCTTGTCGGCAAAGCTCTTCATAGTCGCAAAACCCACAGAAAGAACTTGGTCTTTTGGAAAAGTGCCTTCTTTCGATATCTTCGGGATTAAACCAGCGGAAGGGTAGTTCCTTCCATCCACTGCGCCATGGTTCGAGGATATGTTGTACATAAACCAGTGCTTCATCAAGCCAGTATCCCAATTGGACGTAGTCAGGGTTGGTTCGAATTGGAACAAAGAAATGTTCTTCGGAAAAAAGATGAATTACGCGCATTTTTTCTGGATTTTGGCCGGTTTTTTTAAACCAGGCAAGGTTGTAAAGGGTAAATTGGATATCGCGCAGCAATTCTTCGGCAGTCGGCTTTTTGTATCCGGTTTTGTAATCCCAGATTTCGTACCCATTGTTTTCGAGCGGTTGAATTCTGTCTATCTTACCATTAACCCGATGTCCTTTAAAAATAAAATTAAATCTTTCTTCCACCAGTGGTTTGGGCAGCTCTCCCGTACGATAAGGGAGATTTTCGTAGTAGAATTTTTTTAAGATATTTATCCCAATAGCAAGGTATTTTTTAACGTCTTCCGGTTTTGTTATTTTGAGCTTGTTTGCATATTTTACCTTCAATGTTTCTACGAGCCAGTAATGTGCCCACCAATCAGTAAATTTTTCTACGGTTTTATAATTTACCTTAAAATATCTTTCCAGCATATAGTGCATTGCCGAGCCAAAGATTTTTGGTAGACCCTGTTTTACTTTGTTTTTCATTCCTAGAATATACTCAAATTCAAAATTTTTCGGACACTTTTGCAGCAAATTCAGTTTAGTCATACTCCACTTTGTCCATGGCTTAGGTTGTTTTCTCATTTTTCCCTCCTTTATTTTAAAATGAACTGTGTTTTTCAGCTTATCACCATTTGGCAAAAAAGTCAAAAAATTATATGATTAAAATAAGATGAGGAATGTTTTTTCGCTTCACGTTGAAACAAAGGTCAGTTTGACCATAATAATGATATTTGTTGTTATATTTTTAGTAACGATTTTTAAGAGTCTGGATAATTTTAATAAATTTAATGATAGAATAAATCAATATGAAGCAATACGCGTCGAAAAGAGCCAATAAAGGCAAAACAGCCTACCGCACTCCGAGCAGGTTTATATATAAAAGTGTTATAAAAAAAAGAAAAAGGCCCTTCGTCGTTTCATGAAGAGCCTTTGGGCGGCAAAATTTGGGCTGAGGCTTGTTGATAGTGTTTCAGGCCCAGCTGTTTAGCCGCGGTTGCAATGGCAATGCGTTTATCATTGCGAGAAATTTCGGTCTCTGTCCAGAAGTCGCCTCGTTCGGGCGTGTAGAACATCACCGCAAACCTGTATTTTGCCGGTTTTCCCGAAAAAAGATCAAGTTGTTGTGCCATTTCACCTCCTTTATTATAATTTTAATCTTATCATATAATTATTAATTTGTCAACCCCATGGGCAAGATACAAAAATTAAAAGAACAACGGAAAATTGAAAGAACACTGAAAGAAGAAAGCAAGAAGAAAAAAAGAAAAAAAATAATTCTTATTTCACTTATTTCTCTTGTGCTGTTGGCAATAATAATTACGGGTGCTATCTATATTTTAGGGCAAAATAAAGAAAAAAGCACTATTCAAGCAATTATCAAGACAAATAAGGGCGATATCCGGCTTGATTTAGACAAAGATGCTGCGCCGAACACGGTTGATAATTTTATTAAGCTGGCAAAAGAAGAATTTTACAACGGCATAAAGTTTCATAGGGTTGAGTCGGGTTTTGTTATCCAGGCAGGCGACCCTTTAACTAAAGACGATGATCCTGCGAACGACGGTTCTGGGGGGCCGGGCTATGCTTTTGATGATGAAATTAACCCAAAGGCGCTTGGTTTGGACGATACGAAAATAAAAGCGCTGGAATCGCAAGGATACAAATTTAATTACTTTTTAAAATCCATTTCTCATACAATCGGCACGATTTCAATGGCCAACTCAGGACCAAATACAAATGGTAGCCAGTTTTTTATAACCCTGACTGACTTGTCTGATTTGGACGGCCGTTATACCGTATTTGGCAGGGTTGTTGAAGGAATGGATGTTGTGCAAGAAATAAAAGTAGGTGATATAATAAATAAGGTCGAGATTAAACAATAAATAATAATTAATATCTTATAAATTATGTTTGAATTTTTAAACGTCAAGCCGATTAAAGTTTCTATTTTTATTTTTTTAGGAGTTTTAATCTGTTTGTTTTTAGTATTAATCGTTTCTGGGGTTATCAATATTTTTAATCCAGAAATAGACCAGCCATACAGCAACACAATAGCTTTTAGCGGCGAGGGCAGGGTTTATATTAAGCCAGATATCGCCTTTTTGGATTTGTCGGTAGTCACTCAAGGGAAAACAGTTGGCGACGCCCAAAAGAAAAACAGCGAAAAAATGAACAAAGTAATTGATTATCTGAAGGATTTTGGCGTTGGAGAAAAGGACATTAAAACCACGAATTATAATATTTATCCTCAATATATTTATGAAGATACCAAAGTCCCTCAAATTTCGGGCTACGAAATAAATCAGGGATTGGAAGTTAAAGTAAGAATTATGGATAAAATCGGAGAATTATTGGAAGGAGCGGTGGGGGCAGGAGTTAATCAGGTTGGTTCCTTGCGTTTTAGCGTTGAAAAAGACGATGAGCCGAAAGCCGAAGCCAGAAAATTGGCCATTGAAGACGCGAAGAAAAAAGCTCGAGAAACAGCTGTCCAGCTTGGATTAAAATTAGGCAAATTAATTGGTTTTTACGAAAATTATAATCAACCATATCCAGTCTACAGTGCGAAAGAAGGTTATGGTGTGGGTGGCGGAGGCGGAACGCCAAACATAGAAGTTGGAGAAAACGAGATTTACATTAGCGTGTCTTTGACTTATAAAATTAAATAATGAGATTTAATTTGCCTAAAAACAGTTCGCGGTTTCAATGGACGTTGCACTCTATCGCCAAGATGAAACAATATAATTTATCTGAAAGCAGAGTAAAAAGAGTAATAAATAATCCAAAAAGAAAAGAAGTTGGAATTGCGCCGGGAACGATTGCTGTTATGCAGCCCAATAGTTCAAAGCATTCTTATGAATTTTGGGCAATGTACCAAACATTACAAGGAGGAAAGATAAAAATTATTACTGCTTGGAAATATCCGGGCAAAAGTCCAATCAAAGGACCAATACCCATACCAGTAGAAATCTTAGAAGAGTTAGAAAAATATGTTTGAGAAAATTAAAAAAATATTTTTTAATGTTAAAGCGCTAATCATATTGTTAATTGTATTGATTATAATTGGCTGGGGTTTAGCTGTTTATTTTGGCTTAAAAGTGAATTCCAGTAAGGATTTATGTTCCGATTACCAAAATAAAATAGAAAAACTTGGCCACTACTCTTCTCTGCTTAAAAAATCAATAGAATTAATTCGTCAGAATAAAAGTTTAGATGTTTTGGAAGATGATATAAGATTATTGGGGAATGGCACGCTTTTAGCAGAGTGGGAAAATGCTGTTTTTAGCGGGAAAAAAGAAGATGCAGAAGGTTATCTTGATGTAATAATTGATTCTCTAACTTTCTTTTCGAAATGAAAAAAAACATTAGATTATCTCCTTCAAGCTTAAATTTATTTCTTGAATGTCCAAGATGTTTTTGGTTGCAATTAAATGAAAATATTCATAGGCCAAGAGGAATATTTCCCTCTCTTCCGGGCGGAATGGACTTAGTTATAAAAACTTATTTTGATAAATACCGAGAAAAAGGAGAATTGCCTCCAGAGCTTGAGGGAAAAGTTGATGGAAAATTATTTCACAACCATGAAATTTTAAATAAATGGAGAAATTGGAGAACGGGACTGGAATACACGGATGAATCTTTGGGTGTAACTTTATTCGGAGCATTGGATGATTGTATGGAAAAAGATGGGAAATATTTTCCATTGGATTATAAAACTCGCGGATCAGCTCCCAAAGAAGGAGATTCGGAAAAATATTATGGAAATCAGCTGAATTGCTATACTCTTCTTTTACAGGAAAACGGTTATCCAGTCGGAGAATATGGTTATTTGGTTTATTATTTTCCTGAACACGTTGAAGAAAATGGAACTGTTATGTTTGATGTTAAGCCCATAAAATTAAAAATAGACCCGAATAGGGCCAGGAAAACCTTAAAAGATGCTATTAAATTATTAAATAGTCCAATCCCTCCTCACCATTCCGAATGCGAATATTGCATTTGGGGGAGAAACAACGGGGATTAAAAATTTTTGATCATGTAAGTTCCTTTTAATTTATATCCAAGTTTTTTGTAGTATTCGCGGACGCCGATACCGGCAATAACCGCGATTTTTTTATATTTGGTTTCGGTTTTTACAATTTTTTCCGCTTCTTCCATTAGTTTTCTTCCCAGGCTTTTGTGTTGTTGGGCTTTTTGCGTTTTTTGAGCTAAGGCCAGTGTTTGTCCATAGATATGTAATTCGCGCACCAGAGCGCAATTTTTAAGCTCTGGGAGCGTCCAGGAATTAGATATCCTTAATCTTAAAAAAGCGACTATTTTATCATTTTTAAGGTCTTCAAACGATAAAAATATCTCTTTTTCGCCCGAAGCATTATAATCGTGCCTTATAAATTTAATGTTTCGGACTTCGAGCTTCGTATTTCGAATTTCCCGACATCTTATGCATCGGCATTTTATTTTTCTGGATTGTATAATTTGTCGTAAGTTGGATATTTTATTTCCCGCAATAATGCTTTGAGACGGAATGTCTCGTATAATTCTGACTATTCTAACATGTGGCGGAATGGATTTCTTTATTTTAATAATAAGGTTTATTAATGTTTTTAAAGAATACGGTTTGTATTTATTATTCTTCCATAAACCGTATAAAGGAGAATTTTTTAATACTGCGCAAGGGTAAATTTTTAATTGGTCTGGCTGAAAATCAGAGTTGGAAAATAATTCTTTGAACATTTGTTCGTCTTTTTTGAGATTAGAACCGGGCAAGCCAGGCATCATATGGTAAGTAATTTTTAATCCGGCGTTTTTTAGAAGCCGCGTTGCTTTGATTGTGCTTTCTATGTTGTGGCCTCTTTTGTTTTTATTTAAAACATCGTCGTAAATGCTTTGGACTCCCAATTCAACTCTTGTGCATCCCAAATATCTCATTCTTTGTATTTCTTTTTCATTAATAAAATCAGGGCGGGTTTCAAGGGTCAGACCTATAATTCTGTTTTTTGCTTTTTCATTGAGTTTTTGGGCCGCTTCAAGATTCTTTGATGTTTTTTGATTGCAGGCGTCAAAACATCTTTTAATAAACCATGTTTGGTATTTTTTAGGATAAAAAGACCAGGTGCCGCCCAAAACAATGATTTCTATTTTGTCTGTGGTGTGGCCTGTCATTTTTAAAGATTTAAGCCGTGCATCAGTCTGTTTGTAAGGGTTGAAATTAGTTAAAACAGCTCGCATGCAAGCCGGCTCATTGGCCAAATAACTTTTCGGCATATTTTTTTCGTTTGGACAATAGATACATTTGCCGGGGCAGGGATAGGGCTTGGTAATAACTGTAATTGAAGCAATGCCTGACAATGTTCTGACTTTTCTTGTTTTAAGGTAATGTTCAATAAATTCGGATTTTTTGACGTTGTTATTGCTTAAAAACTTGTGGTATGATTGAAGTAGTTCAATATTGTTTGGTATGGATTTTTTGTATTTTAAAGCTGCTTGGCGTTTTATTGAATCAAGATATTTTTCTGTGGGCTTTTTTCTTTTAGATATTGTTTTTATAATATAATCGTTAATTGAATCCATGGATTTAGATTACGCAAAAGAATTAATTGAAAAAACAAAAAAAGATTTTAATTTGATTGCCGAAGAATTTAATGCAAGCAGGCGGGAAGTTTGGCCGGAAATGGCGGAATTAAAAATTTTTATTGAGCCAAATTCAAAAGTTTTGGATTTGGGTTGTGGCAATGGCAGATTAATTGATTTTTTAAAAGATAAAAATATTAAATATTTTGGAATTGATTTTTCCGAAGAGTTGATTAAGATGGCAAAAAATAAATATGGGAATAATTTTCAGGTGGCCGATATTTTAAATTTGCCATTTTCCGATAATTATTTTGATACAATATGGTCTATTGCTGTTTTTCATCACATTCCCTCAAGAGAGTTAAGGTTGTTGGCGTTGAAAGAAATGAAGCGAGTTCTAAAAGACAAAGGAAGAGTTATAATGGCTTGCTGGAATCTTTATCAGAAAGATTATCTAAACTTACTATTAAAATATTTTTTTCGCAAGATTTTTAATAAAAGCAAATTGGACTTTAAGGATGTTTTTGTGCCGTGGGGGAATTCAAATATTAAGCGCTATTACCATGCCTTTACAAAGAAAGAATTGGAAGAATTATTTAAAGAATCCGGCCTTGGGATAATAGAATCAAAATTTTTAAGAAGAAACAATAAAAAAACCAACATATTAATTGTAGCTGAAAAATTATGAAATTGCATTTTTTAGGCGGAGTCAAGACAGTTACTGGCGTTAAATTTCTTCTTGAAGCGAAAGCCGGCAAAAAAAAGAAGGTTAAAATCTTAATTGATTGCGGAATGGTTCAATCAGAAAGGGGTGCCCGCGAAGAGAATAATGAAGAATTCCTATTCAAATCATCTGAAATTGATTATGCTTTTATCACTCACGCCCATATTGATCATATCGGCTTAATTCCTAAGCTTTACAAAGATGGTTTCAGGGGCAAAATTTTTGCCACTGCGCCGACAATAGATTTAGCGTACTTGACTTTGGCCGATAGTCAGGAAATTATGGAGAGAGAAACAAGAGAAACGGGAATGGATTTGATTTTTTCGCAGCAAGACATAAGCAGGAGCTTAAATTTAGCTGAAGAAGTAAGTTATAACAAAAAAAAGAAATTAACAGGCGAGATTTATTTTAGATTTCGGGACGCTGGCCACATTTTAGGATCTTCAATTATAGAAATTTGGGTAGAAGGCAAAAAAATTGTTTTTTCCGGTGATTTAGGAAATGATTCAATGCCATTGTTGAACCCCCCAACGTTGATTAAGGAAGCTGATTACATTGTGATTGAATCAACTTATGGCGACAGAATTCACGAAAATTACACAGAGAGAAAAGAAATATTGGAAAATGTTTTTGAGGAAACTTTTTCAAAAAATGGAGTTTTAATGATTCCCGCTTTTGCAGTGGAAAGAACCCAAGAGTTGCTTTGCGAATTAAACAGCTTAGTGGAGAATAACAAAATACCGAGAGTACCGATATTTATTGATTCGCCCTTGGCGATTAAAGCAACGGAAATATATAAAAAATATCGTGATTTATTCAATAAAGAATCAATTAAATTAATTAAGAGCGGGGATGATTTATTTAATTTTCCGGGCCTTGTTCTAACCGAAAGAGTTGAGCAATCAAGAGCGATAAACGAAGTTATTCCGCCAAAGGTCATAATTGCTGGTTCGGGAATGTCTAGCGGCGGAAGAATTCTTTTTCATGAAAAGATGTATTTGTCCGACCCAAAAAATTGCATTTTAATAATCAGTTTTCAGGCAAAAGGAACAATAGGCAGACAAATTTCAGACGGCGAGAAAATAGTCAGAATTTTTGATAAAGATATCCAGATTAATGCAAAAGTTGCTTCTATTAGGGGATATTCTTCTCATGCTGATCAGAACGGCCTTTATAAATGGATAGAAGGATTTTTGAAACCAGTAAGGGTTTTTGTTGTCCATGGCGAAGAAAATGCGTCTAATGCGCTTGCGCAGCGCGTGAAAGACCATCTTGGGTTGGTAGTGCATGTTCCTGAGTTGGGCGAGGGGGTGGAATTATAGAAATATAAGTGGTATCATTATATTATTATGAAATATAAAATTTGTGTATCCGGAGCTGCTGAAACTGGCCATTGCCAAACAGGCGCGCTGGAAAAAGCCAAGGAAATAGGAAAAGAAATAGTCAGACAAAATGGAATACTGGTGACGGGTGCTACAACTGGAATTCCTTATTGGTCGGCTATTGGCGCAAAAGAAGAAGGTGGTATGGTTATTGGGCTGTCGCCCGCTGCCTCCCCAGCTTCTCACAGGAAAGTTTATCGTCTTCCAGAAGATTACCATGATATGATTATTTACACTGGATTTGAGTATTCCGGAAGAAATTTGTTATTAACCCGTTCGTCAGATGCAATAATTGTAATTTGCGGCAGGATAGGCACATTAAACGAATTCACAATTGCATTCGAAGACAAAAAGCCGATAGGTGTTTTAATGGGCACTGGCGGCATAGCCGATATAATAAAAAAAATAGTCAAAGGCGCTTACAGGGGTCAGGACAAAATAGTTTATGATTCTGATCCCAAAAAACTTATTTCTAAGGTAATTAAATTAATAAACAAAGAAAAAACTAGATAATAATTAATAATTAACCTACCTGCCGGCAGGCAGGCAATAAAAATATGAAAAAGAAAATCACGAAAAAAACAGCCAAAAAGAAGCCAGCGAAAAAGATTGTAAAACCTAAAAAAACAGCCAAACCGAAAGCCAAAGAAGAACTTGTGGGCAAAATAACCCATTATTTTAACAACATTGAAGTTGGCATTGTTAAAATAACAAAAGGAGCTCTTTCCGAGGGCGACAAGATTCGTATTAAAAGCGGTTCTTCCGAATTTGAGCAAGAAGTCAGGTCAATGCAGATAAATCATCAACATGTCTCGAAAGCCAAAAAAGGCGATGTTATTGGTTTAAAGGTAAAGGACAAGGTCAGAGAAGGAGACGAAATTTATAAAATTTAACAATTTAGAATAAGTTATGAATATTATAAAAAACATTTTCAGTAAAAATGACGGAATTGATATTAGCTCAAAGAAAAAATGGTTCATTATAGGTATAATTATTGCCATTCTAAATCCAATTTTTTCCGGGTTGATAATGGCGTTTGGTTTTCTTACAGAGCCGAAATTACGGAAAGAGGGCAAAATTTTAGTAATTATTAGTTTTGTCTGGGCGATAATTCTGGCTTATATAATAGAACGATTAAGATCTGGTGGTTATTTATAATTTGTAATATGAAGCAAGTCATTTGCGCCACAGTAGTTTTAATGACCACAATTGTTGGAGTTGGAATGTTTGGTCTGCCGTACGCTGGAATCCAATCGGGATTCATGGTTGCGGCTATTTTTTTATTAATATTGACGATTGTAATGGCTATACTCCATCTTTTTTATGGCGAAATCGTGGTCAAAACAAAAGAAAAGCATCGCTTGGTTGGATACATTGATCATTATTTGGGCAAAAAATGGAAATTGTTGGTAAGTTTGTCGGTTATTATTGGTTTTTATGGTTCTCTTTTAGTTTATATTGTTGTTGGTGGTCAATTTTTGGCTGATGTTTTTTCTTTTACCGGTCTTTCAAGTGTTGTGTTTTATTTAATATTTTTTGCAATCGGCTCGTTGGCTATTTATTTTGGCATTAAATTAATTACCGGATTAGATATTCTAATGGGCATTTTTTTATTTTTAATAGTTTTCTCCTTTTTATTATTTGGCATAAACCATATAAACATTGATAATTTTAAAGGAGTCAATCTCTCGAAAGTTTTTTTCCCTTATGGCGCGATACTTTATTCTCTCGCCGGGATGGCAGCTATTCCAGAAATAAGGGATATATTTAAAAAAGGAGTAAAGGGCTTTAAAAGGGCCATAATCTGGGGCACCGTTATTCCCGCTGTAATGTATTTTGTTTTTATTTTTACGGTTATTGGTTTAACAGGGGAGGAAACAAGTTTAAATGCGATTAGCGGTTTGTCCGGCATATTGGGGAATAAGATAATTTTGTTGGGCGCTGTTTTTGGTTTTTTAGCAACAATAACATCGTTTTTTGTAATAGGCCTGTCTCTGAAAAAAACATTCCATTTTGATTTTAAAATAAATAAACAATTGTCTTGGGTTTTAGTTTGTTTTGTTCCTTTGATTCTTTTAATGTTAGGCGTTAATAATTTTGTTTCAATTATAGTGATATTGGGGGCGTTAATGGGGGGGATAGAGGGCGTAGCAGTTATTTTGGCGCACAATAAGATTAAAAAAGAAGAAACGGAAAAAGGAGAATATAGCGTTAATAATTTCTATTTTGTAAAACTTATAATGATAATAATGTTTGTTGCGGGATTTGTGTATACATTAATATCCGCGTTAAAATAATGGTATAAGTTGTTCTTAATAATTAAATAATTAAAATCAAAACAAGTTATAGTTTTACAAATAATGTTGGATAATGTTGGAAGTCGAGTGTCCAATATTAATTTGTCTTATAGTTTGTTTTGCGAAAGATATGAAAGATATGAAAAGAAATTTTAGCAATAATGAATTTTACCATTTATACGATCGGGGAGTTGATAAGCGCAGGATTTATCTTAACAATGAAGACAATATTCGGTTTATTCATGATTTGTATGAGTTTAACGATACGAAACCAGCGCCCCAATTCATTCGTCGTTTCAAGAGAATTCACTTAGAAGTTGGCAATAAAAAAAGTAAAAATGTTGGAAGTGAAACTTCCAACATTGCTTCCAACGCCACCAACAGCATTTGTGATGTTGGTTCTAAATTCAATGATATTAAGATAAGAAATAGGCAAAAACGTGAACGTAATTTACTGGTTAATGTTCATGCATTTGTGCTTATGCCGAACCATCATCATTTATTGGTAGAGCAATTAAGAGATAATGGAATCAGCAATTATATAAGAAAATTACATACCGGATATACCAATGCCTTTAATTCTAAATATAAAACGAAAGGGTCATTTATTTGAAGGGCCGTTTAAAGCGATTCATGTGGAGGATGATATTCAGCTTGGTTGCTTGATTTGCTATCTGCATTCTAATCCTTTAAGTTTATGGAAGAGTAATTGGAGAGAAAAAAAATTAACTGACTTGGAAATAAATCAAGCGCTTAAATTCTTGGAAAAATATAAATGGTCTAGCCATTTGGATTATATTGGTATCAAAAATTTTAAATCAATAATAGATAGGTATTTTTTACTTGATTTTTTTGATGGAATATCCGGCTATAAAGCGTTTTTTGTGGATTGGCTTAAGCAGTACGCAAGAGCACAAACCTACATGGGAGATTATATTATTGAATAGATGGCTTCATATAAGATTACACAACAACACCCTTAAGGGGTGTTTTTGTGTTTATAGATAGCGAAACATTAATAAACATTGATAAATAGTATTTATAAATAAATTATGAAAAGTGTAATATTTAGAATAAAAAACACAAACAAACAAGATATTTTTGTTTTCTTGGTTTATTTCTTACGAAAATTGAATTATTGTATGTTTTGGGTCTATCTAAGCACTTTTAGATGATTTTTGATACTAATGTGCGCTTTTTTAAACGCCTTGAAAATTTCAATTAATTATATTTGTTCATTATTTCAATGTAATATTCCATTAAAAAGTTATCCACAGGTATATGCCCTTGACATTCATAAATTATGCTATAATTAAGTTAAGTTAATATATTTATTAGGGTGGGATATTGATTAAGGGTTTTACGTAGATTCTTAATTAGTTAACATCACCTCTATTTTTTGTATATTCCAAAAGGAATATATCTCAAAAAATGGAGCTAAAAGATGGAATACTAAAGGAAAATAACGCAAAACCCAAATGAGCTCTAAAAAAGATAGAAACTTAACCAACAAAAAATACATATCGCTGTTAGATGCAGCAAGAATTTATGGCTGCACGCAAAAACATTTTGCATTGATGGTGAGAAGAAAGAAGCTTAAAGCCGTTAAATTAGGCAGAAACTGGGTAACTACTTTGGAGTGGCTAAAAGAATATATTGAAACAGTTGGACACTTAAATGGTAAAGCAAAAACAGACAAACCAAAAATCGAAAAACTTGTTAATACTAAAAATGTTTTTTCTTATAAAAAACTTGTTCTCAGGGTCACAGTAGCCATTCTTGTTTTTTTGTTTATTTCCGTTGTTTATGCTTCAGCCAAACAAGGAGTCTTGTTTTCCGATTTAAAATCAAAAGCCGAAAGATTATCTACGAATATTTTAGAATCCTATAATTTCACTTTTAAATCAGCCAAAGATTCAGTATCTGAATCTTTGGCTTTTACTTTCAAATCTACTGACAAAATTAAGAATATGATATTTGATAATTTATTGGCTTTAAATGTTTTTTCGGGCCGTGCCGTGATTGAGACCGAGAATGTTTTGGCGTCAATATTGGAAATGCCTAAATCCATAGGTCTTAATGTGTTTGACAATATATCTAATACGGCTAAAACAATGGCCAGAGGATATAGAATAATGGATAAAAAATTAAATCAATTTTTTTCTTCTTTGTCTGGAGATGTGTTTGATGATTTTTGCCATGCAATTGACACTATTTTAACTTCATTCGGCAATTTTGCAATGAATGTTATTTATTTTTCTTACAGTGGAACCAGTAATTTAGTTAAAAATACCCCCACCTTTGTCTTTAACACCATCCGTTCCATTTCCTTTGTCCCTTCAAATATCAAAAAACAGGTTGTTTCCTTATTTCCCCTGTTCTCTCCTTTTTCTTCGTATTCTTCTTTTGATTCCCAGACCATTATTTCAATCAAGGATATTTATTCTAAATTAAACAACCTCCGCGACTATGTGTCAGGCAAAACAATATTGGTTCATGAGCAATCCAGGGACATAGTAAGGGAAATAACTATAATTCAGCCAAAACAAATAATAGAAACAACAACAAAACCAGCAATGTCTTTGGCTGAATTCAAAAACGAACTATTGACTCTGGTAGACAACAAGCTTGCCAATTTAGAAGGGAAAATAATTAAGAACGAGATAATAAGCAATAATTATTATTTTTCAGAGGCAGCCAAAATAGGCGGTTTTAGCACGGTCAACAATGAAGTGGATTTTAACGAAAATGTGGATATGGCTAAAAATTTGACTGTTGTGGGTACGATTACCGGAGGAACAATAACAGACGGAACATTGACAATTACATCTGGCAATATCACAGGAGGAAATACTTTATCATTCATTCACGCCTCAATATCTGACGATCTAACAGTCTCTGATGTTTTTACGGCCAGAGATGATTTGGTTTCTATATCTGATGACTTCTATGTGGGTGATGATTCCTTATTCGTTGATATATCGGCAGATACGATTTATTCATTTTCTTCGTGGAGTATATTGGGTAGTTTTGATGTTGATGGTATAGCAAGTATATCGGGAATGTTGAGCATGAATAATCAAAAAATTACTAACGTCGCCAACCCAACAGACGATCAAGATGCAGTAACAAAATATTATGTAGATAATATAACTCCGGGAACTGCTGGTGGATGGACCGATATAAATGGTTATGTTTATCTTTCTAATTCAAATGACTTGGTTGGAATTGGCACAATTTCTCCTGACGCAAAATTAGATGTTAATGGCCAGATTATTGCCTCTTCGTCTTTTGTCTCCGGAGATTTTATTGCTTCTGGCTCGGTAAATATTGATAACACAGCTTCAATTTCCGGAAATATTTCTTTGAACAATTCCGGCAAGATCATTAACCTGGTTGACCCAACCTCTAACCAGGACGCAGCTACCAAGTATTATGTTGATAATCTCGCGCCATCAGCTGGAGGAGGCTGGG